>Ga0268261_10000533_pt1 | contig 24206 bp, 24 predicted proteins | sample TergutNc150P1_FD_190353 | JGI IMG/M metagenome (GOLD analysis project Ga0268261, IMG submission 190353) | Nasutitermes corniger P1 segment gut microbial community from laboratory colony in Florida, USA - Nc150 P1 (SPAdes) (version 2) | ecosystem: Host-associated > Arthropoda: Insects >...
CCAGAAATGCTGGTCGGCATCATGGAGCATTCGGCGAGTTCTGTGTACGCTGGCGGGAAGAAGAGCTTATGGGTGCGATTTGTGCAGATTCAGGGCACCTGCCACAAACCGGCACGTAACATGGCGTTCAGTGCTGTGTGTTACAGGGAGGGGAACAGGCCAGAAAGTGTTCATGGACAGATGGTTGTGGGCTGTAGGGACAGTAATGTGAGAGGGCGAAAATTGTCACTTCGGGTTGATGGTGAAGTGGAAGATGAAACTTTTGAGGTAACATTTTCAAAAGGGGCACATCAGAAAATAAAACACCGACAGTGTTGGACCGCAACAGACGTGAGGGTGATGTGGACTGATCAGACCAAGTTTTTGGTATAGTGTTCGTCACAAAGGAGAAACTTCAGTAGAAAAGTTTTTCCTCAGACACTAGATCTAGCAATTGTCATTGCTCACTTCTTACAAAAACGTACAAGCAGAAAATTCCTGTCGTTTTTCTATAAAAAATCAAACGAAACTTTGTCCACGAATGCTGACGCAGGAGGTCATTGAGAAGCTGGGAGCAGTTCAGCTGGGACGCAACTTGGGAGAGAGGGTCTGCCCAGTCCGATCCCACCGACAGTAGCTAAATGGGAAGGGTTGTGTTGGAGGACAGAAGGAGGCACCAACCGGGCAGAGTGCGCAGAAATGCGACAAAGTGCGCTGTGCAAAGTGCCAGCAATTTTTCTGATTTACTGTTTGCAGCAGCAACCAAATATCGTGCAGATTTTTTTAGTTTCGAAGAATATAAATCGGGGCATGGACTGGATTGATCTGGCTCAGGATAGGGACAGGTGGCGGGCTTTTGTGAATGGGATCATGAACCTTCGCATTCCATAAAATGCGGGAAATTTGACTAGCTGAGAAACGGTTAGCTTCTGAAGAAGGAATATGCTGCATGGTGTGAGTGAGTCAATGAGCTAGCAAGTAAGCAAGTAAGTAAGAAGTCAGTAAGTCAGTAAGAATATAAATCAAGTGCTACTGAAAATACAGTACCCGCTGAATATCAGTGCCCAAGCCTTGATCACAGAAAGTGGTGACATTAGTGCTATCATATGTACATGTTCTGTATTGTTATAACAAGAGTAGCCACTTGCTGTTTTAGTACCGTAAAATCACCCAGCAAGGAGGGGTTGAAATGTATACATTGTGTCGGGGCTGAATATGTGGAGCCTTTGCAACAGACGGACAGTATTTTCTTCCTTCCATGATTGTAGCCGTCAGAGAAATCCACAGCTGTACAGTTCACTGTTTGAATCACGACACTTTGCAAAACTCTGTGGACAACATTTTATCACATCTCTTTGTTTTCCACTGAAAGATTTGCTCCATCTTCGCTGATTCTCTGCTACATAGAAATGAAAAATGTATTCTTAGTTCTACTGTGAAATGCTGGCACAATGAATATCCTAACGGCTTTTCTACACCAACTCGTATCGCTAATATTTGGCTGCTGTCTTCTATCGCTGTTGTAGCTGATAAACTTACACACTGTCCGAACACAGTCTCTGTCTTCTGTCATGGCTGCAGTACAGTTTTACCCAGACATAACTGTATTTTCTGCACCTTCCTCCTCTACTTTCAACTCTGGCCCAGTGACATTATTGGCGACCGGTACGGAGTCTCCAGTTTTCACGGTTTGTCGGGTCATTCTGGTGTATTTTTTCGGCGCACCGTGAACCCGATAAACGGACTGTCAAACGACAAATTGTTTTCCTGGTTTTCTTTGTGTTCTCGTTTTGGTATCACGCTCTACCGTTCTTTTCTCGTGGCTGGACAGACCTATTGGGCATAGACCTCCCCTCTGACTTTTCTCGATCACAATCGGTAGGACTCCCTGGATGAGTGATCGGCTCCTCGCAGAGATCTCTACCTGACAGCACACAACACTCCCAAGAGACAGACATTTATGCTGCCGGTGGGATTCGAACCCACAATCCTTGCAATTGGCTGTCACAGACCCACTCCTTAGACCTCACGGCCACTGCAATCGGCCTTTTATCTTTTATGTCATGGGTTATTGACTTTACTTTGCATCACGTCGCGTACATGTTACTGTCAGTATTATGCCTTGCCAGTACGCATTCACATAAGCACACCAGCTGCAGTAGTAGTAAGCGTCCCCGTTTGCCGAGTGACGTCACACGTAAACAAACCTAACCTTGAGCTACCTCTAGTGACGTCACACGTAAACAAACGTAACCTTCCCTCCCACCCCTTGCCCTTAGGCCGCAAATATTGCTTCCAGACAGTATGGCGCCAGAGCTTAACGTAACTTTAACTTATTATTTACAAACCGAACTCTCCCCACACTTTTTAGGCCTTTATTCGATCACGTGATTTCAACAAAGATGGCGGAGGGGTGAATGACCTTCCTTCTGAACCTAACTTTAACTTGTTTTTATTTTGAAACGTTATTGTCACGTGATGTAAATAAACATGGCGGAGGGGTGAATGACTTTTCAGTTTAACCTAACTTAAACTGTTATTTTGAAACGTTATCACGACATATAAACTGCCCTAGGCGATGTTATGTAAACAATGAGGTAGACAGTGTGACGCCGTGCTTAAACTAACTTCAATTTGTTATGGTAAAGCGCCATCTTGAATGTTAGCTAATATGGCGGCTAGAGCGATAAGTTTAAAAGTTTGTTATTATTTTGAAGCCCTGTTTCGATTGCTCGATGTAAACGAACTCTCTAGACAGCTTGTCGCCACCGCCATTTTGAATTTGAGACAATATGGCGGCTAGCACGGTAATTCTAAATTAATGCTGACTAACCTAATCATTTACTATTTGAATAAGGCAGCCATTTGTAAATATGGCGGCTAGAGCGGTAATTTTAACCATAACTTATTATATTTATTATTGGTTTTATGTAAACAAAGCGCCATTTTGAATTTTAAATTTAACTTTAACTTGTTATTGTTACTAACTGCCATATTAGAATATGGCGGACTTGCGCGCTATTTAAATTATTTGAATAAGACCACAATGTTACAACATGGCTAAAACTTTAAACTTAATACGACACTCGAAAGAGGTGGCTAAAGCGGTAAGATATGACTCATAATTGAAAGATTCTAGGTTCGAATCCTGCGAATTTAACCATCTCTTTTTAAGGAAACTATCCCAGATAATTAGGGTAAATAAAGACACAATTTTACATTTTTACAAATATATACAATGTTGGTTGTTTTTATTATAATTAAAAGTACAATTTTATTTATAAATATACATACAATTTAATTTTATTACAATCTTTTATTTTCACATTTATAACAATTAAGTTATCATCAGAAAAACAACTGTTTTGTACTTTAATTCATTCCACAATGTATGGAAATCAATGGAATTTGTTTCTGGAGGGGTACAAAAGGATTTGGATTCAAAACACTTATTACGCCAATCTAAAAGTTCATCTTGTATTCTGCCGTATTTGATAACTTCTCTGTCCATGCTTGCCAATTCCATCAATTGCGACCAATCTTTTTACGTAGACACACTTGAGTGTTCTCACTCGCAATGCGTATATATCGTCTACAGTACACTGACAGGGTATGTTGCGAGTCACCAAGTTAATGCACTTCATTCTTGGGTATATCACTTCTGAATGTCACTAGAACGAACCACTGTATTTCGTTTAAAACTGCATGGCCAGAAGAAGTTCCAATTTTCAGATGTAGTTTGAGGTCGTCATTATTGAGGTAGATAGAGACATACGTTGTCTCTTGCTCGTTTAGATAGTATGTACGACGAAGCAACCCCGTCATCTGGAAAACATTAATGATAACCAGACTGAGGCGGGCACTTTCCATATTGCAGACTAAGAATGTAATAGTTGAGCTACTGAGCTAATGAATAGGCTGTTCGCAATGCACAGACATGTTTGGACTTGTGACATGCAAACGTGCAGCTGATGACAGGCAGACAAATGTCGGCTAGTTCAGCGCAACCTAGCTGAGTAATATCAATAACTGTCCGGTCGATAAGACCGCTAATAAATTTTGTTTTCTGAGGTCCAAAGCAATAAATTGCAACAGCAGATGATACTTCGCGATGTAGCACAGTTTCCAGCTCTGAATATGGAACATCACCATCATTCCAGTTACACCCATGGCCAATAGCCTAATTCGTTCTAGTATTAAATATAGGTACTTCTTCCCATCCGTACGGTCGCTTAATGACATGACGAGACCCTATTAATGTGAGAGTCGGCAACTGCCAGCTCTTTAACCACGATTTCATTATCCCGCCCTTCCAAGAACGTCACTATGAGTGACATTGTTGACTGATAAGTTTGAATGAATGTACCTTTATTTATATCTGCGATTTGCACGATGCTGCTGTTCCAACCGGCCGCAAGCGGGGACACTCCAAACTGAGCTCGAAACATTTGCACTGCTCTTTTATCATTGCATGTGTAGCGAGCAGGTAAGAACATGTTGACAAATTACGTCATGGATAGTCCTCGGGCTATTTGAAGGGCGTAGAGATAGCAGTAGTGTCCGCAGACATTCTTAGTTAGACCCTGTAGTATGTGGCGATTAAATGTCCAAGAAATTTTGCGGCGCTGTAGGTATGCCATGATTTCATACTTGAAATGTGGTAGGCCTTACGAATCAAAATATTCGGCACACCCAGAATCGGAGAAACAAACAGCTACCCAATGCGAACTGGGCATATAATGCTTATCAAGATTAATGACAATTATTGATGGTTTTATAAGTGTAGATGGTAAAACATCTATAGGGTAAACCCCTTAAAAATATTTTACGTTTATTAAAACTTTATGAATCTGAATCGAATTCATTCTACTTAACGTTTCTAGAATAATCAATTTCAATGTGCCCGGGGAATTCAGCATACAAAATGCAAGTTACAGGTTCGGGCAGCGGTTTTTTAAAGAGTGCTTCAATGCGCTCATTTACCCGACGAGGTAAGCTTATGTGCTCCTCATCAGCCTCTCTGTCAGGTGTCAGGTCAAACGCTAGTATATAGAAACCCTTCGTAAACATTTCTAGTGTAATCATATGAGCACGATCATCGTAATGAATATCAGTACTTGAAAATAATGTTTCGTAAGTTCTTGTAGCTCCAAAGGGTGAAGAGCAATACATTGTAAGTGGTTTCGAAGGATGTTGAACTCTATTTACATACAGCACAAGATTTGTCATATAATGGTGAAAGTGAAAGGGATTCGTACTGGCAGAACCAACAAATGCTGCATTTTAACTAAAACTATAAGAATCCGGTCTGGCACCGGCCCAAGGAATGCATTACTAATAGAGGTTTGCTGATTCCCAGAACTCGATGTAAAAGTCTTGATACGGGAATGCGTTACAAGATAGTGTGCTTTGCGCTTCATAGCTAAAACATTAGCGTGAGCTAAGAGTAGAGGGTTTTCAATTCGACTTGAGAGATTAAGAGAGTAGCGTCTAAAATTTTGATACGTACTTTTGTATCCTTGTTAGGTGCCAATAAATAAAAAGCTTCTGGTGTACGAGTCAGTTTAATATTCATGTCAACACCATTAATTAATATTTTATCGGAATTGTACAAGTCGGCATGCAGCCGCCCGTACAGTTCAACAGTCTGACTATTGCCAATGTATTTTAAACGCGTAGTGTAATCATTATTGTCTTTGAGTTCTTGAGAAGAATCTAGATACCAGAGGCTAGACATTAAATGTGTACCAGAAGCGTCAGAACCATAATTTAAAAGTTTTTCAAGGTAAGCCTTGTAATGATAGTTTGTCTCGTGAAGAATAACAGGTTTGCCGTTTAGCGAGACACTTACACAACTGAACATGGAATGCAAAAGGTTATTAACGCAACCTGCTGTGTTTGACTCTGCACTACTTATATCTGATCCATCCGTTTTTACTAGTTTAATGCGTACCAGTAGATGTACAGAATTTAAATCAATATAATCACTATGACAGGAAAAGTTGAATTCCAAATGGGTAGGATTGCCAGTTGGCGCTAAAGATTTATATGTAACGGTGTGGCTGTTTACGATAGATGTTTGTATGCTGCGTTTTAGAAAAATGTCAAATCCTGATTTTAAACACTCCATTACTGCTTATCTGTGAAAATATCCTTTACCTTTCTGCGCTTACTTTGAGACTGAGCCTTTTTAGATTTGCGCTTTCTTTTTAAACTAAGGCCAGGCCCGTCATCTTTTTAATTTTTTGTTCGAGGTTATCTTTTGCCTCAATAAATCGATTTTTAAAAATATCGCCTACAGGTTGTTTCGGCTCTTTATTAAACAAATCGGTTATTATATTGGAACCTGTTTTTAAAGCCTCTTTTCCGACCGCCTTTGCCCCGGAATACAACAGCGGTTTAACAAAACGATAGAGTCCCCTGAAGAAAGATCCTATGCCGTTACCCCTCTGAACCCTGAAACTTGCCCTGTAAACAGGACCCACCTCACCGCCACTACCGCTTTGATTAACATAGTACCGTGTATATCGATCCATTGTAATTAGTATACTGAGTTTTACTGCGCCGGGGACTTGTTTTAAAGTGGAATGTTACAACGCAAGGCATACCGCTACCTTCAAATAGCATATCTTCATTTTTTGTAACTAAACCAATGGTAATGGACTCTATAAACGATTGTTCTAAAGGTCTATACGAAGGAAAGTCAAATCTATGATATTCTGTACCCGAAGGAAAATGTAGAGTAGTTAAAAGTTTAAAGTTAGAATCACCAACCAAATTTGGTTTTATAATATCTGTATACACATAAACAGGCTCTGGTCTAGTAAAATCAGCGTTATCTTTTATTGATAGTTATTCTAGAAGTACGACAATTAGCGGGGTTCATAATTGTTTCAGCTAAATCTTCAAGTCCATTATATATACGGACAGGAATGTGAGATACTATATGATTATCGATTTTAACGGAATTTTTCCCGTAGCACGAATTAAACAATTGCTTACTCGGTTCTTCTGTATATTTATTTAGGTACTCACTAAATATACGCATAAACCTTTCCTTTTTAGACGGCTACCTTCTGTTTCGTTATTCTTACAAGATCGTCCACTTTAAACTTGACACGTCCGTGAGGAATTTTGGCCCGCAGGCTATTTACCGTTCGCCATACAGAGTAAATATTCGAGGGAGACACTTTGCTCGGGTGCACGGCTATTGTGGAAAGGACAGAGTTGTAACTTGCTAGAAGGTTATTTATAACGTTCAAGTAGCTGTACGTGTTTTTCTTAGTGAAATATTTATACGTTTTCGTCTTTAGAGTACGATTAAATCGCTCAATAACAGCCCACTTTATAATAGGGTTGTGAGTCGTATCAAAATCGACTACCTGACGTTTCAAATACTGTTGGACAGTTGCATTAACAAACTCTGTACCTTTATCTAATTGTATGGTAATGGACTTTTTATTTTGAAATAAAGTTGTTAAAGCCGCTGCGATTGAATGGCCGGTCTTTTCCTTTAGAGTTACTGTCCAGGCATAACGCAAAAATACGTCTATTACATTTAAGAGGTATTTGTATTTATCGTTGTATTTCGACAAGTAACTTAAGTCCGCAAGATCAACTTCCCAAAAATCGTCAACGTTTGTAACAGTATATGGATTTCGAGGAAACCTTTTGCGCACTTGTTTATGCAAAGTGTACGTGTCTTGACCTAACCGCCACCCTTTGATATTTCTCTTATTACTTTTAGCGGCACTTACTTTCTTTGCTGCAGAACTAAACCCCACTGTGTGCTTAGGATTGTAATAAATTTTACCTAGAGACATTACTCAGATTCCCAAGGAACTTCCTTTTTGTCAGTAAAGAGTTGCGAAATAAAGCGCGTATACTTGATTCCTTTGTTCGCTTTGTTCTTACATGTGGGACTATAATTCTTTGCGCATTAGACTCTAAGAATATTTGCTTATATGTCTGTCTTGAAAAGTAACCGCCTTTTTATGGGGTTTAGACTTTGTTAGTAATTCCCATAGGCCCTTTGTTGCCTTGTACTTTTTGCCGTCCACAAACACGTGTTTATCATTATATTTAAAACTTGAACTCCCGATTTTAAAAGAACCATCAGTTTCATCTTGGTACACACCAAACGTAGGATCGTGCGATAATTTAGTCTCAACACGTTATGAATGTACTTTGAGTGCACCGGCTGATAATTAGTTTCTAATAGAGGCTCTAACTCTTCTGCTTAATTGAAAGGCCCTCTTTTAGTGTAGTTTCTATTATTGGAAAGGGGATAGGCTCCCGTTTACGTTTTTCTGTTTTTAAGTACGGGGTCTTAATGCATACGAACACGAGTCCATTTATTATAGCGATGATCTTTACTTTTTAATACTGTTTTAACAGGCGGTGGTGACGGTGTTTGACAGCGCTTTTCCCACAGTTCAGGGGTACTAAAATCATACGTTGTAGCGCCATTTTAGTTAAGTATTTTCGCTAACTAATGTTCCTATAACACCTGACAAAATACTGGTAAGTAAAGGAACTATAAACCCACCTTTCTGAATTAAAAGTTTCCGTTTACTTTTAAAACTAATCTTTTGGTTTACCAACGCACGTAAACGACTTTTATATTTACTTAATTTACCTTTGTCCTCTTTAGTTAATTTATTATTCCCATTTGATGTGTTTATAGCACACTCACCAATGGCTTTGATTAAATCGTCATCTGCAGATGTAAGTAACGCGCGTCTGGTCTGGGGTTTAGCGTCTTTAAGTACATGGAGAAAGTGTAACTGTGTCTTCAACCGGTTCATTACCTTCAACAGCTGCAGAAGATTCTGTATTTTCACTAGGAAATATCTTTGTTCTAAATCTTAATATACTGTTGATTTATTGCGTAAAGTCCAGAAACAGATAGGAGTGTGGCTCTTTACAGACGTCTAGATATGACATGAAAACTAGAAATGTTTTCAGGGTAAACCTGCCGGGCCAAGTGCACAATTTGAGTCTTATATCTGGGGTTCTTAAACACAACTATATACTTGCTGTTCAATGAAATATCACGCGACGACGGACCTTGGTGAAACAAGTTCTGTGTACTTAAAACTAGACTGATATTACGATAATGCGATCCTTTGGTAAATAATTGACTAACTTTTGTAGAATAAGCAGAGTCCATTAAATCATCCAGCACTATGAGCGTAAGTACATTTTCAGGGTTTTCAAAGTTTGGCACGCCTTGAACAAATGTCACGTTTTTAAGATAATGCGGGGCGTTATTTTCACTGTGACGCTAAACAATATTTGTAAACACAACGTCACAAAGCTGCTCCCTGCACTCTAACAGTCTAATTACAAATGTTGATTTCCCACAACTACTAGGACCTGCAATGATTATTGTAAGTGGATGTTCCAGCTCTTCCACGTCATACTATAAAATGAATTTGGTGTGTAAGAACACCTCTATTTATACATAGAGAAAATAATAAATAAAAATAAACAAATAAATAAAATAAATAAATAAATGAGTAAAATAAATAAATTACTAATATCCATACGGCAAAGAGTCAAAGTTGTACTCTTTGGTTTCCGGCTTTGACACTACTATACCACCATGTTTCCTTTTAATCTTCTTGGGATTGTGGCGCGTCCTCAAGAATCATATCTCTCAAAGAAGTAAAGTTTACAACTTTTGAATTTTAATAGTTCAACGTTATACCCTTTACTTCACATTTAGTTGTGCGTTTGCCGGTAGAGGGGCAAATTACCGAAAACGCATAGTTTTTAGGACCGTCCGAAACAAACACATCTATGAAGGAGCCAGAGCCAAACTCCTCCATCTCATCTGTGAGGTCGCCCAGATAGTCTCCTATTGTTACTTTTGGGGGTTCATCTACCTTTTGAACATAGATAACAGATTCAGTATCACAGTATAAAACAGACTTCCCCAATTTGCTCAAATAACCGTATAATTTGCGCCGAGCTTGAGTAATTACGTAGGCGGCAACTGCTACGTTAACATTTTTCCCCGCGGTAACATTGTCTTCGGAATACTTCCAGGAGACCCATGCTACCTCTTCGTTCGGGAATATGAGGTTTGTAACTTCAGAACCCGGATATTTTAAAAGCTCGTAAAACTCTTTCTCAGATTTGACATTTGTAGTCTGGGTATTGTTTTGGTTTTGTGCCCATTTGCCCCACATTGAGTTCAATTTTAGTTTTGCCAAAGTACGTTGCCCTGCATTTTTGGAAATTGATGCCTTGTCTAGAGCAATTCCCTCTGCGCGCCGGTAGTCCTCAATGTATTTGTCCTTGTTTTCCTCACTTTGAACCAAGGATGGGTAGCTGGATGATTCCTGTTTGAGTTTTAGGAACATGTTCACGTACTCTGCGAAAAGACCTGAATTGGTGTCTTTGTCAAAGCACGTTACTTCATACTCCCAAAATTCATACACGTCCACCAGACCATACCCATGTCTACGGCCTTGCGGTTGTCATCCACTATCCACGTCCCGACTATACAGCGCTCCTCATCAGAGTGTGTACAGTCGTCCTAGTTCATAGTGTCGGCACAAGTTGAACACAAGGGGAACATCAGTTTGGAGTTGCTTTTGTATGGAAGAACTGGATAATACAGTCCCCTAGGAGGTAAAACCTTACATTTAATAACACCCTCCCTTTCCAAACAGTCAGGGGGACAGTTTGAACCCATGTACACTTTCGAGTGGCCTGCCGGAAACGTATCTACTTACAAATGTAGGGGTACAGACTGATTAATCCACATATCGGATTTCTTCCCCATCCTTTACTCTGTAATATGTTTTACTAGCCTCGGTTCTACCCCCGTACTAGGCATCCCGAATATTAATGGGAGCGTTGTTTACATAGGGTTGCAAGCAAAGTTCATTTTGAAGGCCAGGAGTGTTGCGAAATAGTTTTTTAAATTCGCACCCCCGATCGAAACAACAGTGTAACCAGCGTCTTTGATTTTTTGCAACCTCGCCCTTGTTTCCTAATATCTGTTTTCCAGTGTTTCCTCAGTGTTACCAATGGGTTTATGTCGATTGGGCATGCATAGACACCCATGTCAAAAACAACCTAAATACTCAAAGATTTTATTTGTCTCTTGACAATACCCGTCAACTTTTACATTAGGTACCGCGGCCAAATGCACTGTCCTCCCATTGCCGGCATGAATAATGTTGCGAGTCCGTTCCATATACGCAGCCACTAAAGACTTTCAATAGACTATAGATCCCCATACGGTAACCGGTTCTCGGGATAATACATACAGCATCAGGTTTCAGGAACATGGTTCGGAATACCTCATTGAAAATGGACGATGTTGTTATAGCTTCCCTAAAGGGGTCCTTTTTAACCAATTTCAAAAACAAATTTTGAAACGCGCAGCATGCCTGCCACAATACATTCACATCATCCATGCAGTAGGCCAGCAGTTCGTTTTTGGTGGAAAATAACTTACCCTTTTGTTCCTGGTGCCACTGCATAAATTGTGAGCGCTCATCAACAGATATAAAGCCTGTCCCGTAAAAATCTGGCTCAGGAGAATTCAAATTTCTGACCGTGTTGAAGAAGTGGGGGTAGTACCTCTTCTTGTATGTCAGGTCGAATGATTTGGGCATGCTCTTTAAACTCACGGGCAAATAATTCAGCGAATCCACAAAATGAAGATTTTCCACAACCATACTAAGAATTTTACTACCGTCCATTATCAATTTGGGCTCCCATCTAAGTTCCAAAAATCTTCTGAGAAGAAACTGTGCGTCGTATCCACGAGAGTTGTGTGAAATGACATAAATCTTGTCAGAGAATTGCCTAGATAGTCTAAGATAATCGATAAATTTGCCTACGGGGTCTTGCCAGAACGTGTGGACACGCTTTCTACACGGTTCACAATCGACATTAACATCGTCCACAGCATCACATTCACAACACATCTGCTGCCCACATATGATGTTCGGAACATGCTCAAAAGACCCATCACACTTTTCAAGGTCTTGTGTGTACTCCGTATCAAAGAAAACGTACAAATACTTGTTTGATGGTTTGCTAGGTTTCAATGGAGCCACGTAGCATAGATGGCCTGAAGGTTGTTTCTTATTACAAAATGTGCAAAATTTCTTAAAGCATTCATGTTTCGAATCAGACTTTACCAAATATGAACAATTTCGGTATACTAGTCTTCACTGACAGACTAGCTTGCCTTACACTTTGAGAATTAAATGATTCTGGAAACACTTCTCACTGAGAAACCATCTGTTACATGTACAATGCTTGGACCGATCTTTAGTAGTACACAGGGAGCAAACTTTGTCACATTTGTGTGTATAGTCGTATAACGTGTTACAGCCGTTACATATATACCTCTTCGCCATTGCACCCTTCAAGTTGGTAATTACATTATTGTGCCCAGAGTTCCGATAATATAGTAAATATAATTTCTTGGCCGAAAGGGAATTTTCGCTAAACATGACCCTATCTGGGTACAATCCATCAAACACAATAATTTTGTAAACCGAAAGGTACTGTTGAAACTGTTGAAGCTCTTCAAAACCCACGTCATTGGATAAATCAACACCAGAAGCATTGAAGAATTCTTCAACAGGTTTATGTAGTCCACACCCGTCTCTATATGATTTGTGCATTGGGTCATTATTTACCCTAGCAATTATTACTGCACCAGCCAAACACAGAAAAGCTGCCTTCACAACGACAATACTCTTTTTAATCGCACTCAAAACATCCAAAGACCGCCCTTTAGTCTTTTCTCGGCCGTTTCAGGTAGGCATCCTAACATGGTCCAGATGTACTTCCAAACGGTCAGTCGGAGCAAACCTAGCATTACTCTGTATAACCTTTCCAAGTACACTCCAGACCACGTCAGCCTTAAACTGGTCCCGGCGACGTAACCTAATGCCTACCATCTTATCCTGGACATTCTCAATATTACGAATTCTCAAGCCCACCAAATGTCTATCTGGCACTTTATCCACTAGGTAATTAGTAAGTGCAATAATGCATTCCTTGAGATAAGTGGCGGGGTCTTGCTCTTCACCCAGAGAATTAAACTTGATAAGGAAACTACGCCCGGTCGCGTTAAATTTTGGAGAAGATTTACAAGTCTCATCCAAAATCTTAAAGGGTAGCTGTTCCGACGCAGATATGTTTATGCTAGAGGAAGGCGCTATCTCCTCCCTACTTACAGAGGGTGCCTCAGTAGTAGGAATAGCCCTTGCCCTATTCAGAATTATTTTCTTTGCCATTTTATATTTTGATACTACGGGCACCACTTACTTGAAATAGTTTAAGTGTAGAATGTAGGTTTCTGCTAGTTGCTGTTAAAACAGATGTAGCCGCTAGGTGCTGACAGTAACTGTAAATTTTTGTAGATGATGGCTGCTGGCTGCCGAAGCGTTAGTAGGTATAAGTCGCGTAGCGCTGGTAGAAAGGCTCTAAACACAAGCAAAGCACGATGCAAAATATTCCACTACAGTTAAAATGCCCGAATATATAGTGCTACCCTCTGAACATGTTTCAACGTATTTGTCTTTTTAATGGCCTTTTCTAGGAATCGTTACCTGATTGTTATCTTAATGACTTTTAAAGTATGCCACCTGCATCGCCTTAATGGATTTTTCCAAGAATATTTATCTGATTCTATATAACTTGCATTCTTGCTGCTCCAGAAAGTCGCAACACGTCTAAAGTAGTAAGCTTATGGCTTTGACCCGGGGGTATACAAGCTTTTTCAATTAGGCTAATGTCCTGGAGTAAACAATTTTCATTACGGTAATGACTTTTCGCCCCAGGGGCATACAAACCATTCGCATTAAACTCATAACTTTGGCTCATGGGTCTACAAAGTGCAGGCTACTCGCGTACCTCACTCAGTTTACTAACAAAAAATTTAAACAACCAACATTCTGTATATTTGTAAAAATGTAAAATTGTGTCTTTATTTACCCTAATTACCTGGGATAGTTTCCTTAAAGAAGAGATAATTAAAGCCGTAGGATTCTAACCTAGAATCTTTCAATTATGAGTCTAATATCTAACCGCTTTAGCCACCTCTTTCGAGTGTCGTTTAAAGTTGTAACCATATTGTAACATGGTGGTCTTATTCAAATAATTCAAATTGCGCGCAAGTCCTCCATATTGTAATATGGCTACATTATTCAAATAACAAGTTCAAAGTTAGGTTTAAAATTTAAATGGCGCTTTGTTTACATCAAACCAGTAATAAATATTCATAATAATAAGTTAGTGTTAAAATTACCGCTCTAGCCGCCATATTTCCAAATGGCTAGCTTATTCAAATAGTAAATGTTTAGGTTAGTCAGCATTAATTTAAAATTGCCGCGCTAACCGCCATATTGTCTAAATTCAAAATGGTGGTGGCGACAAGCTGTCTAGAGAGTTTGCTTCCATCCAGCCACCATAACAAGGCTTCAAAATAATAACAAACTTTTAAACTAACCGCTCTACTTTCCATATTGCCGAAAAATTCGAAATGGCGTTTTTGTTTACCTTAACAAGTTCAAAGTTAGGTTAAGCACGGCGTCACACTTTCTACCTCATTGTTTACATAACATCGCCTAGGGCTGTTTACATCACGTGACAATAACAACGTTTCAAAATAATATCGAGCCAAAGTTCGGTCATCCACCCCGCCGCCATCTTTTGTTTACATCGCATCATCTGGGGGTGTTTACATCACGTGACAGTAACAACGTTTCAAAATAATAAGTCAAAGTTAGATTAAGCAAAATGGTCATCCATCCCGCCGCCATCTTTTGTTTACATCGCATCGTCTGGGGGTGTTTACATCACGTGACAATAACGTTTCAAAACAATAACAAGTCACTGTTAGGTTAAGAAGGAAGGTCATTCACCACTCCGCCATCTTTGTTGATATCACGTGATCAACTAAAGGCCTAAAGGAGGGTGGAAATGGTTAGGTTTGCAAATAATTACAAGTTAAAGTTAGGTTAAGCCTGGCGCCATACTGTCTGTGGGGCTATGTTTACCGCCTAAGGGCATGGGGAGGGAGAGAAACGTTAGGTTTGTAAATAATGAGAAGTTAAAGTTAGGTTAAGCCTGGCGCCATACTGTCTGGGGGCCAATGTTTACTGCCTAAAGGCAAGGGGAAGGTAGGGGAAGGTTAGGTTCGTTTACGTGTGACGTCACTCGGCAAAATGACATGCTTACTACTACTCGCGTGTTTGGTCAAGTTTGGTGCAGCCGCCTACAAGACACAGCGCACCCTCTGGATGGAGAGTGACTCACTCACAGGCCACATACTGAGGCGTCTTGTGCACTTTGGGGCTGATTGGTGTGCAGAACACGATATTGCGTACTGAAGAAGGGCAGGCGACAACTCGTTAATGACGTCGCTAGTGCAGCAACACGCAGTGGCACTATGGCGGACCACGTTATACGTGTCAGAATGAACATATATTCGATACAGCACGTTTAAGAAGATAGAATGTACATTTAAAAGGTGTACAGAATGTGTAGTTTTGAAATTACCTTTTTTGGAGTGTGTGAATTCACTGTGACAGTGATTTTGGTATGATTTGCCCAAACGTCACTAGCGACGTCTGTCGGACGTTCCCGGCACTCATTGCTGTACCGTTATGTGTAAAGTTTTGCATATCTTTTCTCTATCTTTCAACTCGACAGCCTCGAATGACGATCCAGAAAATTTACACAATTTTTCGTAATTTTGGAATTCGGTGGGTGGTGGTGGTGGAGGGAAGCTCAGCCGTACCTTACCCCAGTTTTGCATTACTACGTTAACCTCGCACATGCTGACTGACGGCGGACGCGAGGCCGGGGCTTGTTTTGGCAGCTTCAGACAAGTTTATTAATTACGTGTTTGTGTGCGCGCCTGTGCCTTCGCTCTTGATGTTATTTTATGAAATGTACACACTAACTGCAGTTACAGGTAGCCGCGCGGTCTTAGGCGTACGTCTGCGGCCGCTCGCTTGCTGGGATTGCGGGTTTGAATCCCGCCATGGACATGGAGCGTTGGGTTGTAAGTAGAGGTCTGTGAGACGGGATGATCACTCGTCCAGAAAAGTCCTACCAATTGTGTTGTGTCTTGAGTGTTATCTGGTGCAACAGTAACCCTCTTCACCTACAGTCAGTGGGGAGACAGAGGTCAGACTGAAAAAGTTATACTGTTACAGCTGTGGTAGGCAGGATTGTTCTGAGACGTTCGTATCTGTTAATCCAGTGGCGTCGAACACTGCGTTGCTGTTGACATTGTTACACATTTTATAGGATGTTATTACTTTTATTATGGTCAATTTCTATATTTCTTTAGAATCTTGTAATATATCTATGCTGATTTTGTCGTCGTTACATTTATGGGTCATGTAGCACATAACCTCAAAATTCAGCCGATCAAAACTTTCTTTTTTATGACTTAGAAGCAATAATTGTTCACAGTTTATCGCTGTATTCATAACCATTCACCTCACAAATTTCATATTCCTAGACATAATCAGTGCGCTAAATAATTAGTACTAGGCTTACCGGCACAGAACGTGATGTCACCACCCGCAGGATGCATAAATGGTAAATACGTCACACCAAAGCAAATTTTAATGTAAGGTGTGTGGCACTATATTATTATTTAAATATACTCATGAGCACAGCATTTCATATTAAAGGTTAGTGACTGTACTAGGACCTTAAATATCTGGCACACACAATCCATCATAACCTCAAAATATGATCTGTTTGAAAGCGTTAATTACTAATTATTGTAACTTACTTAAATCGTCCCATTTATCTGACATACTTGTTCAGTATTCTTTGTGCCATAATGTGTTCGATGGTCTGGCTGCATTTTTTGTATATATCTAGAAAACGGCACGATTTTGGGGGAAATACTGCAGGCCTGTATATTGTATGAAATTTAGTTTTGTACAAAAACTTAAATTAAACATTTTTTTCTAAATATCTGTAAGAATTCAGCAAGATATTATCACAAACATACTTATGTCTCTGACTTTAAACAATTTTTCATTTTTTGGACGAAGTTTATTAACAGCCCTCAACACTAAATGTCACGAATATCAGTTCAGTGGCAGCTGAGTCTTTCCATGCAGACAGACGGACAAAGTTTATCAGAGTGGCTTTTATCAACTCTTAAGAAAAACACATAGGGCTAAGGGTAGAAAAAATTGTTAGGTTTATAAGATGGTGGAGGGCAAGGAACCTATGGAAAAGAAATGTTGGTGCATTGCACGGAGTGTACCACAACAACACCTTACCAAGACCACCAGCTATAGTAGGGGCTCGACAGACAGAGAGCAGACCTCGCTGTGTGTTTGTTTTGATACAGTTTATAGAGACCAGTCAACAATAGTTTAGTTTTTAGGTGCTCTAGTGACAATTATTGCAGGTGATGATTCATTTCCTGTATGTGTGCTCTCTCCTGTGCACTGACCCTCGCTGTGTATTACGATGCACTTTTTCACCCTCAGCAAGGACAACATGTTTCCCGCTACTATGCCGTCTACTGGGCGCTGTGTGTTCCAGCATCATGCAACGCTTCAGATGTCCAGGTGGCTCTATCAGACACACTGCAGAGACACACCGAGGGCACTGGCATTGATTTCCAAGTCTGGGTCACTGATGACATGTGTCAGACAGAGGATGACAGACTCCATCTGCCAAACTCTACCATCATTGTTGGGTAAGGAGTGTGAGCTTCTGTTCAAACAAAATGGTGGTTATTTCATTATTTATCTGCCATGTGAGCTGCTCAAGGAGGGGCATGAATAAAACAGATTGTACTAGAAATAAAACAGGTTAAGCAGCAAAAACAAGAGGAAGGTTGATGTCTTGAGAGAGGAAACATATTGTGTGTCAGGCAAGAAGTGTGGGCTTCTGGTACGTAAATTAGGAAAGCTGAGAAACTGAATTGAAACATTTCAGCGTAACAGTTCTGCAAATGGCACTGGTAGCTATAGTGGTCAGAAGGGCAGTTGGTTCACATGCAGTGAAATGGCAGTAGAACGTTTTAAGGTGATTTGATATAAACATTAAAAGCATATGGTCCAACAGAAGTTATATTTTTGTGGTGTAAAGCTCAGCTGCATGTCCCAACAAACAATTATCAGTTTACCATTCGACACAACTACAGGGATACCTCGGCTAACGAAGATAATTCGTTCCGGAATCACATTCATTAGCCGAAGCAGCTTATGTTATCAGGCGTCTCACTTCTCGCTGTCTCGAACGTAAACAACCCAGTCGGTTTGGTGGGGTCTCCCCTATGTGATGTGGTCAGCTCATTTCTTTATCACACACATACAGATGGAAAGATAAGCTCCTGGAATGGCCCGACCGTTCATGTTTGCTGCTTTATGTTAGCGCGCGCATCCACTAAAACATTCGTTAGCGGAATTCATATTCGTTAGCCGAGTCCGAAAAACAGCGAAGAAAATTTTCCTTAGCCGAAAAAATCGTTAGCAGGGTCACTCGTTAGCCGATGTATAACTGTGTATATATATACAGGGTGTCCCAGGAGGAAAGTGCCAGACTTCGGGAGGGTGTTCCTTATGTTAAAGTATACCGATATAACACAAAACACCTATGTCCAAAGTTGTATGGTTACGGAGATAATAGCCAGAGAATTTTGAAACTTTGACAGCTGTTACACACTTGTTGATTACCAAATACATATTAAAAGTGGCAGGAATATGTGGTTTCTGTAATGTTAATATCTCTACTTAACATCAAACTAAATTGTGAGTGACATAAAGCCATTAAATTGAACTACAAAAAAACTCGCACGCATGTCATAGTTGTCCTTAGGGATCCAAGCACTATACATGACACATGAATGCAAGCACTGACGTAACATGGCTGACTGCGCATTCTGCTATAAGCCTACTATAAGCTAGTGTGAGCTGACTTTCCGTAATCGGACATCACACTCAAGGATAAACATCGATCAGACTTGTCAGCTGACAGGTACAGTGTATGGACCCGCCAGAACACCACACTTTTCTCTGGCCATTATCTCCTTAACCGTTCAACTTTGGACATAGGTGTTTTGGGTTATATCGGTATACTTTAACATAAGGAACACCCTCCCGAAGTCTGGCACATTCCTCCTGGGACACCCTGTATATATATATGTGTGTATATATATATATAGATATATATATATGTGTGCTATAAGCAAGCCAGAGGTTTCAGTTCTGCCCCATCATCACAGACCAATACATGAAATATTAAAATTGCATGTCAACATACGTATATACCAATTTTTGTGAGATATCTCTTTGCATGGTTAGTGAGCAGCTTTCTTCCTCGGCCATCTTTACGTGTGGGGAGAGACCCTAGCAGCCACAGGATATGAGTGAGGCTGATACAGTCTGAAGGTTTTGGTAAGGAAGGTGAACAATATATCGGTGATCCAGCCTGCGGCCCGGTCCTGTACCAACAATGCTGCTGTATCAAATATTGTTGTGGTGATGATGGAATATGTTGTCATATGATGTCATATTTTGCTATTCCTTGTTGCTGCTGCCACATGTTTGGTCCTAATTCAGTTGCTTGTTGTTTTAGTGCTCTGTTCATCATCCTAGCTGGATTTGCTGCAGTCGCAACAGTTTGTGACCCAACATGGAGATCGGTGGACCGGACGTTAAGTACGTGTCTGACAAGGTGCTGCAGGTGGCCTGTTGCATTGTTTTTACTGAGATTAGAGGAGAATTGTGTAAATAATTTGTCATATAGATCCATCAAAATACACATATGTTCAACAATTGGCACCAGCAACTGACGCACATCAGTACATATTCAAATATCGCATGTCTCATGTCTCATATACTACACATACACACTGACTGCCACTTATTTACTCTAAACTCCTACTAATTATCAACAATATTATATACAGTATAAGTACTGCTACATGTTTCAATGCGTCCGCATCTTATTATACTTCTATATTGATAAAGTTACAAAAATCATTTCGTAAGTTTAGGAAATAGAAGTATAAGACTGCCTGAGGATGATGCAGATGTATTGAAACACGTACGACTACTTACATAATGTGAAATATTGTTTTTATATATATAAGTTGTGCATTTGTTGGTCTGGATAATAAACTGTACATGATGCACAATAAATACATTAAAATACACAAAACATTCCTACTACATGTTTCAGTCTTGTGGCCAGTATTACAAAACGCTGAGCTACGTACATCAACAGCTACTTCGTTTATGATTAAACTCTAAGTACATAACTCAGGTACTGCATATTGATGGTCATATGATGAAACTATGTAAGAGGTTTCTGGAACAAGTATGTAGCAATGACAATCTGTGTGTCTTGTAATGGCACAGTGAGGATGGCTCAGTGGCAGTTTGTGCAGACAGCAGTAAGGAACCTAAATTTATATACATACAGTGGATATGTGTCTGTCAGTTTACATACACTGGATGTGTGTTTGTCAATTAATATACACTGGATGTGTGTCTGTCATTTAATATACACTGGATGTGTGTGTCTGTCAATTAACATACACTGGATGTGTGTCTGTCAGTTTACATACACTGGATGTGTGTCTGTCAGTCTACATACACTGGATCTGTGTCTGTCAGTTCACATGCACTGGATGTGTGTCTGTCAGTTCACATACACTGGATGTGTGTCTGTCAGCTAACATACACTGGATGCATGTCTGTCAGTTTACATACACTGGATGTGTGTCTGTCAGTTGACATACACTGGATGTTTTTCTGTCAGTTCACGTAACTTTTATGACATCTGGTTTCACATTTATTTTTGCAACATTTGTTAATGGTGTGTCTGTCATTTGGACAGGTGTGTCTTCTTTATAATTTTGTACTAGTCTTGAAATATTACTCAAATCCACATTTTCAAAATAAAATATACACTGACAGCACCAAAGCTTCTGGAAAATTGTAATTTGTTATTAATAATGACATTACTAATTTTTTAACAACTAAGAAATTGAAAAAATTATTTTGCAATATTGTTGTTAAACACTTGATGTTAAAGAAATTTAGTCTTCAAAAATATGATGCTGGGCCTTTGGATGAGAGGTTACAATGTTGCAGAGGAACGTAGTGCGCTGGTTTGTGATGTCAAGAGGTCTAAGATGAATGTCATTTATAAAGTCAGGTAGTACGAGGCGTGGGCAAATATCAATTATAATTTGTTCATAGTTAAAAAATGCAGCGAGTTCCGTTGCAAGTAGTAATATGTGGAAGGTGGAAGCACTGTTCCAAGATCATTCACCGACCTGGTGTTTGCTACTCTGTTGTTCTGTCAGTTGTGAGGAAGATGAGCAAAGCGAAGGTACACGTTAGCGTGGAACAGCGCGTTATAATCAAATTCCTGATGAAAAAATGTTGTAAACCATCGGAAATCTGTTCAAGATTGAAGAGGCAGTATGGTGAGAAGACACTGTCAAATATTAGTGTCTATAAGTGGAGCAGTGCGTTTAAATATGGAAGGGAAACGGTGAAGAATTAACTTTATGTGCGCCGGCCGAGGACTTCCATAACGGGCGAGAACAGTGACCGCGTCAATGCACTCATTCGGGAGAACAGGCGAATAACTCTCCGCGAATTGTCTGGAATGCTGAACATCAGTGATGGTAGTGTGAAAACAATCATCAAACAACACCTTCTGTACTCGAAAGGAACATCAGGAACAAGAGAAAAAGGCAGCAAACATCAGTGTCATTTCTCCAGGATAACTCCCGTCCACACGTGGCTGCTTGCACCATGGACACCATCCAGAAACTGAAATGGAACCTTCTACCACATCCTCCATGTAGTCCGGACCTTGCTTCCTCAGACTATCAACTCTTCGGCCCCCTAAATTAGCATCTGGGCAGAAAAATCTTTCGCAATAATGAGGAAGTGATACAGGATGTTCAGGTGTGGCTACACTGGCAACCAAAAGACTTCTTCCTGAGCGGCATCCTCAAGCTTCCAGACTGCTGGCGCAAGTATATCGCAAAACCAGGGAGATTATGTTGAAAAGTAACTATTTCAGTTTTGGAGAGTAAATCAAAGTTTTTGTTCTGTTTACAAATTATAATTTATATTTGCCCAATTTGATCTTCATTACAAAAATACTGTACAATGTTTGTTTTGCTTTGCATGAGTTCTCTTCTGTAGCTGACATAAGAGATGGTATTTGCAAAGTGCCTTTTGTCATCAGTGCTTTGCAAAGCACCTATTGTTATCAGTGCTTTGCAATGGGCCTATTGTCATCAGTGCTTTGCATAGCGCCTATTGTCATCAGTGCTTTGCAATGTGCCTATTGTCATCAGTGCTTTGCAATGCGCCTATTGTCATCAGTTCTTTGCAATGTGCCTATTGTCATCAGTGCTTTGCAATGCGCCTATTGTCATCAGTTCTTTGCAATGTGCCTATTGTCATCAGTGCTTTGCAATGCGCCTATTGTCATCAGTGCTTTGCAATGTGCCTGTTGTTATCAGTGCTTTTCAAAGCGCCTATTGTCATCAGTGCTTTGCAAAGTGCCTATTGTCATCAGTGCTTTGCAATGTGCCTATTGTCATCAGTGCTTTGCAATGCGCCTATTGTCATCAGTGCTTTGCAATGCGCTTATTGTCATCAGTGCTTTGCAAAACGCCTGTTGTCATCATTGCCAGCCAAAGTATATTAAAAGAGTGAAATAAATTTTGAACCTTGGTGTTTTCTTGGCAGTGATTGTGAATATTCTTCCTGAAGATGCAGGCAGCATATTCCCTTGAAACATTGGTATCTGTCCACCACAATATAGAGTTTCACCTTTCAGAATATTGTTTCCTTGATCTGTCAGTACAGACAACTGCCTCAGCACATTTATAACCAGACTACAGGCAGATTGATCATCTTTTGTACTGTTTTCGAAAGTAATGTTAGGTTTGTAAGGAAAGATGATTTCTTACGTCATTACCGATCATAATGTTGATTGACCCACCAATGACTGAAGTTGTCAAAACACTGCTGGTAGCAATTGTCTTGAAGATTCGGTGCTTGAAAGGTTAAAGCATTCTGTTTGTGTGCTGAGCAGTTCATATCTTTATACATGTACATCTGATCCCTGATTGCTTAGGTACCAGAAGGAAGTTGGTGCAGGCGTTTTCTCTCCGCAAAAATGTGTCAGCGCTGTTCAGTCTCTCGAGATCGCCGGATGACATCGGGTGTCTGCATGGAATTAGAGCATTCAGCGCTCTTTTAGTGCTGGCGGGCCACAAGTTACTGACTCTTTTAATGAATCCATACTCGAACACAACCACCATCGCAGAGGTAAATTTCATTTTTATCGAAGAATGAAGTTTGATATTGCAAATGTATAACAACACTGGATGAAAACCACAAGATTTTGATTCAAGTAAATGTAGTGAGTTTGATGTTGCCAGCAGTGTTTCTGAGGGTTTCTGTGTTACAAGATGTGATGGCTGTGTTTTTAGGTGAGCAGTGCGAGCCTTTTGGTGGACATAATGTGTTAATCTTCAAGGTTAGGCAGTCAGACTTCTTGTACCACTGGACCCTGTAGATAGAGGCATCATGATCCTACAGAACATCAGGAACTACTTGCCAGATGATGCAGTATCACATCCCAGGAGGCTTTAATTTAATGTAGAGAGTTACTTGGAGAGTGCAGTAATTAAATTAATTTATGACGGGCAGAAAGTCAGTGTGTTGTCAGTGTGCTTATGATACGTATATATGGAAAGACCTGGAGATTGCTTTGCTCAAATTAAAGGTACGTTTCGTGGAAAGACTTCTTTATTCACAAAGTATCATCAGCAGAATGTGAAAATGAGTTAACAGGTGATAGAAAACAAGAGCTGATTTAACCAAAGTGTTGCCAACTGCCACCAATAAAATAAGTACGTGCATGTGAATGTTACTAAGGTAGCTTCTCAATGTTCAAGTTTTCGACCTTGTGTGATCACTTGTTGACATGTGTAAGTCTTACCGCTGGTTGTCATTCCACGCGACTGCATAAAAAATTCAGCGTAACACTGTGACGTCACTACAGTGCTGCTCCCTATGCGATAACCTTGACTCGCGCTATTTATACACATGTATGGACGCGGAAAGGGGAAGGGAGGGGAGATAAGAAAGAAAACAAAACATACCCTACTTGAGCTCGGACCGCGTTTCATTTAGCACGTGTGCTCGGACCGCGGT
>Ga0268261_10000534_pt1 | contig 24187 bp, 12 predicted proteins | sample TergutNc150P1_FD_190353 | JGI IMG/M metagenome (GOLD analysis project Ga0268261, IMG submission 190353) | Nasutitermes corniger P1 segment gut microbial community from laboratory colony in Florida, USA - Nc150 P1 (SPAdes) (version 2) | ecosystem: Host-associated > Arthropoda: Insects >...
AGGAAAGTTGTTGATTTGGCTTATGAATAGTCTGAAATCTTTCAAGGAAAAAATCCAATAAGGGTTGAATTTTGAAAAGCCTGTTAGTTGATTGTTGCAGAAGTTCATTGTTATTGAAATGTAAACAGCACCAAATTTGTTCAAATCTATTACAGCTCATAAGTTTCCTGAAAATAGGAGTATCTAAAAATGGATCCGTGGACCAATAATCCTTTAGTTTATCTTTCCTGACTTGCCCCATTAGAATAATTATTGAAAAAAAAAAATTTCATTTCTGCTACAGTGACATCTGACCATTTCAACCCCTTAGAACAAGTAACATACTTTTCCTCATTTTGTAAGTAATATAGATTCATTTCCTCACACAACATTTCAAAGAATGTCTCTCCAAGAAAGAGTCCTGTTACTTGTGATACTTTCGTCGGGTCAGAGGGAATTTGTTTCACCCCTGGGTTTCCCGTGAATTGCCCTAAATTTGGTGTTTTATCTGTTTTTACCCATGTGGAAACCGCCAAATCTAGTGTTTCGTCATCATCACTTTCATTTGCACTTTGTTCACTGTTACTGTAACTCGGTAAAGGATGCACAATTTTGTTTTGCCTATTTCCAATAATAGAACAGTCACTGTCATTTTCACTGTCACTATCAGCGTCGTCAGGAACATCAGATAATGTGTCCGCCAACAATTCTGCTGAAATTTCATCTTCTGTAAGATATATTTCCTCGTAAGAACTACCTCTTTCCGTCATGGGTGTAAAGTGGTTCAAGTCTGAACGCTAACTAAATGCAGAGCAGAGCAACAGACGCAAATAAAGAGCTGTTTGTTCTCTATATTTATCACAGATCATTACGTCGGAGTGAGGTCACGTTTCTATAAACGTCTGTCAGCAGGACCATTTGGAGACAGGCTCCATGTATTGCGTAATGAAGTGTTATGTGCGTGGAAACCAAGCGCGTGTTAAAAACGCAGATTTGCGTCACCCGTCCTGCACAGTTGTAATTTAAAGACGCAAATCTGCGTCGCCCGTCCGCAATGTATTAAAAACCAGTACCAAAAGAAGCGAATTGGTATAAATTTTGGCAGTTTGTAAGACAAGTGGTAAAGGAATTTATAATATCAAATTACATAGTTAAAAAGGCCAAAGAACTGGTAAAACTCAAGGGAATGCTGCCTACCCCAAAGTTTAAACTCATTAATATACTCAAGGATGAAACTAAAAGCTGAATTTTATTTGGATTATATTATCAAATTGGCAGATGTTTGCCATGGAAAATATGAATGCTACTAGAAAAATATGAAGAAAGACTTTCCTAACAAAAACTTATTACTTGTCTGCCATTAAAATGAAGCAGCGGTATCCAAAGTAAAAGCTGGGTATTTTAAATACTGTGAAATAAAGCAAGCTGGAGCATGTAGTGCTTATGGATAATGTGCACATAGCACACATCAAGATGTGAAAGTATCATTATGGGTACAGGACAAAAAGTGGCTTCAGAGAAGTGACTGAGCCAGAAACTTTAAACTCAGCAGAACAACCCAAATTTTGTACTTCTGTGGTAGAATATGGTATCAATTAATGATACGGAGATGAAAACAGTAATTACCTTTCTGTGTCAAAGTTTTATTCCATATGAACAGGACTGATTTTCCACGTGGCATATGCTTTTCGTGCCATTATCACAGTATGTAGTATCTGAAATTTTAAAGAAGGAATAACATTCTGATTAAGAAATTAAAGTTTATTAGTGTAATATTATAGAAAAGGTTGGGTTGCAGTTTACCTTTGAAATTACTGCAATGCAGTAGGATCTCTTCAAGCTTAGTGTTGCTTATTCATGGGGGAATTATTCTGGCATTGTTTTTGCTTATCGTTGTAGGCCCCTCACTAATTTGCAGTCACAGTTGCTTAGGCATGTGGAGTAATACAGAAGAGGCTGCACCTGCCTGCACTTGTCACTTAGTGACTACCATTCTTGCATATCTTGCAGTAAAAAATGTACTTTGCCTGTACTTTTTACATCTTTTTAACTGTTTGCTGCTCTCATATTTCTGTTACTATGTCCAGTAAGGTTTATGTACAGGTTGATGAAGAGATGAAGTATAGAAAGGGGAGAGTGCTGTCTGTGTTAAGAAAAGTGGAAGTATTGGATGAGTTGTGTTGGGGGTGAGCGTTGGTGTTAATCGGATGCCATTATGAGTAACCAGTGATTTGTTTCATCAACAAAAAATTAAGACAAAATCAGGGGAAACATCAGGTCCAGTGCCTCATCAAGTGCAAAAATTTACAGTGTAAGTTGTGGCCCCTTCCTCAAGAGGATGGAAAGGGCATTTTTCATATCGCTGGACGATGGAGATGGATCCTGTCATGGCACCATACAAGGAAGTGTATAATAACATGTAGGGGAAGGCCAAGCAATTGAATATCACTTCGTTTGTCACTAAGTTTTCTGTCTCCCCCCTCCACCATCCACTTTGCATCATGTGATCACCCTGATAACTTCCATCCAGGAACATTGTCATTCCAGCAAACACCATTACAGATGTTTTCATGTTTGTTTATCATTAATTTATATATGGTCATATTTTGTGAAGCTTTGATTCCTCTAACCCCATTTTTCTGATAACTTCATGCATTTAAATGTCACCACTATTCATGGGATTTTTTAAGCACTTAACCCCTATGAACAACAATGATGTGCTGTACCTGCACATCCTGTTTAACTGCTGTGTCTGTTCATATTGCCAAGAGTTTGGGGTGAATTTAACATTTTCCTTAAACTAACCAAGCTATTTGTAAATATCTGGGGGATTTAGTTTTTGATTCAAATATGACTTTTTAGTCAGTGGCTGCAAGAACCCTTCAGTCATAAAATGTGTAATTCAGAATTTAAGGGATAGTAGCTGTGAACTGATACGGGCTTCTGGATTATCATGTCCAGCCTACTAATTATATGATATACTGTGTCAGATGGAGATAAGTTGTATTAGGACCATGTTTCAAACTTCTCTCTGAATTATGTCAGAAATTGTAATATTTTAAAATATATATATGTAATTTTTTCCTAAAAGGACAAGTGTCTAGCTTTTTACTGTGATCTAAATTTTTCCATGTTTTAAAATACGATGTTTGTATACTTATCTAATGAGAAATTAATCAACAGTTTGTACAAAATAATTTCTTCATATTCACTGGATCCAGAGTGTTTACCTTCTGGAGTACATTAGCTGTTTGTACCTCTAAATTTAGCATATAAAAATAATTGTGTATTTCTGTTAGCTACCAGTATAATTATGGAGGGCGACATACAGGATACGGTGGTCACAGCTATGGTGGTGGTTATGGTTACAACACTGGCTACAACCAGGGCTACTCTCGTCCCAGTCGAGGTGGTTTCAACAGGGGCAGGTAGTTGAATTATTTTATTATTCATTTATGTAAGATTTTAGAATAAGGACCAGATACATGCCTGAAACTTATTCCACAGTGAAGTAAAGCTTCTTCCCTCCAGTACATTGTTCAGACATTGACGGCTTTATTTCAGAATTTTATATCCATGTATTGTGTCAAAACAAAAATTTTGTTACTTCTTGGTATTAATAGGATGGGGCCCTTCTCTCTCTTGATTTTTCAGGTCTTCGTCAAATGATTCTGCCAATCGACCAGTTGTAGCTTATAGCGATATAGATGTCCCAGACATTCCAGAGATCTTCTGACATTATTACTGAAATAACATATTACTGCACAAAGTATATACAGTCAAACCTTCAGTTGTGGGTGATTTTCATTTTGGGTGTTGTCCCATTTTGTGCACTAGGTTTATGCTTCCAATTCCATCTGTTCAAATATGGTAATGTACCCTTAAGGAATTTTAGAGACAAAATTCTTTCCAGGCAGTAGGATTTAAAGCTACACCTAAACAACTTCCCACATTGGGAAAGAACACTAAAATTTAATAATGAGACTACTGCTGATATTCTGATCACCAACATATGAAATGTTATGATTGTCATATGTGGGACCAGATTTTGAATGTAATTGTTATTATATATACATCTGTAATAAATCCCTTTTTTCAAAACATACTGGAACATCGTTTTAATAAAGGCTTTTCACATCCATTTGTGTGGTAGATGTGTGGTTAGGAGAGCAATTAGGGGAAGAAATGATTATCGTCAACCTTATCTTTGATGGGTACGTTTCAGTGCATCTGCTGTACATTTTAAGTGATTTTATGTGCACCCAGACAGGTACAGTAGAATTCCTTTAATCTGGATGCTGATGCTGTGGATAAGTCTGTTACTTAGACAGTTGTGAAAAATAGTCCCGAAGTTTGGAAGTCCTCTGTAATAGTCTTAAGAGTGTCTCCATATTGACTGTTGTGGTGTCTCCTGATGTCTTGTCTCTTATTCCAACAAACTCAAAGAAAATACAGGAAAAATATACATGTAAAGGTACCCGGACACCTGTGAACCAGCAGCTAAAGGAGATATCCAAGTGGAATACAACTCTGATTAGTTGTGCAGCTTAAGTGTAGGGGCAGTAACAGAGAAAGTTGCATGTAAGAAGTTAGGTCCATATACATACTGCTTGGTGATATGGAATATTTGATAATCTGGCACCTTGTAGTCTTGTGGGTGCTGGATTAAAAGAATTCTACTGTGATTAATAAAGTTTAAACTCGAATAACAACAGGAGTAGTGTAAGTGGCAGATTGGTTGAAGGTAGTTGTGCAGTGTTTTTTTTTCATCCTGTCCTCACTTGGACTAATATTGGTTTCTGCAGATTGGTACCTTCTGGTCTCACTTTGTAGTACAGCTGTAACCTACAAATGAAAATGCCACTGGCCTGTCTAAACATTGTGTGAATAATTTAAATTGAAGAAATGCCATGATCTCCCACATTGCACATTTGAATTTGAAAGTTATATAGGGGAAGTCTACAACTTTTCCAAGGATCTGAGGGGTGCTGACGTCTATCCAAAAACACAACACTTGGGCAGTCATGTGTTTAAAAAAGGAGAATGAATGGAAATTCATACTTTTGAAATAATTGTTTCACCATCTAGAATTTGGGAACTAGTGTATTGATCCAAGGACCACTGGTTCACAAGTACTGCTGTATGCTGTAAGTGTATTTTTATGGAGTTACTGGCTTTGCTTTATTTATTAAGAAGAAGACCAGTTATGTGTAGTTTTATGTTAATGTATATAATGAAGACTGAAGTGGCCAAGTGTTCACCTTTATTAAGTATGTTTTTAATGCAGTTTCAGTGTAAAATACTGAGTTTAATGTAAATTTAAATCATACTTATAGAAGTAATACATAGTACATATTGAAGATGTTTTACCAAATTAGGGTTTTGAGACCTACTGTGAAATTATTTACCTACCTTAATTTGAGCCTTGCTGTCCAACAAGATCTTTATGGGTGAATGTCCAGTGGTATTAAGTTTTCACCAGAAATATACTTCCATAAAGCACTGAAGATGTAACATAGAATCATAGCTAGGTAGCCATTTTTCTTTCAGAAGTGTTGGTAATTTGATGCATTTACATAATTGTGCCACGAGGTATGACATGATAAAAATGTGTGATGGAATGGCATTTGGCTCCATGTACTTTTACCCTTGACACCAGGTAAAGGGAAATGGTCGGGTCCATGCTGAAACTGCTGTTCATGTTATGAGGGTCTGTGTGAACCCCAGAGATGATGGTAGCATACAGAAGGAAGCAGTTTGATTCAAGTGACTGTAATTTGGGTGTCTTTTTGTTAGACGTAATTGTGTGATCATACTAAAGTAGCTTTAGAACATCAATCACCACGGATGCCTGGGTTCAACCCCAGGCGAGTCCATGTGCGATTTTTGGTGGACAGAATGGCTTCGGGACAGGTTTTTTCCCTAGTATTTTGGTTTTCCCCTGTTGGTTACCTACCACCAGTGCCCCATGCTCATTCACCTATCAGGAATGGTATGTATTTATAGCAATTGACAGTGTCATTAAGTAATACACACTTGAACAGGAACAAACAGCTGTTTTGTGTGAATGTACCCACACCACATATGCAACATTTGAAGTTCTCACAGTGGTATTGAGCATATTTTTATGCAGCAGTGCTATTTGTTAATTTAAACAATGCATGCATTTGTGCACAGATAAACACACAGATGCATATGTGGATCCAGAGGCTAGTAACAGTAATTAGTATGGTACAGATGTTTTAACAGGCGTCACAAAAGTTAGAAGTTTAGTGTAGGAGTGTTAGGGTGTAGCACCAAGTCACTGCTGAAAATTACTAAAAATTAGTAATGTATAATGGAGTACAATTTTTTAAAATTATGAGTCATTCTTAAACATTTGGAATTAATATGTTGCACAGAAGGTGTGCGGATGTATGTATCTTTTTAACATTACTTTGTATTGTTTTTATGTCCAGTACTTTTGAGAATAGGGGAATGACCATTAATTAAGATTCGTGTTCTCTGGGATACGATGCTGTGTCAATTGGTGAGTAGTTTCCAACAGCAGGGGCTTGTTACCTCCATATTTAGGCATAGTACAGGGTAGTATTCTTCAGTTATCCTGAAAATGTAGGCTGCAAGGTCCTCTGAAACATCAATAGCTACTACTGTACATGGCAGCACCGTGAAAACCTCAAATCACAAAAGATTGTTGAAGATTTTAATGCCAGCATAGTAAGCATCTTTCTGAAGAGAAGCATTGAAAACACCATGAATTGATTATATAGTGTCAGTATTAGATGATTGAGTATGGGTGTGGAACATTTTAGAAAGATATTGTTAGGGGCAAACCATAATACTTGGAGAAAAACCTGTCCCATTGCTATTTTGTCCACCACTAATCCTGAGAGGGTGGCAGTTGGTCTTTGAATGTGGTTCTTAGTGCTTAGTCCAATTGAATTTGTTTGGAGGTGATCGGGGTTGTCTGCATTGAAATTCATTTATGGATGATGATATGCGAAATGGCATGAATTTTACACATACAGGTTTTAACAGGATTCTGTTTATTCACATTACCTTCCAACATGTTTTGGTTGTCCCACACTATCCGCAGGGACCTTCCAGGTGGAATTCATAATTACTGTTGGCCAGGTACTTGGTAATCATTTTTTTTTACCAAAGGAACCATAACATGGGCAACACACATTATTATTAAAACACATCCTAAAAGCATGTATCATAAATTATATGAATTTTGCAGGCCTTAATATAATAAACTGTTGTAAAACATGCAGTTACATATATATATGTCACGATAAGCATTGAAAACCCTCAATCACATACACACACACAGTGTGTGTGTGTGTGTGTGTATTGTTCTCCATTCTTTGTGGCGTAGTGCTTTATATTGCTGTATCACAGAATAGCACAAATATAATTGCAAACTAAGAACTCATATTTTGGCACATGTTATTTTTCATGTGGCGTTGAAGGTGGAGGTAAATTTTGCCTTGTGCCATGAAGGCATATGGGTGAGTAGAGGTACCTGCTCGCATATTATCCTTGGCACTAGGTGGAGATGAGTGGTTAACTTAAGGCCCCATGGCTAGTCTAAATGCTTTGCATTTGGAGAAGCAATAAATCTCTTCTGCAGGGAATGATTAGTACCAAAATTCTGCCAGTGTGGACCCTATAGCCTGGGCAGCTGTTCCCAGCTCGCATGGTGGCATCTGTTCTCTCCTAAGCTGATTAAAATTCACTAAATTGAGTTTGATTCAAGCGTAATACAGTTACAGCAAATGCTTTGATTTAAAATGTAATTACACAAGTTTCCCATTCCATCTGTTTACAGTGATACAAAATGTTAATATTGTAAATATTTATCTTTCCCAACAAAGAAACACATTCCTGTTCAATTTAGATTACATGTATTATGACATACTGTGTACACAGTGATATGTGACCAGTTAACAAGAGGTGAAATAGTTAACAAGTCTTTCCTGTGGTGTTTACTTAAAGACAGCATATGCAGGTATACACTACCTATTTCAGAAGAATTTTTTTAGGTTTACTCCTTAGACCCTTGGTATTGGGATGAAAGATATTTAGTGAAATGAAAGAGCACAAGGTTGTGCAGTGGACTAAAAGAAGGGGCTGTTACGTGGATGAGAAAAAGAACACTGCTCACATTTCTGTCTGCTACAATAATGAAATCTATGAACCCTCTCTTGCCATTAGAATTAATGTGTAGGTCATGTGTTGCATTTTCCTTCCTCAAAATAGAAGCAGGGTGAATGATACATTGTGTCAACAGGAGTTAAATCTTGTTAACAACTGCTCTGTACACAAATGTTCACTACAGAAATGTCATTTCCTCCCTTTGTGCCATTATTCTGAACCATTTGTGTGATAATTCTTTGACTGTAACATCAAATAGTAATTTTATGTTTTTTGCACTGTGCGTTGTCATGTAATTATACAATATAAACCAACATCTTTCGGTTTTATATTGTCGTGTTTTTTAAGTTTTTATATCATAAGATTTAACTACTTTGTTTTATGTTCTTATTGATATATTTAAATAGTTCAAATATTTTATACATAGATATCTTATAAAAGCCTTTTATTGTAATTTCAGCATTTAAAATACACTATACCATACCTGCACATACAACCTTCTCTCTGAAGATGGACCCTCACGTTTGAAACATGTAGAAGACATCAAAAATTAAAAATTAAAATACCAATTTAGAAAAGGTGCATTTTGTTGGTTTATATTGTATATAATGAAATAGTAAATGAGAGGTGGTCTGAATATAAATATATCAGTTTCTAATTTCAGTGTAGTACTGTTTATTGCATGGCAAACTTCCTACCTTGAAGAAGTGGGGTAGCAAACCAATAGGTACCCAACCAGTACTGACATCATCTGGTAGATGATGTGAGAACACGATCTGAGCATGGCATTTATGTTGCACATATATAAACAAGACAGGCAGTTTATGTGTAAATGTAACATTGAGATGCATTTTCACAACCATTTTTGCCATGGAAAAGCAATAAGTATTACATATTCTGAGTATATGTTTGTAGCCTAGGTTATTGAGCATGCAGAGTGTATGCACTGTATTATATTGTCATCTGTGGCCTGTCTGGTTCTACCATATTTTTCCCCATTATCTGTCTTTTGGAAAGAACTTACTGACAATAAAATGTGTGTTGTGATTTTCTGTACTACTTTTGTCTGAAATAGTTATCATCCTAAGAAGAACTGAAGCGAGATGTTATCATAAATGTAGCCGTCTTCATATAAAGTGCCTGTTATTCATGTCGGATTTCAATAAAACTTGAATTTCCTTCACAGATATTCAAAAATACTCAAATATCAAATTTCATGACAAAGCTAATAGTTGCTTTTCACAGTTCTGTGAACATGCCTAAACTTGTTAGTTGTTTGAAAGAGAGCTGTCAGCTTTAGACAGGTATGAACACTGCTCATATATGTAATGCAGTAATATGCTTCAGTGATAAGTGAATTTTGACAAAACATAAGATCAGTTGTAATTGTTAGTTTAATTGCTTCTGATATTTACAGTTGGTATCTGTCATGTGTGTGAAATGTTCTTGTTACAGCAGGGGTGCATAATACAAAAAAGTCACTGTGTTGATTGTTCATATTAGCTGATTGTGCGTGATGAATAGGAATCTTACCATTATTAAAAAAGGAATTGTTTATACTTACACATTATTTTAGCCACAGTATACTTTTAGTTTTTCATGATGTATATAGTGCTTTCTCCATTATACATACATTTGTATATGAAACGTGCTTATACCATTTATAGTAAGTGGAGAACACTCGTGAATAATGAAGGTCATAGATTACATGTCCTGGTAAGAACAAACACATGGTGGTAAGGTGGCTTTTGTGCTGACTAGAATGCAGGTCTACACAAGCCTGCCTTGTCTTCATAGCAATATAAAATGATTGTGTTATGTGTATAGTACAGGATAGGAAAACAAAACTACAAAAAAACGTGAAATTGAGGAAAATTTTAATTCTTGTGCCACAGTGGGGGAAGATGTAATATTAATTCTTACGTGAAGTGCTTCCTGGTATAAGGTGTACATAATGCAATAAACAGATATATATATATATAATGGCCAACAAGGCCTTTGAATAAAACTGTGATTTAGGTGCATTAGGGCTTGAATTGCAGTGGCCAGAATATTGCAGATTGTATGTAAAGTTGTGGTAAGCCAATGATGACTGATCTTTGGGGGGTTCCAACTTCTGGTGACTAAAATTAGCATACTCTGGTGGGGCAGTAACTGAATCTGTACTATAATTGTATATGGCTTATTTTCTATTGCTGGTAGAGACAGGACACATTATTCTAATGACCAAAATGGCAGAAATGCTTTAAATACCTGTGAGTTATAAGAATGCACTGTGTTCAATTACTTCATGACACTTGATTAAGAATGTCATGCACTTGAAGTAGAAACATTTTTAAATCTGCAAGTCTGTTGTACATTTTGACTCATTTTCTACATAATAAAAACATGTATGCTTGGCTAGTTCATCCACAAGATATTGTACTTTGGCACCACACAAAAATTTTGAAAATAAAGCTGTTGAGAGAAACAGTAACAGAATTTGAAGTGTGAAGTTTTTGTATTAACATGCATTGTACAGTACAAAATCAAGTTTCACCAGTGTGTGACATTAAGTAGCATGTGCAGCAAGCAAAATGAAAAGACTACTATGAGTGGGACATAATTTTAATCTTAAGAGTGACCATTAATTAAAGTGATTGGTGATATGAATATGAGGGTAAGAAAATTTGAGTGTTAAGATAATTTAAACTAATTTTTTTTTTATGTTTAAATGTTTTATATTAAGGCTCACATGGACAATGATATAGAACATTGGTGTGTCACACAGTGAATGATCATGTGAGGGTTGAACTACATGTGTACATTACTACATTAAATCATGCACTAAAAGGCAATTTACATTAGTAGTCATACTAGGAAGCTGTGGTGTGAAGACTGAATATTGGATTTCATCAGTTTATTGATTTATAGTTTGTCAAAAAGCTGCAGAGATACTGTCACCTCATAACCAAAGTAAACATTTTGACTTGTCTCAAGCCTGTATATACGGACTGTTAATTGTTATTATTAAGGTGTCTGCTGTTTTTGACTTTAAAGGAAAATATCTCTGTGTCTAAACATAATTCATAAAAGCACGTGAAAGAGTGGTGGTAAAGTTTGTTTATTGCCCACCTTGGCACCGTGTGGTGGTGAATCAACTTCACGTTTTGGCTCCTGCACCCTCAGGGTAGGGGCCCTGGATAGGCATGGCATAGGAAAATGTTGGCCCCATAGAGGCAAATTCTCTTTGCATTTCAGCTGCTCTACACCCAAGGCAACCATCCTGGATAGGCATTTGATAGACTGTTGGCCTCAGAGCCCATTTGGATTCCCCCACCTGCAAATGATTGAACCCAGTTTTCAAACCCATATTCACTTCATTGTTTTATCTATCCAAAATTTAAGCTTTAAAGTACCACTAGTATTGTATAACAAAGTTATTTAACCTGTGATGTTTGTAAACACACTAATGTATGCAGGTGCTATGAGAAGTATGGTCTTCCTTTTGTTGTAGTTTTTAAAACTTACAGTATATGCTGATTGAAATTTTACTTAGTCTTTTTATAGCACTAATATTTATTGCACATGATAGGTTTTTTTGGCTACTTGAAGTATGTATATATATGGATAGTTCTGATATTCTGATTGTTTCAGGAAATTTTAGTCTTAAACTTTTATATCCATAAGAAATGGAAACTGCGTATTAGGACAGTAAAAATTTGCTGAAGGTTCTGAGGAAGATATTTTGACCTAAGAGGGAGGAAGTAATAGGGGACGAGAAAATTGCATAATGAGGAGCTTCATTAGTTGTACTCATCACTAAACATTATTTAGGTGGACACATTAGGAGAATGAGTTGGGCAGGGCATGTGGTACTTACATGAGGGAGAAGAGAAATGCATATGGAGTTTTGGTGAGGAAACTGAAGGAAACAGACCACTTGGAAGACCTAGGCATAAAAAGGAATATAATATTGATCTTAAGGAAATAGGATGGGACGGCATGCACTGGATTCGTCTGGCCCAGGATATGGACAAGTGGCAGGCTCTTTAGAACACAGTAAGAATATTTTGGTCCTATAAAGTGGGGGAAATTTCATGAGTAGCTGAGGAAGTATCAGACTGAAGAAGGATTTCATATACTTGGTTGGTTGGTTGGTTCAGTTTAGTTTGGTTGGTTGCTTGCTTGCTTGCTGGCTTGGTTCGGTTGGTTGGTTGGAGTACATTAAAATAATATTAAACTGGATCATATATTGATCAAGTTATTCTGGCCTTCTGATGAACTACCCAACAAAACAGCATATCATCCCAAAAGACCTGAATCTTTATCTTAACCACAGAATAGTTAGTCTCCCTGCATAATACATGAAAAGATACTAATGTCAAACTCTTCTTATAGATGCTGTACTGTAATGAACACTGCTTCCTGCCATTTTGTTCTCTGATCACTGGTGGGCTGGTTACTTAATTAGTCATCTGTTAACTACTGTATTAATACCAATGTACTACATGTTGCAGTTGTTTGGTTAGGATTCCTGTCAGTTTTGACTGTTGGCATAAGAGGCCAGCTCTATTTATTGAAACTGTTGTAGCTCTTCTTAATTCCCCCAGAGATGTTGGAATAAAGCTGTAATCCTTTAGCACTGAACAGCACATACACTACATTGCAGGGTGCTGGGTTCAGCTCCCAAATGATGAAGCATATGCAAAATAACTAAATTCTGTAATTTGAGGAATAAAATAGACTGAAGCCACATCTTTCTTCATTTGTACCTTACCCCATTGATAGGCATTCTCCTATTTCATACTTCATAACTCTTGCAATTGACACATTACATGAACCACTGAAATTGTTACTGCAGAACGTGTGATACCACATCTCAGTATGGAGTGTACACTAAATTCTTCTCACAGAATGTGCCTGTAACACACAATAAAAAACAAGTTAGGAAATGTACAAAAGTGGGTTCAGGAAATGAGGATGTAAACTCAGAAAATCATGCTTGCAAACTGTAAAATTAGAACCATTCATTCCACTCATTTGCATTAATTTTATCCTCCTATCCACCAACGTGTGTGTGCTTACAGAAAAAAATTTTGTTTTGAGCCTTAGAAATCTTGCATTGCTTCTTTCACAGCTGTGTTATTCAGAAACTAATTGCTTTTTAACTCTTCATTCATTGACTGAAATGAAAAGTAATTACGTGGAGGTAAGTCCACTCTCTTTGGTAGATATTCCAAAATTTTATAGTTCGTTGTGAATCGTGTACTGGGCAATGAGGGATTGAGTGTTGCAGTGCAGGAAAATTGCTCTGTGACAGCTTGCCTCATCTTTTGGATTGGATAACTGGCTTCAGTTTATCCTGTGACATTTGCCATTTCACAGAACTGGACATTGTTGATTTGCACCTTTCAGCTGAGCTTGTTGGGATTGCAGAGCACATCTATTATTTGCTTACTGGCAAATGGTTCGACCTAGAATTCCTTCAGATTTTGAAGTGTACGAATTGTCCAATCCATGAACTGGCTCTTGTTCTGTGGCTAAAAGTAATGTATCTGTATTAGTCTGGACGTTGCATGCAGGCTTCCTGACACAGAAGTCATGTTCTTCACACATTTCTTCATAACACATACTGTGTGCAAACGCTTTCTTGAATTCAGGGTCATGATGGACAGTCAGCTGAGCCTGTCTAATGCTGATGGCAAATTGTGAGACAACTTCAGTCACAGTAATATGTCTGTTGTCTTTCTGTATTGTCTGCAGTTTTGATGTCATTGGGAATCCTGAACGTTCTGCATCTTTCAGGTTTGTCTGGCCATTTTTGCAGTATTTTTTGTCCTGTTTTTACATTTTGCTGAGTAACTACGTACCCTTCTAGTCTGGTGCCATCTGCTACAGGAGTGGACATTCAGAACTGCCATTTTTGACATACATATTTAAACAATACAAAGTTCTGTTTTATTCTCTTGTGTGTGGGTCCAGAGCATCAAGAAACTTTACACGGAACTAGGCTGGTAATGCTTATTCAGGCAGAAATGCATGCATATCATGAAGTGAAGTAGTCCTTAAAGTTGTTTTATCTACATGGAAAGAGAAATGGCTTAACAGTTTTTCATAAAAGTCTGCAGAATAACAGTAAATGATTATCTTTCAGCAGTTCTTGAGCTGCTGTATAGGTACAGGCAAAGTGCTTGTAACAGATCCTCTACTGGAATGCAGACATGCCTGAAATTATGTAATAGTGAGGTATAAAATATTTATGTAGGCTTTATCCTGAACTAAACAGTTTGTAATTCTGAAATTTTGTGTGCGGTCTTTGTATATGATCTAAAAGGTAAAAAGTTACTCCTGTCCACACTGTGAAAGGCATACTATAGGGGAAATAAAGTCATAGTTCCACTTATTTTTAACCTTGTCACTAGGTGGAGTGAGTGGTTAACTACATACCCCTGCTGCCTTACCCCCAGAAATATGTTCCCCAGTACCCACAGACTGGAAGGTTGAATGGGATCCAGAGTCAGTCTGGATGATTTGGAGAAGAGGAAAATCTGTTGTTCATGTTAGGAATTGAACTGTGGATCACACAGGCTGTACCCTTGTCTCTGTACTGAGTACATTATCCCAGTATGATGTATTCTGTATCAACAGTCATTCCAACAGTACACCCTACTGCATTATTTTACTTAGTATATTTTGTTTGTTACATTGGTCATGACCAATTCATTGTACTGTCATATGTTCTTGAGCAGCACATGCTGGTATACAGCGCGTTATATAGAGAAAGTACATCTATCCTCTGCATCTGTCATTCTTTTCTTCGGGTGATAATTGGTATCAGCTTTTACCATTGAATTACTTGTTTTACATAATTCCTTAAGTAAAAATGGTAGAGTAAGGATTACAGATATAGATGGCCAAAATGTTATGCAGTCTTCCATCCTGGGAAGGTGATTATTTAGACTCCACAAAAGTCTGTGGGCTTGATGAAGCCCAACTCCCCAAAGCAGAGATTGTGAAATTCAAATAAGCCGTTCCCAGCACAACCTATTTTTTATGTTGCCCACCCCATGCTGCAGGCTGTACTGCATTTGACTGTGTAAAATAATGAACACCCTGGTGAAAATTAATTGCATGTATCATTGGAACTGAAGAAGCAAAGGTAGTGGTGAATCCATAACTCTATCTAGTCTCAGGATGAGCTGGTCATACACACAGGAATACCAGTAACATGCACAGAATGGAGGGGAGGGAATGGGTGTTACTTCGAGCATCACAAACACATGTAAACTCTTATAGTTTCAGTTTTGTTTGCTATTTTTAATATCAGTTTCTGTAACCTAGCCACGATTGAATGCCACATGTTAACTTTATGAACACACATTCTGTTATTGGGCCTGTTCCCGCCTTCTGGGATTGTATGTTTTGCCAGCAACTGTCTGCATGGAGCACAGTTGTAGAGAAGCTAGTAGTCACTCAGCTAGTCAGATTTTTGGCCTTTTAGCAAACCCAAAATTTCATTACTGTCTTTATGAATGCTGGCCATTGGTCCATCCTGAGCCAGATGACTCCTATGCCCTCCTGCCCTGTTTCAGTGAATGTATGCCTTCAGCACAGAATTCTGGGCTTTGCAAACAGAACCACTGTGAGACAGTTCCCTGCACTTCCACATCATTTTGGAATCTGTGACCACCACAATGCTTTTTCGGATGGGCCAAAAAGATGGAACTCACATGGTATAAAGTCAGGGTTGTACAGCATATTTGAGACATACCCGTCCAAATTGCTGCAGCAAAGTCTTGGAAACAAGTGATTTTCGTGGTGGTAACAGTTGCCAAACTGATGTGGATGTGCAAGAAGCTGTTACACAGTGGTTCTGCTCAAAAAGCCCAGAATTCTGTGCTGAAGGCTTATGTTGCCTGAAAATATATTGTGACAAATGCATGAACCTTCAGTTTGGCTATATGAAAAGGTAGGCCATTGTTCTCTTGTCTTATGAGAAATTTTATTTTGAACAAAACACTTCTGAATAAGCAGTTATTTTCTGCATATACTTACTCTCTTATCAGCCCTCATGTATTCTTTCTTTAATATAAGAAACCAAGATCCACATCTGTACTAGCCAGCAGGTACAGTTTGTTTTAATGCATAAATGCCCAATGGGAAGTGAATGGTAGCAGTTGTTCCCTGAATTTGATACGCTGCTGTTAATTTTTTCATGATGTCAGTTTTGTTTTCTTACTCTCGTTTGTGTACATTTGAACTCCATATTTTCATGGGATTTGCTGGCTGTCTTTATTTTATGATTTTGTTCTGCAGCCTGGTAGGTGAGACGACAACATGTTCTTAGTTTTCTCTGTGTTACATCCAGGTCGATCTCCTTATAACCATGTAACAGTGTGCATGTTTTTGATTGTGGTACTTATGTTTCTGCCAAATTAATTTCACCATACCCCAAAAGCTATGTTTATGGTTCCGTAACAGTTTTCCACGAACATGAAAATAAATTGCACTTGTTTGTACAAATGAGGGAATAATTGAGGTTTAAAGAAGGAAAAAGTATTTTAATTTTTATTTTTATTTACAGGACTGTTTCCCTCTTTGTACCTCCCTTTGACATCCCCGTACTTCTCTTCTCAGTTTACCTGCAACATGATTTTTAGCTTGCTGACCTATTGTAGTCAATGTGAAACATATTTCTTAGTCCATCCTTTTCACATTTCAAATTCGGGAAGCTTATTCCACCTGAAGACTGGATTCATATTTACTTTTGAAGAAATAAATTATGCATTGTCTCTATATAAGACAGGTTGTACGCAGAAAAAAGTGACATTTGTATCATTCTGCCAAAAACTGAGAACTGGAAAGGTGTTACATAGATTTACTTGGCCTAACATGTCAACAAACAAAGTTAATTTCATTATTTACTCCATACCTCTGTTATTTCACTTAGGTGCTGTTCTCGAATACCATTTTATTTTTTTCACAGGTGAATGACCTGTAAACTGCTTGGAATAATTTATTGATATTGATAACTGAATATGTGTGGCTAACAGGATCTTGGCTGGCATGTACAGGTGGGAGATATGCAGAAGTAAGATATGGCAGCAGATTTGCCAATAACAACACAGTCATCTGTACACCAAACTGAAACTATATAAACACTTCAGTACTCCATTTAAATTTACTGCAGCCTTACATCACAAACAAAGTAACTTCAGTTGTGTTTGTTCACTGCATTTTTAGTCTGTGATACGAGACATTTAATTTATTGTCCTATTCTTTGTACAGTGGCACCAGAGAGTTAATTTTAGTCGAGTAGATGAAACTGAAAGGTTTATATTCGTAGTATGTTTGTTTGTATTCGTAGTATGTATGTTTTCCTGCAACTTTGTGGTTCATTGCACTCCTTTAAAATTATATCTTCTGAACAGGTATAAACATACCTTCATTATCTGGGGTGTACAACTATGGCTTAATAAATGCAGTTAAAACTGCCAGTGCATATTTGTTTTCTTGTTCCCAGCACAAAAAAAAGGAGCCATTGTAATATTTTGGCATTAGTAAATAATACTATAGGTCAGTTGGATCTGGCAAGTGGTTAGCGTAAATGCTTCATTTTCAGATTGCCCCCAAGTTTGATATTCTTGTTGAAGTTACTGTTTCCTCCAAGTCAAGCCATACAACTGCTGACTAAGTTGGGTTCTTTATCCTTTATATTTCCCATGACAGGTTACACTCAGCAGTGTGCTCTGTTATGCCACGGTCAATATCCAGCTCAACTGACCTATTACTTTTCACTGTTTTGTGTTGTTTTCCCTAAACTTGTACCATATAGTGCCCACTCTTGGAACTAGGAAAATTAATTTCAGCCATACTGTTAGAATTCAAGAAAATGATTTGGACTCCAAAGGGTTAAAAATAGGTCATAAATCCTTCCTTATACATTATATGCAGTCATGCCATTTGACACAGGAAGTTATGTAGGTGATAATTATAATAAAGATATTTTTGGGGAGTGTGGGATGTAGGCTAACACTAAATCTCAGATTTAACTCCCTGAAATGAATAGGTAATGATATTTATTCTTCTTTAAACACTTTGTGCAGGATAGCATAGTATAGCAACTCGATACAGGTTGGATGGTCCTGGGATCAAATACTGGCGGGGGCGAGTTATTCCACGCCTGTCCAAACTGGCTCCAGGGCCCACCCAGCCTCCTGTATGGTGGGTGCTGTGTCTCTTTCTCAGGGTAAAGGGACAGGGTCGTGGTGTTGGGCACCCATCCCCTTCTAGCGCCAAGATTAAAGAAAGTGTAGAGCTATACACCAACTCCCTCTCAGGTCCTTCATGGCCTGTTCTGGAGTGAACTTTACCTTTATCTTAAACACTGCTGGGAAAACAGTGTACAAAAGAGGTGTAATATGTATGTGAGAGTTGAGTACATGTGACTTGATAAAAATACAGTAATTCTTGAATTATCAATACATTTTGTATAACTTGCACCAGCAGGCATTCATTCATGTTAGTGCTTAATGTCTGCCGTCAGTGATACCAACTTGATGATCATAAGAACATGTGAGGTAGGACCAACACTGCTGTCATTAGAGAATCCTGGAGTGCTGTGTTGGTAGAACTTGGAATGATACAAGGCTTTTCTTAAGGATTTTAATAATGTGAAACAGCATTACATTCATGCCAAATTTGTTGGCTTACTGAATCATTTGAGCTTGGCATTCTAATTTTATGTGGAGACAGGTGATCAGTGTGCTTAAATACTCTGTACAGAAGCTTTTAAAATGCAGCAAGATTCGTTTAATCCAGCGTCCAGTAATGCCAAAATCCTGATAATCTGGCACTTGATGAGAGTTATCCCAAGATCAAAGTTGTGCTTTTCATCAGAAGAAGCTTCATCAGTGAGAGAGGCAGATCTCAGTAACATATTCAAACTTGTCTTATAAGAGAGAGAGAGTGTGTGTGTGTGTGTGTGTGTGTGTGTAACAACTGTTCTGGTTTCTCTGACCGCATATCTCCTCCTCCAGCAATTTCTTCAGCTAGGAAGTCTGCAGAAAACACAGAAGAGTACCCTGATGACCCTAAACCAGCGGAAGGAGGAGATTTACAAATGGAATACTCTGATTACTTTTTTTGCCAAAGTATAGAAGCAGTAACAAAAAATTGCCAGTAAGAACTATGGTCAGTATAGTTACTGTCTGATAATCTGGAAGATTTGGTAAATGGGCACCTGTTCAATCATGTCCAAGTTGGATTAACAGAATTTTATCCTATTAATGATGGCAAACATGAGAGTGGTGCAGAACTGGTTCTGAATATGTCCTTGTGGAAATAATAGAATGGGTCAGTAATGACAAAATTATTATTCTGTGCCAGCCATATTACATACATTGAAATGGAAGGGAATTAAGTTCTCCTTGGAATTTAATTTTAATTATTTTATAGTTTGGTAAGGGATGTTGGCATAATGCAGCATTGTATGCTTGTGTAAAATTCCCTCACTGTTCATTTCATGTGTTGTACTTGGATTTACTAGTTACTGTTTTCTTACAGAGCAGGTTAGCTCCATAGTAATGCGCAATTTGGGAGAACAGTCTGAGGCCAAGGACCAGCTGTGCTGACAGGCCATTTTGGCATATACTGGGCTGTAGTGGTCAAACTCACTTTCTCCCAGTTCCTTCCTTTCTCAGTGTTCATAATAATCCTACTTCTGTTTTATGTTTGGTGCTAAATAACCTGTGCAGTGGGTGCAGTGTCATAAAATAGCCAAATTAGGAAAGAAACATGCAAATATATTGTGATATTTTTGCTCAGTTACTTTCAGGGGTATCTTTATTGTGTTCTTCACATGTGATGTTAGAATATAATGACCTGAACTGAGATAGCTCACTGGGGTTCAGTTCTTAAAACAGGCAGGATTGTTCTCTTTGTCACTACATTTGGATCACTTCTTGGGTTATTCTGATCTGCATCTAGTTAAGTTAAGAATGCATTCCATTCTCTTGCATCACTTTGTGCTTGTACCTTTTTTGATTCACATTGCTTTGATGTGCTCCATGTTGGAAGCTTGTGTGGTGAGCTGCATTGGACATACAGGCATTGAGCCTCCAGAGCAGAATTGCAAGTGCAGCACACCATGGATCCTCAATATAATGACAGCTCACCTCATATTAAGTGCACATTGACACATTGAAAAAGTAGTCTTTTGTGGCATTTGAAAAGAATTTTCATGACGGTAACACCAAGCTGTGCATGGTACCATTTCTACCCACACCATCCTTTCCACTCTTCCTCATATGCCCACTTTTTTGTACAGCATTGTAAAATATCATTCTACTAGTGGTTGTGTGTCCTTGTAGATGGGAACATTATCTTCACCTAATATGGGGTTCTGAAATTTTCTGTTGCATTAGATGATTTGAAATTTGTGAAACGTATGTTAAAATAATTGTTGAGCCAGTGTATCCAGGCACATAACTTTTGCACAAAGATTAATTGTTAATATACTAATGAATTCTATGTGAAGTCTTTGTTATTGTTTGTTTATGAAGTCTTTTTTTGTCAACAGTTACAAGTGAAGTGATGGTGTGAAAATTTTAAGTTGTATGTGACACATTTAGTGTAATCAAAATGTGCACTAGAAAAATTCTGCACAAAAGTGGATCACATGTTTGTCTAATAATTATACAATTTGTTGATTTATTGCTGTTTATTAATGTTTAGTTTTTAGTGGCACTGCTGTATAAATAAAAAAGTGTTGAATGGCAAGTCAGCATTATCTTTCGCAGACACTTTGTTGTTCCATACACATACATAATCTTGGGGAAATAGCAGATGTGTGTTGTAAAGGAATGCCACATCTTACCATCTCTTTAGATTTGTGTCAGAAAATATGTTTCCTACCAGCTCTAAGTAGAGGCTGGATAAAACTGCATAATGAGGAGTTTATTGATTTTGTTCCTTGCCGAGTATTTTTAAGATGATCACATCAAGGAGGATAAGATTGGCAGGGCATGTGGTATGTTTGGGGGAGAAGAGATATACATACATAGTCATGATGGGGAAACATGGAGAGATCACTTGGAAAACCTGAGCATAGATGGGAGAATAATATCATAGTAGGTCTTAAAGAAATAGGATGATAGGGTGTGGACTATATTCACTTTCCTCAGGATTGAGACCAGTGGCAGGCTATTGTGAACACAGCCATGAACATTTGCATTCCATAAGATGCACGGAATTTTTAGACTGCGTTAGAAACTATTAGATTCTCATGAAGGACCCTGTGCCTTCCAAGAAATGTAATTATAAGAAGTATATTGAAGTTGTTATTCAATGCATTTTAATGTATCAAAGTTTTTTATTTACCAACTGATGCACAAGAGAATTATTTTAAAAAGAATATTAAAATTTACATTAAAACAGCTCCTACATGTTTCGGTTTAATCACCATCATCAGGGAGCATATTATTCAAGCTTGCTAAAGTTACTGTTGTTAAAATAATCAATTAAAATACATCAGTGTGGTTAATTTGGTAGTGTGGCCGCATATATTATTAGGTCCTAGTTGGTGTATGTCTGTTGTACTGTTTGGAATGAGGCTGATGGTGATTAAACTGAAACATGTAGGAGCTGTTTTAATGTAAATTTTAATATTCTTTTTAAAATGATTCTCTATCAGTTGGTAAATAAAAAAAATTTGATAATATCAAGATGCAAGGTATGACTGTGAAAAAAAAAGCATTTTAATGTAATTTATGTTCTTCATTATTAAACCAACAAATGCACACCATATACAGTTGTATGGTTTTAATAAATCCCTCCACCATATGATAAAGGTCTAAATATGTCGATGAATTTAGTGTGATAAAAAGAGCAGATTGTAACAAAACCTTTTATCCATCTTTTTTATACTATATTGGAAGATGAGGATGTAATGTATGCCAACCATTTTGATGCATTATTGATCATATACAGTTGTAACCTACATACAGAAGTTAGCTGAGGTAATGTATATACAGTCATTATGGATGTAATTTGTATATTTTAACTGGTTTTTAGAGGACGTGGTTCATTAGCTCCCTGTGGTTGCTGCTAGAGCACCGAAACCTTTTGGAGGATTTGCCGAACTGTACTGTTGTATATGTTGTGTGTGCATTTGTTGGTTTAATAATAAAAAATATAAATGTAATTATAAGGAGTTTTGTACTGATACTGCAAACAGATGGGTCATTTTATCAAACAAGAGAGTATACTGATCTACTTCTTCTGATATTAATCCAGTTATAACCGATGTTATGATAAGCCTGCTTCCACTAAATCATACATTGGTGTCACATAGAGTGTTGTGGTCTTTCTAATGTTAACCATAACTTTTGTGCTGTTTTTCCTTTTGAAAGTATTAGGTGCTACAGTTTTGAACCAACATCCCTTCCTTTAAAAGGAAATAAATAGGCTTGTGAATAACCATGCTGTGTGCCAGGGTGTCCCCAAGTTTAAATTTTCATCAAGCTGTACTGTTTTCACAAAACTTGGTATGAACTTTATGTAACTGGAAGCCACCCAACTGCCATAGTTTCTTTTTTTTTTTTTGCAGCTGGTAATGATAACATGCTGTAGGCATGGAGTTGGGAGGGCAGGAGCAATGCATGTGTTATGGACCTGAAATATTGTATTATAAGGTATCGTGGAAATATATACAGCTTTTGTGAAGCTAATGTCCTTGGAGAGTGCTGAATTATGTGCTGAGAACTGTTTATTTGATTTTAATCTTCAACAAAAGCTATGTACTGCATCACATTTTCTGTCAGAACAAATAAGTGCAGGTGTTGAACACTTGATACTTCTGCTTCTCAACTATCTTGAAAATACTGTAAATACAAGTTCTATTTTGTTGCCAGGGGTGGTGCTGATTATCGGCCAGTAATTCACTACCGGGATTTGGATGCACCACGAGAACCAGAAGAGTTTATCTGAGCACTGTGACATTCAACATTGTCATCAAAGTTGTTTAGTTCATCATTTTAAACCAGTTGTTGGTTGGCATAATGCATTAAGTGTTTTTTGTATTAAGCAAATGTGGACATGTGTCAGGACACTTCCATTTTCATTTGAAACATTTCTCAAGTTGTTCAAATAGTCATCCTTGCCTCCTGTAAAGCAAATCTTGGAACTTGTGGAGTGTGAAAATAATGTAAAAATAAGCTCTGCTCTCAGAGTAGAATACTAGCCTGAACCACTGGGTAATATGAGATCAATAGGAATTGTAAGTGAGCGTTCACTAAAGGAAATGTGTGTGACAGTACCAAGTTAAATTTTAAATTTGATAGTCATATTGTTAACACTTGTACAGGTGCACCAAAAACATCTGATGATTTTTGAAATGAAATAACATTTTAAAACAGGCGAGTAGAAAACTTATATTGACACTAGCCGGTATATTTGATATCCATGTGAATTCATCTGAATCATTACTGTTTGAATGTGACACTTTGTAGGTGACCACCGTGTTGTTCATTACAGTCCTGCAATCACGATGGAAAGGACTTTTGTATTGTGACATCTCTTACCTGCTCCACTTTGTCAGATGTATGAGATAAACTTGTGGTTTACTGTCCTTCACTGATCCTTCTTGTTGCCATTTTGGTACCCACAATAACAGAGTACTGCAACCAGAAGCATCACATCTTTGAAAGTGCTGTCGGTAACCACACCATGTAATTGTAACACTCTCTTTTGATAAACAATTCTACTGCCACGATGCGGTGTTTCACTAACCAGTGCTCCATCAACGAAATTCACAACATTACTGTACATGATGACAGTCAAATTTCAAAAATGTTTGGGTGTTTTTGGTGCATTCTGTGGATAAGAGTACAATTTTATTTCAACCTAATGTAGTAAGTTTCAATTTCATATTGTGGTGGAATCAGAATTGTTTGAACTAATGAAGAGAAGATGTGTGAATAATGAGAAACATGGATTATCCAAAATATTTGGTTTGATGCATTCATAAAACATCCAAACTTACTTCTCCACTGTCCCCCCCCCCCCC
>Ga0268261_10000535_pt1 | contig 24139 bp, 20 predicted proteins | sample TergutNc150P1_FD_190353 | JGI IMG/M metagenome (GOLD analysis project Ga0268261, IMG submission 190353) | Nasutitermes corniger P1 segment gut microbial community from laboratory colony in Florida, USA - Nc150 P1 (SPAdes) (version 2) | ecosystem: Host-associated > Arthropoda: Insects >...
CAGATGGTGTGTTCCCGCATCATGCACCCCAGTTTAAACGTGTTTTAGGTAACAAATGTGATAAAGTACCAACGGCTTGCGGTGCGGTGACGCATCGCTTAACCCCAAATATTACGCCTCAATTGTTACCAAGGAGTAAGCAACTAATGATTCTTGATGATTTTAAGCTCGATGGCGAAGTAGCGCTGGTCACCGGCGCCTCGCGTGGTTTGGGCCAAAGCGCCGCACTCGCGCTAGCCGAGGCGGGCGCCGACATCGCCGTGCTGGATTATGCCCCGGCTGATGAAACCGTTGCCAAAGTTGAGGCGCTGGGCCGCCGGGCGTACCAAGCTCAAATTGACTTGATTAACGCCACTCCGGAAGAGATTGACGCTGCCGTGCAAAAGGCTGTAGACGCCCTGGGCAAAGTGAGCATTTTGGTTAATAATGCCGGTATCATCCGCCGCGTACCGGCTGCCGACCACCCGGCCCAAGATTGGCAAGATGTCATTGCCATTAACCAAAACGCAGTATTCTACCTGAGCCAATCGGCTGGCCGTCGCATGATCGAAAATGGCTACGGCAAAATCATCAACATTGCTTCCATGCTTTCGTTCCAGGGCGGTATCACGGTACCCGGTTATGCAGCATCGAAGCACGCCGTGGCTGGTATCACCAAGGCGCTGGCTAACGAGTGGGCCGGTAAAGGCATCAACATCAACGCCATCGCCCCGGGTTACATGGCTACCGACAACACCACCCAGCTCCGCCAGGATGAAGAGCGCGAAAAGAGTATCCGCGACCGCATCCCCGCAGGCCGCTGGGGCACCCCGGCAGACCTGGCTGGGCCCTTTGTGTTCTTGGCCTCGCACGCTTCGGATTATCTGAACGGCGCGATTATCCCAGTCGACGGCGGCTGGTTAGTGCGGTAGTTTTCTGCGATCTGAGGCCATTCGCGGTGTTCTCGCACCCGTTCGGGGCCTCGTTTGGCCTCCTCACTCATGCTCCGCCTTGCGACTGACCACACCTCACCAAAAACTTATTTAAGGAACATTATATATGGATATTCGTTATGCCTCTTCGCCCAGCGAAGTAAAACACCTGGATACCGGCGAACTGCGCAAGCGCTTTTTAGTGCAAAACGTATTTGAGCCGGGCAAAATCAACCTGACCTACACTCACCATGATCGCATTGTGGTGGGCGGCGCTGCGCCAGCTGGCAAAACTCTGACCCTGGGCAGCTATGACCCGCTGCGCACCAAGTATTTCTGCGAGAACCGCGAAATCGCCGTGATGAACGTGGGCGGGCCGGGCACCATCGTGGCCGATGGCGTCACCTACGAGTTGGGCAACAAAACTGCCCTGTACATTGGCCGGGGCACCAAAGACATCACGTTCAGCGGCCAAGACGCCAAGTTCTATATTTTCAGCGCCACGTCCCATCACGATCACCCCACCACCTTGGTAACTCCGGAAGAGGCCAATGTGCTGAACTTGGGGGATCAAGAAAATAGCAACAAGCGCACTGTGCGTCAGATGATCCACGCTGGCGGTGTTAAGTCCAGCCAAGTGGTAATGGGCTTTACTGCCCTAGAGCCGGGTTCGATGTGGAACACGATGCCAGCTCACACTCATGACCGCCGTACTGAATGCTACCTCTACACTGATGTGCCCGATGGGGCGCGGGTGTTCCACATGATGGGGCGCCCGGATGAAACCCGCCACCTGATCATGGCCAATGATGAGATTGTTATTTCGCCATCCTGGTCAGTACACAGTGGCGTGGGCACGCAAGCCTACACCTTTGTGTGGACTATGGCCGGTGAGAACCAAGACTACACCGACATGGACGTATTACAGCCCGCAGATTTGTTGTAATTACTCTTTAGCGATTAGGTCTGCGTAACTTCCCCCGAGGTTACGCAGACCTTTTGCTATCAGGCCGCCGAAGGCGAGAGCGCCGGGCAGGCGCAAGTGAGTGTTGTCGGTGAGGCCATCGGGGTAGTTAGGGTATTCACCGGGCGCCAGATGCATAAACCAATCTTTGGTAACTTCCGGGCCTGCCGCAGCCACCAACTCCCCGCTCAGTGCAAACAAGTCAATGAAAGCCACGTTCTGCTCGGCGGCTACTTGGCGGGCGGCATCGGCGTAAGCAGCATGGGTCTGAGTGCCCAAATTGCCAGCATCGTCGAAAATGCGCCGCACGATGGGGGAGAGGATCACCGGAGTAACTTGCCGCTGGCGGGTAGCTTCCAAGAACTTCAGCAAGTTTTGCGGGTATTCGCCCGTGGGGTTGGCATACCGGTCCGGGTTATCGATCTTTTCATCATTGTGCCCAAACTGGATAAACAGAAAATCGCCTGGGCGCATGCGCTCCGACATCGCTGCTAAGCGGCCATCGGCGATGAAACTCTTGGTACTCCGCCCATTTAAGGCGTGGTTTTCGACGAAAACGCGCTGGGGCAAGGCCTCGGGGTTCCCGTCACTAACGCCGCGCAGATAATAATCAAAAACCTGCCCGATCCCCATTTCGGGGAAAGCGTCAATCCGTTTATTGGAAACCGTAGAATCGCTGGCCCAGAAAATAGTTTTCAAGCTTAGCCTTGGTTAATGCCGAGGTCAGGTTCGATGGTGACGGCCTGGCCGGTGCGGATGGACTCATTGGCGGCAATTCCGACGGCTACGGCGCGCACCCCATCGAGGTAACCGGCAGCGCGGCCTAAGGGGTCATCGCCCACGCGCAAGTCGCCCCGGAAAATCTCGGACAGCAAGATGGCATCGCCGCCGCCGTGCCCGCCTTGCCCCACGGGGATGGGCCATTCGCGCGCGGTTTCCCAGTGCTTTTGCACCACTAGGCGCTCACCTTCGGGGCGCGCGGGGCGCACCCGGTCCGCTTCAATCTGAGCTAGTTGTTCGGGAGTGAAATTAGTGGAAGATTCCACCAGGTGCCCTCTGTGGCCCTCAGGGTTGGCGGACGGGTCCACCACCACTTTGCCATCGGCGTCAATAATTACCGCACCACGCTCAACAACGGTGAGTTCCGCCCGGCCCTTGGTGCCGTTCACATAAACGGTATAACCCTCCCAGGGGGCGTGGGCGTTAAGCGAATAGGTCAAAGTGGCGCCGCCAGCGTAATCCACCAACACAGCCATGTTGTCAAAAATGTTGATGTAGCCGGCCTCTTCATTGAACACATCCCGGTCACGTAAGTAACCATCGTGGTGTTCGGCTTTGAGATACAGCTCCTCCAGGCGCGGGTCGCTGCGCAGGTCAAAGGCCCATGGGTCTTTTTCAAACTTGGTGCCCTCCAAACCCGTGCCGCGCACTGGCCGCTCCGTTACCCCGCGAGCGGCGGCATTTTCAGGGCCATAGAACTTCAAGCCCGCCGAGGCGTAAACCCGTTCAGGTTTATCATTTAGCCAATAATTGACCAGGTCAAAGTGGTGAGCAGCTTTGTGGATCAGCAGGGTGCCGCTCTTGTCGGCCTCGCGGTGCCAACGCCTAAAGTAATCCGCCCCGTGTACCGTATCTAGCACCCATTCAAAGTGGATGGATGTGACCTGGCCAATTACGCCGCTCTGGATTACCTCACGCAGCGTGGAGTTACGGGGGCTGTAGCGGTAATTGAAAGTCATAATTATGTCGCGGCCGGTATCTGCCACCGATTTTTCAATGGTTTGAATGCCCGATGCCGTAGTAGTTAGCGGTTTCTCAACTACTACATCCGCCCCTGCCGCTTGCGCCCGCGCCACTAGCTCGGCGTGGGTGTAATCCGGAGTAGTGATGATCACGGAGTCAACGCGCTGCTCGGCAATCATCTTTTCCAAATCATCTGGCCCGTACATGGGCAGACCAGCGGTGCGCTGCCCGGTCTCAACGTGGAAATTAGGGTCATCAACACTAACCCCAGCAGCCACCACAGCATCGTAATAAGCCATCCGGGTGGGGTTGGTATCGCACCAAGCTACCAATTCCGCTACATCTTGGTGCGGGCCTACGATGGCATCAACATACATGCCCGCTCGGTGGCCTAGGCCTACCACGGCATAACGGCGTTTGGGCCGGTCTGCTGGCACATCCCGGAACACCGGCATAATGGACGGGTCTGCCGCCCCCGCCTGCGCCGATAACGGTCGGGGTGCGGTGGGGTTTTGGTCGCCGTGCGAATATTCAGCCATTGTGATGTCGCCTTTCTCCCGTCACCCTGCGCGTAGCCGCAGGGTCCAGATAGGGGGCTGGATTCTGCGATCTGCGCCGCAATCGGCTTGCCGCAGAATGACGAGTGGTTCCCTGGTTATTTGAGTTGGATTCTGCGATCTGCGCCGCAATCGGCTTGCCGCAGAATGACGCTTAGATTATTTGGTGCCGAGAAAATCGTGGAGGCGTTGCATTTCGGCGCACATTAGCAAAAAGCCGCCAACGCCGTGCAGGTCATTGGTGTGAACGGGCCGGTCAATGTAAAACTTGTAATCACCCACGCCAGTGCCAATGCAAACGTTGCCTACTTGCAGGTCATCACCTTGCCATTCCAGCGAATTGATTACGGCTTGATACCCGTGCTCCGCAGCCGCTGCCCAGGCTTCAGCTTCGGCTCCGGTCACATACCCCTTGTAAACCGCCTTCGCCAACGCTGCGACAAACAACGATGAGCAGCTATTTTCCAGCCAGTTATCAGGCCGGTCGCCTTTATCAACAACTTGGTACCAACGGCCCTCATCTGATTGATACTTCAATACGGCAGTCAAAACTTTGTGGGCCAAGTCCAAAACAGTTTTTTGCTCATGAGAGCCAGCGGGCAGGTAATCGGCATCGTCCAGTAACGCGACGGGCACCCAGCCGATGGAGCGGCCCCAGTGTTCGGGTGCTTGGCCGGTTTCTTTATCGGCCCAAGGCTGCACCTTGCGGGCATCCCAAGCGTGCAACAACAAACCGGTGGCGGGGTTGAGCGTCATGTCATACATGAGCTGGGCTTGGAAAGCCACCTGATTAGCCAGGTCAGGGCGGTTATAACGCGCGGCGTACTCCGACATCAACGGCCCGGCCATGTACAGCCCGTCCAGCCACATCTCAGAGTTGCGGCGCATCTTGTGCCAATAACCACCCGTGGGGCCAACCGGCACGGACTTGATTTGGTCTATGTCATTATCCAGGGCTTTTTTGTACTTAGTATCCCCATATTTATCAATTAACCCAAACAGCAGGATGCCGGGTTGCATGTCATCAAAATCGCCGTGGTGGTACAGAATTATATCGCCGTTAGGGGAGATAACTGAGTCCATCCAGTCTTTGACATACTTGAAGTAGCGCTCATCGCCGGTGAGCAGCGCCGTTTGCCAAACCCCGGATAAAAACACGCCCTGGTGGTAGTGGAATTGGCCCTTGGGCGGTAGTTCGGCAGCGCCGTAAGTGCGCATCATCGTGTCTACGGCGGCTATTGCCCAGTCGAGTGGCGTGGCGAGGTGGCGCTGATTGGCGGCATCATCGGGCATAAAAATCTCTCCTAACAAAACGTTCAGCCGGGGTTTAGCAATAGTCAAACGTGGTAATGCCCCAAATTTACCAGCGGAAACGTTTGGTAACAAGCGCGCAACGCTTTGATAACTTTTTAGTAAATTCTGTAACGGTTTCGCCACTTTTCCGCTCATTTAAGCTATCTGGGGTGGCGCGCGTGGCGTACCTCACTAAATTGAGGTTCGTCAGTGTACGCTAGCCAGGTCTGCCGCCTCCACAAGGGTGGCAATCCTTGCAACTCTAAGAAAAGAGAACAATGAGTAACTATAACGATGATCGCCCGGTCGTCGAGGAGCGCTACGTTCCGCCCGTTGCCGAAGCTGTGGTTGAGCAACCTAGCTTCTGGTCGCGTTTCTGGTGGATTCTGCCGCTGCTGGCCCTGCTGATCGCACTGCCCTTCATTCTGCGCGGCTGCAACCGCACCAACGTTGCCGAAACCCCCGTGGTGCCAGCTCCGGTTGATACCCCGGCTGCACCGACTACCCCTGAGCCCGTTACCACTCTGCCTGGCGTAATTGACCAGTGCGAGGGCGTAACAGGTAACGTAAGCTTCCGTTGGTGGGGCGATGACACTCGCGCCGAAATGACCAACAACGCCATTGACCTGTTCGAGGCTAAGTACCCCGGCATCCACGTAGAGCGCACCAGCACCGGTTTCTCCGGTTTCTGGGATCAGCTCCAAGTTGAGGCCGCAGCTGGCAACACCCCCGATGTGTTCCAAGCCAACGTTGAGTGGCTTTCGACCCTCGGCCCAGGCGGCATCGTAGCTCCGCTGAACGAGTTCCCGCAGATCGACCTGGCTCCGATCCACGATTCCCTGTCCGAGACCACCTTCGGTGGCAACGTTTACGGTGTACCTACCGGTTTGAACGCTGCATCGCTGCTGGTAAACCTGGACATCCTGGAAGAGGCCGGTATCCCGGTACCTAACGACCAGACTTGGACCTGGGAGCAATTCGCTGACATCGCTCGCCAAGTATCTGACGCTGGTCTGACCAACGCTAACGGCGAGTCCGTATTCGGTATTTCCCACTTCGGTGGCAACCAGGTAGCTCGTATTTGGGCAAACCAAACCGATGGCGGCATGTTCGATGCTAACGGCAACATCAACTGGTCTGAAGAGTCCATCCAGGCTTACCTGGATTACTACCAACACCTGATTGATATTGGCGCTGCTCCGCCCGCTGACATCATCACCGAGTTCGGTACCCTCAGCCCTGACCAATCCCTGATGGGTGTTAACCGCGCTGCCTTCCAGCCGCAATGGTCCAACCAGGTTGGCGCTGTAGCTAACGCTTCTGGTGCCAACATCGGCATCATGCGTTTCCCCGGTGACACCACCAGCAACCACATTGGTACCTGGCTGCGCCCGTCGTTGACCTACGCAATGGCCCGCAACGCTCAGAGCCCTGAGGCTGCTGCCTGCTTGATCCAGTTCCTCACCTCTAACCCTGAGGCTGCTGACATCCAGGGCGTAAACCGCGGTATCCCGATGAACCCGGCTATCTTCAACCAGATTGTTCCCACCCTAGAGGGTAACAACCTGCTGCAAGCTGATTTCATTGAGCACATCTCGGCTAACCCGGGCGAATCCATCCCGATGCCGGTTCTGAACGATGACATCAACAACGTGCTGCTGCTCTCGACCGAGAACGCTATCTTCGGCCGTCAGTCTTCCGCTGACGCAGCTGCTGGCCTGCGTTCCGCTCTAGCAAACGCAATCGGTTAGTACTAACCAAAAACCGTCATTCTGCGCGAAGTCGCAGAATCTAGTTAGCCCCGGTAGGTAACTACCGGGGCTACTATTTATTTAGGGTCAGCTACAGAATGATTTAGTTAGGCCAGCCGGTGGTTAGGTATGACTCGATTGCTCGGTGCCGGAACGTATATTGTGTACCGCGGTTGATGATGCCTCTGCTTACATCCAACCTTTGCGCAAATGGCGCGCCTTTGGTGGCGTCAGCTAGGCCCATCTGCTTGGCGATGTTAGTGGCAGTTCGCAATTCAGGCGGTAGCTGGGCCATCGCGTCGAGGAACTCCCGTTCGCGTGCCGGGAGGCGGTCTAGGATACGTTCGACGTGGGAGATCGCCTCGATTTTAGCTGCCGCCCAACCCATCTTGACATCATCGGCAGTAATTACTTCGCCGCTGCCCGCGTTCCAAGCCCGATCTCCCGCAAGTTGGAATAGAAAAGGTTCGCCCCGGCATAAGTCCACTAGCAGACTGGCGGCCTCAGGTGTCATAAATACCTTTGAAAGGCCACCCTTTTCATTGGGCACCGGCCACCCCTCGGTAACGAAGGGTTGTAGCGCCAGCTTTAAATCATCTGCTGGGATTGGGCCTAAGGTGGTGGTGGCAAATCGGCGAGCAAATGTGGCTCCCTTTGGGGCGGAAGTCATCTCAACAAACTCTGGTAATCCGGTTAGGTATACGGCAATCGGTAGCACGCGAGATACTTGATAACCGCCGGGTGCCCGCACTTCAATTTCTTCTACCAAGGCATCACCCAATGCGATCAGAAGTTGCGAAAGCGAACTAGGGTCGTTGATATTTTGCATTTCATCAATGTGGACTATCACAACCTTGTCCCGTTTGGCAGCTTCTTTGCCAATTTCAATTAGCAGGTCGCGCAGTGACATAAACGGCTCTGGCCCCTCATGCCGTTCTAGCGTTAATGATATCCCCTTTACTGATACCGACCTAACCCGATTCAGGTAGTCTTTGATCTTCTTTTCGCGTGACTGGGTCAGGCCAGCTTGATCAGCCAGGCTAAGCAGGGCTGAGGCAACTAATTTCAGAGAATCGACTTCGACGGGAATGCGGACTTGGGGCGTTACCCAGTCGCCATGTTCTGCGGCCAGGCGGGCGATCCTTCGTACCAACGTAGACTTCCCCATGCCAGCTTCACCTAGGAATGTCCGGCCTCGTTCGTAAATGCCTGCAACCCGGCGGGGTCGCACCACGGTTGTCCAATCTCGGAGTTCTTGGTCGCGGCCAGCCCAAACTGCTGGCAGGCTATCAGAACCTGGACGGAAAGGATTATTAACAGGTGTCCGCATATTTGATAACATTAACAGAATGTGACTAATTTTGTTAAACTTAACTTCGGCATCTGGGTCTTGTTAATCAGAGGTTCCTCTGCCGCTGGTGCGCTTAAGCTATGATTAGAACCGATGAAAATTGTGGTTGTTTGCACGGGCAACATTTGCCGCTCACCGGCAATGGAGCTGCTGCTTAGCGAAGCGCTGGATGATTCGGTTGAAGTGACCAGCGGCGGTACTTACGGTATGCCAAGTTGGCCAGTCAGCCCGCCGATGGCGGAGCTTCTACTGGCCGACACTCCGTCAATACGCATTAGCGATCCGGCTGTTGAGGAAGCCGTTTCGGCGGATGTCCCGCCGCCCGTACGGCCCGAAACCACGGAGAATTCCCCTGCAGTTGAGCCTGTCGTGGCCCCAGGAAAAACAAGCTTTGTGCAAAAAGTGGAGAATTTCCGCTCTCAGCGCTTAACCGAACAAATGGTGAACGAGGCTGACCTGATCTTGACGGCCACCGGCGGCCACCGCGGCGAAGTGCTGAACCTTAGCCCGCTGGCGCTCAAACGCACCATGTCATTGGGGGAGCTGGCTCGCCTAGCGCAAGCCGTTGATCCAGCCACCTGGGCAAACGCCACCACCGATGCCGAAAGGCTAAACGCCCTGATCCCAGCGGCGATAGCAGCGCGGCACCCTAACCCAGCAGGCCCCGAGGCGGACGACATCATCGACCCGTATAGGCGCAGCGCCCAAACTTACCAACTCAGCCACCACCAAATAAAAACCCACATTCAAAACCTGACCAACGCCCTACACGGACAGTAAAACGAATGCTAAAACTTTGGTCGCAAACGGCATAGAGTTTAGACCGCGCCGCCATTAGCAGTGTTAGGTTGCCTCCTCGCGTAGGTTGGCGGTGGTATGGTAATTTGTGTTGCGCGTTCGCTTTTGTGCTTAACGCGGCGGTATCAAGGGTAGCTTTTTAGGGGTTTTGGGTGAAAATTGCGATTGCAGGCACGGGGTATGTTGGGCTGTCATTGGCAGTTTTGTTGGCGCAGCATCACGAGGTAATAGCGGTAGATGTAGTACCCGAAAAAGTTGATAAAATCAACAACCGGATTTCACCTATTAAAGATGATGAAATTGAACAGTTTTTGGCGCAGCGTCCGCTAAACCTCACCGCCACCCTGGATGGCAACAGCGCCTACCGCAGCGCCGAAGTAGTAGTTGTTGCCACCCCCACTAACTATGATGAAGTAACTCAGTTTTTTGACACCTCCACGGTTGAAGGCGTGATTGACCAGGTGTTGGCGGTCAACCCAAGCGCAACCATCGTAGTTAAGTCAACGGTACCGGTAGGTTTCACTAAACGGATGCAGGGCGAACATCCGAACGCACACATCATATTCTCACCAGAATTTTTACGTGAGGGCAAGGCGCTGTATGACAACCTGCACCCCAGCCGCATCGTGGTAGGGGATACCAGTGAGCATGGGCGCCAATTCGCGGAACTTATGCAACAGGGTGCCGAGGAGGAAAACATTCCGGTGTTGCTCACGGACCCCACCGAGGCCGAGGCAATTAAGTTGTTTGCCAATACGTACTTAGCGCTGCGGGTGGCGTATTTCAATGAACTTGATACTTACTCAGCCACTCACGGACTTGATACCAAACATATTATTGAAGGCGTAGGGTTAGATCCGCGCATTGGCACCCACTACAACAACCCATCATTTGGGTTTGGCGGCTATTGCCTACCGAAAGACACTAAGCAGTTGCTTGCTAATTACCGTGATGTGCCGCAAAACCTGATATCTGCCGTGGTAGATGCCAACACCACGCGTAAAGATTTTATTGCCAGCGACATTTTGGCCCGCCAACCCAAAACCGTGGGGGTGTACCGCCTAGTAATGAAAGCTGGTTCGGACAATTACCGCGCCTCAGCAATCCAGGGCGTGATGAAGCGGATCAAGGCCAAAGGCGTAAACGTGATTGTTTATGAGCCTACGTTGCAAACAAGAGATTTTTTCCACTCCGAAGTGGTTAATGACTTGGAAGAATTTAAGCGCCGGGCTGATGTGATTGTGGCCAACCGCCCCTCAGCAGAGTTAGCAGACGTAGCGGAAAAAATTTATACCCGCGACATTTACGGCCGCGACTAGTTAGCATTAAGCGGTAGGGATGGTAGGGGCTTTGGGTTTGCGCAGCGCAAACAGCTTTAAGCCGCGGTTTTTCTTAGCCAAGTCAGCATTGGGAGTGGAACTGTACTCGTAATAAGAGTAACCGCCATGGTAACCGGAACTGATTTGGGGGGCGCGGTTAACTACGATACCGTGCGCCTTAGTGCCAACGGCTTCCAGGGACTCAAGTGAGCCTTCCACCTCATGCCGGTTGATGGTGTTAGCACCCACCACCAAAACGGCTCCGCCCACCAAACGAGCCAAAATGGCGGCATCGGTTACGGGCAGTAGGGGTGCGCAATCAATCAAAACCACATCAAAGGTTTCAGACAAGTGCGTAATCAACTCCGACATGCGCGCCGAACCCAGTAACTCCGAAGGGTTGGGTGGCACTTGACCTGCGGCAATTACCGAAAGATTACCGTTGCCCCAAGTTTGCAGCACATCTTCAACCGAAGCGCGACCAATCAACACGGTGGTCAAACCCACTGAACCCTCAATGCCTAGGTATTTAGCCACGGAGGGCCGGCGCAGGTCAGCATCAACCACTACCACTTTTTGGCCAGCGGCGGCCATAGTGATGGCCAGATTAATGGTAGTAGAAGTTTTACCCTCACCAGCTAAAGATGAGGTGATCAAAATGGCGTTAGCAGGCCCATCGCCACTGTCAACATTTAAGAACTGCACATTGGTGCGCAGGCGCCGGTAAGCCTCAGAGCGGGGGGAGTGGGGGCTTTCATGGATGATGATGGGGCGGCCTACGGCCTCTGGCTCATATGCGATAGCACCAATAATGGGGGCGTCAGTCAAGGCTTCCACATCGGGAACCCCGCGCACTTTAGTGTTCAAAACTTCGCGCAAAATGGCCCAGCCTACGCCGAGAGCCAAACCCACCAGCAAACCTAAAGCGGCGTTAAGAGGAATATTGGGGGACGATGGCGAAGTAGGCACCAGGGCCTCGCGCACGGTGGAAATTTGCACGGGGCTTTCGCCGCCACCGGCGGGGGTTTCTAGTTCGGTTACCACGTTAGCCAGGGAACGGGCGGTGCTATCGGCAATGGCAGCCGCCCAGACGGGCGAGGCATCATCGGCCGAAACGTTAATCAAAACCGTATCCAGTGGGGAAGTGGCGCGCACGCGGCGGGCTAATTCCACGGAGTCGGTGGTCATACCCAACTCATTAATAACTGGATCCAACACGCGCGGCGAACCCACCAACTGGGTGTAAGTACGCACCGCGCGGGTGGTAAAGGTGGTACCTTGCACCAGCTCATTAACGGTGTCAGTACCACGCACGGACACAAAAACCTGCGCCGTAGCGGTATAAGTAGGGGTAATTAACACGGAATACAGCAGGGCAGCGCCAAAACCTAGCAAGGTGGCCATCAAAATGGGCAGCCACCGCCTTTTCAGGATGGCTAAATAATCTGCAAGTTCCAACGTAAAACCCCTTTAAATGCCCGCGCGCTAGGATAAGCTGTCAGTTAAAAGTTAATCGTAGTTCGGTTAAAGTAATTTTGCGAAATGTGAGGGCTATTCATGGCGCATGAGGGTTGGGGCGAAAGCTGGGCGCAAATTGAAGCGCCAGTGCAACCCGCACGGGCTCAGCTCAAAAGGCAGCAGGTTAAAAAGCGGCGGCGCAAACACGCAGTGCGCAACACTTTGTTGAGTATTTTAGGTTTAGTGGTGTTACTCGGCGGCATCGTCGGGTGGATGGCGCACAACGCCCTGCAGGCTAGGGCACGTTTACAAGAGGCAGTAGCCATAATCCCGGCTTTGGAACGCCAAGTGCGTGATGACCCAGAAGCCGCTGGCCCGCAACTTGCCGCCTTACAGCAGGTCACGGGGGAGGCGCGCACCCGCACCACTGGCCCGCTGTGGACCATTGCCTCGCATGTGCCGGTGGTTGGTCCCAACATTGAGGCGATGGGAACCATCACCGAGGTAGTAGACTCACTTTCCCACAATGTTTTGCCTGAGCTCAGCAGTGCCGTTGAATCAGTGCAGCCCTCGGCGTTGGCACCATCGGGCGGGCGGATAAACTTGGCTCCGATATTAGAGGTACGCGATAGCGTGGTTACGGCCGATAACGCTGTGAATATGGCTATTACCTCCCTGGCGCGCATTGACCGGGCGCCGTTGGTGGCGCAACTGAGCGAGGCCGCCAATGATTTGGAAGGTCGCCTCCGGGATGTTTCTACTACTACCGCCACTGCTGCGCGCGCAGTGCAGTTAATCCCGCCTGCCTTGGGCGCGGATGGGCCCCGGGATTGGTTAATCTTGGCGCAAAATAATGGCCAAACTCGGGCTACTGGCGGCATCGTGGGAGCGGTAATTTTAGTGCGTACCGATAACGGCGCCGTGCAGTTTGTGGATAAAGGCAGTACCGGCTGGTTCCCGTACACCACTGAACCCGTGCTGCCCATTACCCCTGAAGAGGTAAACCTGTGGGGTGACCGCCTGGGCCGATGGCCGCAAAACGTTTCGCTGACTCCAGATTTTCCGCGCACTGCCCAGTTGGCTGCCGAAATGTGGCGCCAGGTGCATGGGGACCCAATTAGCGGCGTACTTTCGATGGATCCAGTGGTGCTTCAACAACTGTTGGCTGTGACGGGGCCAGTAACTTTCCCGGACCCATATGGGGAGATTATTACCCTAGATGGCAACAATGCCGCCAAGTTTTTGATGTCGGAAATTTATGCCAAGTATGAAAACCCCGATACCCAAGATGAAGTATTTGGTGAAGCGGCTGAGGCCGTATTTGCCAGGATGATGGGCGGCGACATTGACGGCCATGCCTTAATTGAGGCATTGGTCGTTGCAGCAGATCAAGGGCGGTTGATGGTGTGGAGCGCGGTGCCGGGTGAGCAAGAGTTGCTGGCACCCACGGTGCTTTCGGGCCAGTTGCGCGGCATCGAACCTAATCAAGACGGTACCCGCAGCCCCATTGCCACAGTGGCGGTGAACATTGATTCCAGTTCTAAGCTGGGGTTTTATCTAGACATTGAGGCCGAGGTAATTGAGGCCGAAACATTGGTGGATGGCTCGCAGTTGTTTACCGTGCAGGTGGCGCTCAGCAACATTTTGGCGCCTGGCGCCGGTTACGCGTTGCCATCTTACGTAATTGGCACCGCTCCCGCTGATGGCACCATTGAGGTTCATATGTATGTGTATGGCCCGGCGTTTGGTTCGGTGCTGACGGTTTCCACGCCCGATGGGGCAGCGGTAGACGCAGTGTTGGCTACTCACCAAGGTTTCGATGTGGCCGTCTTTGACCTCGATATCCGCCCTGGTACTACTCAGACGTTCAATGTGCAAATGCTCAGTGGGTTTGAGCAGCGGGGGCCGGTGCGGTTGTCGGTAACCCCTGGCCCGCGCGGTTAGGGTGCTTGCACAGGCTCATCCGGGGTACCACTCAAAGGCAGACTGCGTACCACTTAAACGCCGCCAGGTGTTCCAGTGGGGCAACGAAAACGTTTTATGGTTGGGTAACGTTAAATAAGTGCAGCCGGGCTAAATAGCCCTAGCGCTCCCATAATTTATAAGGATTTACACCCCCATGAACTTCCGTAAACTTAGCCTAGTGGCTGGCCTGTCCGTTGCCCTGGTAATCGGCGGCGGCTCCGCTGCTTTCGCTGACTCCTACTATGTACAAGACACCGTTTCTGGCGCTGAAATGGAAGCTACCCCAGTAGTTGAATACGTACCTGGCGCTACCACCGTTGTTGGTGGTGTTGCGCTGGATGGTCACGTACACGTACTGCCTTTCAACCTAGATGATGTTTCTAACATCCGCGTATTCTGGCAACAAGGTCAGCGTTACCTGACCGAAGGTACCGAATTCACCGTACACAGCGGCTCGGTTGCTATTCGCTTGACCCCCGCATTCTTGGCCCAGCACACTGGCGTACACAGCTTTGTTGTTTCCATGGGCCACAGCACCCTGGGCAATGTTGTTGCTCCGATCCGCGTAGCCCTGCCTGCCGCTACCAACCAAGGTACCGCTGCTGATGGCGTACGCCCTGTACACCCCGCTACCGGCCCTGCCGCGCTGGTTTACGGCGTTGGCGGCCTGCTGCTAGCGGGGGGGGGCGTATCGCTGGTTGCAGCTAGCAAGCGTCGCAAGGCTGAACTGGTCTAAGTTGCGCCTGGGTTTCAACCCACAGCCTCATACCACTTTTTAAGAGCCCCGATGGTTAACGCCATCGGGGTTTTTAGCATTTCTAATAACAATTTAGCAACAAAGTCAGTTTGGCAAAGCATATTGTGAACTGGGCAACTACATTTTCTACCAGCTCACTTTTTCTGGTTGCTAAGTTAGGGAGCCAACAATGAAGTTCCGCCGCGCCTTTGCCATCACTGCCCTTACGGCTGCTTTAGTTGGGGGCGCAGCGCCCACCGCTTTTGGGGACAGCTATTCGGATTCAAAAAACCCTGATACGGGTACTGCAATCCCCGCCGTGCCACCTGCAACTCTGGGGGAGTGGCCTGGGTTTGGTAGCTTAACAACGCGCATTGATATTGATATTGAGCTCTTTAAGCAATTAACTTTCAATGGTAAAGCCTTGGTAAAAGGTGTTGATTACGCGGTTACTAAAGGCAGCACCATTGTGACATTGTTTGAGAGCTTCTTAAAAACTTTACCTGCTGGCACTCATTTAATTTACGCTGAATTTGAGGGGCAAAAAGTTCCGATTACCGTCACCATTCCGCAAAGCGCCATCGTCGGTGCCGATGCTGCCGCCCTGCCGCGCCACCCTGCTACGGGCTCCGCAACCGTTTTCTATTCCATCGGCGGACTGTTGGTGGCTACTGGCGGGCTAACGTTGGCTCAAACCGCTAAGCGCCGCAAAGCCGAACTAGTTTAAGTTTGCAACCAGTCTGAAAGCCCCGGTAGCGCCGCAGCCTACCGGAGTTTTTCGATTATCTGGCGCCTTAGGCCGGTGGCTTTAATGAACTACGGGTTAGGGATTTTTTAGAGCATTTACTTCAGCGACATCTATGCCCATTGTTTCGGCCACCCAGGTTGGGTCTTGCCCGGCAGCCAGCAGCCGACGGGCGCCTTCAAGCAACCCGAGTTTCTTGGCATATTCTGTAGTTTTTTCGGCTTGCCGTCGCAGTTCTTCGGTTTCTCGGTTAAGTTTTTCGGTTTCGCGGTTTAGTTTTTCGGTTTCGCGGTTAAGTTCTTCAGCTCGCTCGGCAAGGCGGCGGTAATAACCTTGTTGGGTTACCTGGTCGGCTCGCCACTTTTCGATTAGGTCCACCATTTTTATCTCCTCCGGGTTGAGATTTGAATATTCTACAACCTGGGCTGCTTCCTGTAAATATTCTGGGTCGCCAGGGCGGGCCCTGCCTGTTCGCAACAGGTTAATCCACCCTTCTAGCAAGGGATTTGCTGCCACTTTGGCCAATTCTAGGAAAGCCAACCGCCACTGCCAGGTATCCGCCCCTGGCGCAAAATTATGTGGCGGGAATTCTTCGATGCGAAAACATGTTGCATCATCAAAGAGACGAGTTCCTAAAATATTCAACGCCCAAACCGGCCGAAGGCTCTGGTATGGATCTTCCCCACTTATCCCATAGCGCTTTGTGTAAGCGGTGGCCAAGTAATACAACGAGCGCGGGATAAACCGGTCATTGGCTAGTGCCTGCATCTCGACCGTGACCGTGACGGTACTACCCGATGGGCTTTCAAGTTCGACGGCGTAAGTTACATCACGCAGGGTTTTCGCAAGTGCAGTTTCGCCAACTTGTCCGTCAGCCACTGCTCGGGTGACTGCTTCAACCGAGTAGGGGTCAATCGCCACTAAACTTTTAATCCGTAAGCCAGGGCCAAAGCAGTCACTAATAAGGTGCTTGGCGATATTTTCATGCCCAGGGGTGGCAAGCATCTTCTTGAACAATAGGTCATTTGTGGGTAGGTAGCGTTCCATAGTGCGACGCTACAATTAGCCACGGACAAACCTTGATAGTAAATTTGTTCGATTCGAAAACTCCAACTCGTTTGCGCGTTTTTTGCACTCAATGGAGTGAAAGCACTGAATCCAAATTCAAGCGGACCGAATGCGGGATTAAAGTGGTGGCTGGCTTTGGGCCTACCGCCATAAACACGATGAACACCTCGCCATCGGGGATGTTGAGCAATTGGCGCAGTTTAGCTTCTTGCCCAACGCCGAACATCGCGTTCAGCGGGCACGCGGCCAATCCATAGTATTCAAGCGCGTTTAGCAGCGACATCGCAAATAATCCGCCATCAATCCACGGCTGACGCCGCTCGGTTGGGGCAATAAAAGAACTGATATCAGCTGTGACAACCACCAGGGCAGGCGGGGGAGCGTACCCAGCCATGCCGCCTTGCAACTCCAAGGCTGCTGATACAACATCGGGCGCGGTGTAAACGTGTACCCGGGCAGGTTGCCGGTTGCAAACTGAGGGCGAAAACAGGCTAAGTTGTACGGCATCCTTAATCAGCCCCAAATCAAGGGGGCCAGTGCCGTATTCGCGAATACTGCGCCGCCGCGCAACTACGGCGCGGTAATCGTTTGCAGGGGCGCTCACCCCGCCGCCGGCGCCTTCTACAGCAGGTTGCACGATGGCGTCCGTGGCGGGGATGGCGGCAAAAGCCGAGGCAGCATTATCCAACACCCGCTGGTCAAAGGCGGCTAGCTTCGGCATCGGGTCAATCCCCAACGCCTGGTGTTTAGCAACGTATTCGCCAACTGCTGAACATGAAGCCAAGTAAAATTCATCGGTTTCCGAACCACCATTACGCAGCCACAAGTTGGTAGCCTTTACCAACTCCGAAATGGCTGATTCACCAAACAGTGGCCGCATCTTGGCCCGGCTCAGCCCCTTTTCTAAGGAGTGGGCATGGAACATCATTTTGGCCCGCGCATTAGCAAGGGTTTTCGGCTTGCCCGGCACAATTGAGTATTTCAAATACCGGCGCGCATCGGAGATAAATAGCCCCGGGGTCCGCAATTGAACACGTACCCCGTGTATCGCCCGGCGTGCTGGGGCAGGTACAACCCGTTTGAGGAGCTTACGCATTAGGCACCCCGCTCCACTAGAGCAGGGGCGTTCAGTGCGTTAACTAAGCGGTGACGCGCTAACCTTTGCGCCGGGCGGCAATAAGCCGCAGGCCCTTGCGCAGGCCACGTTTGGCAAACCCGGCGGCTCGCCGATAAAAGGGGCGGTCTATCCGGCGGTAAGCAGCGATGGGTGCGCGCATTTGGTCGCGGTAAACATCCCAGTTGCCAGCGGCGCGGGCGGCGGCAAACGCTTGGAATGATTCGGCCGAGAGCAACTTGCGCTGGCGAATCAACTTGATGCGGCGCGCCGGTACGCCATCGTAGCTTGGGGCAACGCGCTTGCGAGGAGCTGTACCCCCCCCCACTTCTATGTCTTTTAGGCGCACACCAAGGCCAATGCGCCGATGGCGGATGTTCCCGGCTTGGGATTCTGCAACTTTGTCAACACTCAGGTTATCTAGTGTGATATCGCCGGACGCGCCACCATCGCGCAAAAATTGATCCAGCACGGCATTGCGGGTCAGCACCACGTTAGTGCCGCGTGGGTCTGCGGTATATTCAGGCAACCAAGCATCGCCAAATACGGCATCGGCCGTCTCGGCAAAAATATCATCGCAGAAATTGCACGCATTCGGCTGGAATGCAGCTAACCCCCAGTTAGTGTCAAATGAACCCTTGGAGCGCCTTTGCTGTGAGGTTCCATCTAAACCAGTTGCGAGGTAATCGTAATCAGAAGAACTATGGTTTAAGTCTTTAACGCGGAAATCCAACTTAGCCAACTTTTGTGGCGCATAACCAGCCTGCCAGCCTAACGATTCGGCATAGCCTTCAGCCTTCCAGTGCCCACACAGTATCCCGATGGCGTACGCAATTTGGCCCGCATAAGCGGCATCGGACGCGGCCAGATGCCGGATGGCGGTAATAAAGCACGGCACCCCAACAACGGCGTACCGGTTCCCATCGCCTTTGATTTGCTCTAGTACGTTTGCCATGGTTACCGGGGCGTAACGCGACTTACGGTTATCAAATAGTTCTGCCACGGTACGGGATACCTTGTACTGGAAAAGTTGGGCGGGAACCCCGGTGGCACCAACGTGAATCACTCCATTAATAAGGTTTTGCTCCAGCAATTTTGCGAGCAACCAACTTGTTAAACCGCCCGAACTGGAACCCATAACTAGGTTATCGTCATTAATCCGCCCCGCGTATGTGCCAAGGTATTTGCCAACGCGGTTATCGGTTGGCAGCTCTGGCCATAGCGCAGCCGCAACAGAATCTTCATCTGAGGTGGTGTCGCTGAACGGGCATACTAGGTTCGCCTCGGCAACTACTTGGCTCGGCGTATGGCCGTTAATTTCTGCGCGGTATAGGCCATCTCCATCAAACGCCATCGAAATTTGGCCGCACGATGCCGCAGCGCAAACCCCGCACCCAATGCATAAATCATTGGCCACCACGTCTTTTAGATCAAATACCAATTGAACCTCACTGCTGCTAATCGCTTCTGAAATAACATCCTAACCTGCAGCCCGAAAACACGCAGGTTTACTGGTCACTCCTTTGGCTTGTTAACGGCCTGGGCAATTGTGGGCACCAAAATTGCTAAAACCGCGGGCAACAAGGCTAAGAGCCCTTCGGTTGTTTGCCCGCGTAAAACGAGGGTAATTAATGCCGCGATACTGGCGAGCACAATAGTTGGCGCGGCAACGGCGCCGATCATTGGTGCGCGTGCCTCGGTTTTGCCGATTCGCTCTATTGTGTCTGAAACAACCTGCTCCCGGCGCAAATGGGCTTCGATTAGTTTTAAGCCCGTGCCTGGGTAACTCGCGTCGTATTGAGAAAGCGTCCAGGGTGCAGCGAGTGGACCTTGATGGGCCGCTACTAGTTGGATTCCGCTTTGTTGCTCTCCGAACGGCTGCTCTGGTTGTCCGATGGTTGTGGGTATGGGAATACCACCGGTTTGAGGTAGCTTGTCTCGAGCGTTTCGCGGATCCCCTGAAGACGGGAGGTGTCTCCCGTTATCCCCTGATACGCTCCCCGCAAGAACGCTTGGGTGGCGCTGGATGCTATAGGTGGGTTCAGTTTCATCTCCGCCTCCAGTCTGCGGTGTGGTTTCCATTTAAGAACCCTATCTTACAGTTGACCTGCAATTCTAACAATTCCGTTTGGCGCGGCGAATGCACCAGCTACTTTTGCAGCATCAGCCTCAGTCGCAACCGAAATCCGCGCAGGTCATGGCGGGCACCTCTAGTGGCAGCTACCACCACAACGTAAACTAACGTGGCGGCGCTGGCGGCGAGCAAGGCTTGAACAAGGGGATGCCAGGTAAGGGCAAAGTTCATAATCGCGGCGCCCACTATAAACGCCAACACCCCGGCACCCAAAATGTGAACGCCATTGCGGAAGTATTGCCAGCTATCTTGGTGCGCAGTTTTGGCCAACCAAATCAGGTTTACGGGCCAGGCCACGGCTAACCCTAACGATGCCATTAACGCCACCGTGTTAAGGGTGAAAAAGCTACCGGCCACTATCAGCAGAACCGCGAGCAATTTGGTGATGATGTTGTAATAGAATAATTGTTTACCTAAGTTGCTAATCACAAACTGCCAATATGAAATGTTGGAAAACACCTGCACCGCACCGCCAATGGCCAGTATTTGAAACAGTGGCACTGCTGCCACCCATTCGGACCCAAGCACTGTGGGGATTAGCCATTGGGCGATAGCGGCCGTTACAGCAAAAATCCAGACTATTACAAACCCCAGTAAGCGCTGTAGCCGCAACAGCACCGAATCAGCAGTACGCCCCTCGGCCTTCGCTCGGTTCACCATCGGGATAACTACCTGCATTAATGGCCCTAAAATGGAACCAGCCGGCACCCGCAATAGCCGGAACGCCCGGTCATAAAGCCCCACACTGGTAGCATCCCAATTCACGCCGATTAGCGCAGTATCAATGTTCGATGCCGCAAATTGGAAAATGCCCGCCAACCCGAACCCGGCGCCATCGCGAATGTCACGGTTAAGAGTTGGGTCTTTGCGGAACCGGATTGGCCGCCAACCGGAGGCAACCCAACGGAAAAGAAGGCCGAGCAACGCTACGCTCAGTGTTTGGATTACTAGGGCCCAAACGCCAAAGCCCAGCCACGCGCAGGCAATCGCGAGGGCTATGCCAATTACCCGGCTCCCCACATCAGCGAATACGCTTTGTTTGAACATTAGGCGCCGGGATAGATTAACTACAAATTGAGCAGACATCCCATTGAGGGGCAGCGCCAAGGCGAGTAGCGGAATAACCCCATACAAGCGAGGCTCAGAATATAACCTTGCAATCAGTGGCGTAGCTGCAGCCAATATAATTCCCGCCGCAGTACCCAATAGAGTATTGATCCAAAACAGATTAGATGCTTGTTGTTGCGTTAGGTTGGGCCGTTGTAAGCCCACGGTACTCATACCGAAATCGCGAAGTGTTTCGCCCAGCGAAATGAAAATCATCACCATGGCGATGATGCCGAAATCTTCTGGCGGCAACAGGCGGCTCAGTACCGTGAGGCCAACAAACTCAATTACCAAGCGGAACGCTTGGCCAGTCAGCACTAAGGCACCGCCGGATACCCCAGCCTTTGCTACCTCTACAGCCGCCTTATCGCCATTTGGCTGCTCCGTTGAATTCGGCGCGCTCACGGCAACGCAAAGAGGGTGGTAGGATTCATTGCGTGAGTTCCTCCTGTACCCCCCCCCCGTTCTAGGTTAACGGAAGGGGATAACTGCCCTGATGGGGCAAAGCTTACCACGGATACGAAGGTTCTCCCCGATGGGGATGAAACTGCCACTGCGGGGCTGGGGCCTAACGTGGCTAAACCCCATTTTGAACCCAATTCACCAGGCTCTGTGAGCGTTATGGTGCCGTCATATAACTCAGCGAAGTACCTGCCGCGTCTTTTTCAGTCGATCATCAACCAGAATTACTTTAATATCGAAATTGTTCTAGTCGATGATGGTTCGACTGATGATACTGCCAGTGTGGTGAACCGTTGGCGAGATAGCTTTAGTCACGTAGGAGTGAGCATTCAATACATATACCAATCGAACCAGGGGCCCGGCGCTGCGGTTAACACTGCATTAAAACACATCAACGGTGAATACACAGTCTGGATAGATACTGATGATGCTTTCGCTCCAAGTTCGATTGAATCCAGACTAAAGATATTTGCGGCGAACCCCGATATTGATTATATTCGTTCTGGCGTTCAAATGTTTGACGACTCTACATTGGAAGTGCTGAGCGACTATACGCCAAAGGGGGATGCTGCCGACATTTTCTCCGATTTGATTTCCCACCGGCAAGCAGTGCTCGCGCCGTCTTGGATGGTGCGAACTGCAGCACTTGACCAGTTTTTACCAAATCGCCGGAGTATCTATCCGAGCCGTCACGGCCAGAACTGGCAACTTACCTTGCCTTTAACTTATAATGGGAGGGGATTCATCGACCCGCACGTTGTTGCAATGATTGCTGTGCGTGAGGGATCCCATTCCCGCACGGCACAAGGAAATAAATCTGAAATAGCCCGAATTGACGGTCTTGAAGACATTATGTCAACAGTATTGACAGAATTAAATATAACCGATTCGGACACCTTGAGAGCAACCGTGATAGCTTTTGCTCACATGCGATTTGAAATCGCTCTAAAATACCGAGATTGCGCGGAAGCACGCAGGCAATACAGCTTTCTTATCGCCAATGGTGCCAAGCGCTCGGCTCAGATTTTGCCGGTCGTGAAGTCTTTTCTGCCGCGTAAGCTCACTGAAGTGCTGAAGCAAATACGAAAAGGTTTCCGCCGTGGCCGCGCAGCCTAACCTCAAACGGAACGTGATATATCAGGTTTTCTATCAAATATTCCTCGTAATCACGCCATTGATTACCATGCCTTACATCTCAAGGGTGCTCGGCGCAGAGGGACTTGGCGCGACTGCCTGGACGGCATCCATCGCGACCTATTTTATGACTGCCGCTACCTTGGGTGCTGCCGTTTATGCCCCGAGGCAAATAGCCAGGGTGCGTAACAATCCGGAAGATTTGGATCGGGAATTTAGCGCTCTGCTGGTGATTAGGTTAGCTTGCTTCGCCATCGCACTTGTCGCATATGCGATATTCTTAGTCTTTTTCGATGGGGCTAACCGGGCACTTCTAGCGGTTCAGGGCCTCATCATCGTCGGGGCGGCCATTGATATTACGTGGTTTTTTACCGGAACGGAAAACTTTGGGATTGTGCTGCTGCGTAATACCCTGGTGAGAATCGCTACCATTGCTGCAATATTCTTGTTGGTGCGCCGGGCTGAAGATTTCGTCACATATGCAGCTATTTTGGCAGCCGGCGTTTTACTTGGTAACCTCTCTATATTGCCTTACGCCCGCAAACATTTCCGGCTAATTCACATCCCGTTGCAGGTGTTCCGCCAGCATATGCGCACCTTGGGAATCTTGTTTTTGCCGGTACTCGGCTCCGCCGTGGTGGCCATTACCTACCGGGTACTGCTGGGCGCCATGCGGGGCGAGACTGAAGTGGGCTTCGCATTTGCAGGTGAAAAAATCATCACCATACCGTTAACCCTCATTTTCGCAGTAAATACGGTCATTATGCCGCGCATTGCCAACCTGGCCGCAAACGATGAAACTGGGCTGGCATCGAAGAAAATCTTGGCGCTCTCATCACGCTATTTACTTATGCTGGGCTGCGGCATCGCGTTCGGTATCTGGGGCGTGGCACGTACCTTTGTGCCCGTATTCTTCGGGAGCGGATTCGAACCGACAGCCGCCGTTATCAACGCTTGGGCGTTCATCATCCCGATGTCGGTAGTGACAAACATTTTGAGTGCCCAGGTGATGCAACCGCACCATAAAGACAAAGAGGCAGCCCAAACTGCCATAGCCTGTCTAATTATTGGGCTTTTGGCGGCGGCTATTCTCATCCCACGCTTTGCAGCTTTGGGCTTGGTTTACTCGCTTATTATCGTAGAAGTTGTTCGGCTTGTGGGGTACGGATGGGCATCAAGGAACGTCGCTAGAATACCCGATATCGTCAAGGTTGGTTGGGTGTTCCCCATCTTTGGCGCCTTAATGTTTGGTGCGGTCTGCTACCTGGGGCGGGTACTCCCATTGGGGGCCACCACCTTGGTTATTCAAATTGGTGCCGGCGTGATGATCTACGGGGTTATTTGTCTTATCTACCTACTAAAAGTAAAGGATCCCTTTGCTACTCGGTGGCTAGCGCGGCGATGACAAAATGATTATTTACTGAATTCCAGCAAGCACAAATTGCTTATTACGGCTTCGGTGAGCCACTTTGCTACGAGTATGTGAGCCGCTGTGCTGGTGGCGACTGAGCCACCCGGCTGCCGCTCAC
>Ga0268261_10000536_pt1 | contig 24134 bp, 26 predicted proteins | sample TergutNc150P1_FD_190353 | JGI IMG/M metagenome (GOLD analysis project Ga0268261, IMG submission 190353) | Nasutitermes corniger P1 segment gut microbial community from laboratory colony in Florida, USA - Nc150 P1 (SPAdes) (version 2) | ecosystem: Host-associated > Arthropoda: Insects >...
CCCGGGTGAAGACAACGAGCGAAGGATCGGGGATCTTGTTGTATAAGAATGATGAGCTCAGTTCAAACTTCCTCGGATAAGCATTGATGAATAACTTTATTGAAGCTTGATGATACAATATGAATATGATAGTTGCGGTGAGCACAGGAGAAGAAATGTAATTTAGTTTACAACTCAACAGAGATGTTAGCTGAGTGGTGGTCTGTGAAAGAATCCCCCCTTCTGTAAGCGACCTCAAAACTAAATACAGAAAGGCGCTGCTATAATGACCTTTTCTTCTCCCCCGCTAACCCACAAAAAACATAAGACACTAAACGTAAGTCACCCTAGTGCTGCCCAAGTGTTCTGCAATAACTCTACTGGTTCCCCTCATATGTCCCTCGCACTGGAATGCGATCTGCCTAAACTGGAGCTGCAACTGGTGGTTCGTGGACCCGCAATGGCCTTCCAGACACTACAATCTTCGCTGAACTTCTTGCACTAAAGTACAAAAATAAGGAACACTTTTTAGATTAGTAGTAGAGATTAAGCTTAATTACATGACTAAGTAACCAAATGGTGTTATTGAAGTCGGTTACAGGTATCTAGCCACAGGTAACAGCTTTGCTTCATTGCGTTTTGAATACCTCCTCGGACAAACAACTGTTCGGGAAATTGTCAAGGATTGTTGCAGCAGTATTTGGAATTGTCTGAAAGCAACAGAAATGCCTGAAAAGACGGAAAACGATTGGGTGAACATGTCTTTAACGAAGAACGCAATTCCCGAACTGTATTGGTGCTGTGGATGGGAAACACGTTCGAGTAAAAATGTCAACTGGCAGTGGATCTCTGTTTTATAACTACAAACACTTCTCAATTTACTCTTGGCTTTAGTAGATGCAAACTACTGTTTTATCGCAGTAGATGTTGGAGCAGTTGGAAAGTCTAGCGATTCCAATGTTTTTAAGAAATCAAATATAGAAAGGAAACTGGAATCGAATCAACTGGGAATTCCAGGGAGCAAGCCGTTACCTAATGACGAGAATGGGAAATGCATGCCTTTCGTGATTGTGGGTGACGAGCCTTTCGCCTTATCTGAACATGTGTTACGGCCCTACCCGAATAGGAATCTTAGCGTTCAACAACGAATATGCAACTACAGATTAACAAGAGCTCGTCGAATGATAGAATGTGCATTTGGTATTCTGGCAAATAAGTGGAGGATTTTTCACAGACCGTTAGATGTAACTCCTCAGTTTTGCGATAGCATAGTAAAGGCTTGCTGTATATTGTACAATTTCGTTCGCCGAAACGATGGGTTTCAGCTGGAGGATACTTTGTATGAAAGTAATTTCGAAAGCATTGAAGCTACAGGGGCAAGAGGAAACATCGAAGGAAAGCATGTCAGAGACTATTTCACCAAGTATTTTACGTCACCACACGGAGCTGTGCCTTGGCAGTACGATAAAGTATAATTTGGAATCTGACATAGCTTGAAAAAGTATTGACCTTTGTTAAATGCCATTAGGAAATTGTAGCTTTCAGCTAGGGTCAGTTTCCTTTCTAAGGTTAAGCATCTTTGTATTTTACAACAGATTAATGTAAACCTGTGCATTTGTATTAAATATATTGAAAAACAACACTGCTTACCTTTTTCGCTTTTCTCTGGGCCGTCCAGTTGGCTGCACTCAGAAACGACTGCCTCGCATACTTCTCCCCACAATCTGTCCTTCAGAACCTTATCACTGTATTCTTTTATCGAACATCGAACAGCGGGACGTTTTTCAATTTCCGAAATCAATATTTCGCAATCGTACACCTTGTGGAATACTATGGGATTGTAACAGTGAAAGCCACAGTACCACATATATAAAATATTTTATTTTTGTCTAAAGGTAGTCGTACAGTCAGGTTGAGAGTTGTATAATAGTCGTGAGTGCGGCATGTTGGTCTGGCCTTGTTGCGTGCGGCTCGTTGCCTGCGGCAGTCTGAATGCGGGAATGCGCAGTGCGTCTGCGCGGTGTACAGCCCAGGCGATGGTTGCACGTTCCGGGAGCAGCGGCAGACGGCACTGAGCTGTGCGGCTGGTAAGGTTCTGGCAGCGCAGCAAGATACAGCTCGGTCGTTAGGTGTCGTGCTGAATTTTGGCGTCAATCGACGTTATTCCCTTCTCGGTGTATCGGAGCGGCGAGTTTTTCTTGAAGTGTCTCAGACAGTTACTCCTTTCGACTGATGATCTGGGGTACCAACCAAGCAGCGAAAGGTCTAACTGAGGGCGTCGACTTACGCTTCGCGCAAGTCGAGGTCCCTCCGTCTGTATAGCAATTCCTGCGTTAACCGCATCGCTGGGCTCGATAACAGACACCTAAAACTATAACAAAGTTTGCGCTTACGCTAACGATTTCCGGTCAAGTTGAAAACTTCGACGCGAGCGTACTAAGATCCGAGCGGGTCTATTTGGGGGAGGGGAAACTTTGGTTGGAAGGCTTCTGGGATTCGAACCCACAGTGGTCAAACTAAAGTTACCGAGAGACTGACCGCCTAAGTATTAACGTCTTATTTGGGAGGGGTGCCGTCCGTGCCCCGACTTTGCTAGTTATACCTTGGCATTTGCCCTACGACTGAGGAAAATCACGGAAAACATCATTCAGGGTAACAACGACGAACTGCCGATCCTGAGTTCCCCTTATCAGGGCACGCAGGTCGACACTTGGCCATCGCAAGTGACTGCCAAGCTGCTCAAATAACGGGTTCCCCACATCAGCTAACTTGGAGTCGAATCTCTCCGTTAGGGATCTGATATGGTCGGAGAAATAGGAGACTTCCGAATCGTCGTGAATTTGCGTGTTACCAATATACCAGGGTGCATTGGTAGCAATGCTAAGACACTTGTACTGCAGTACTTACAGTTTCTTGATATGGGAGTGTGCGGCTGCCCTCCAAACGAGACACGCATAGTCCATCATGGGACGGATGAGCTGCTTATTCAGCAGAACACCATTCTTGATGGAGAGACCGCTTCTCCTGTTCAGGAGAGATCCAAGCGTTCCCAATCTCTGTGCCGCTTTCTTCCTCACCTGGTCGATATGCTTCGACCAGTTGGGCCGTTTATCAAGGGTATTTCCAAGATAACGGGCGACGTCGACCCATTGGATTGGCTCCTCGAAGAGCTGTACTGCTCGGGGGTTCTGGATGCGCCTACCGGTCTTGGCGAAGAGCATCGCGGAGCTCTTCGATACATTGATGGCGATCCTCCATTCACTCAACCACCGTTCGAGGTCGCTGAGAAAAGTATCCAGGTATTTGACAAGGAGCGCTGGCTGACGGGACGTGGCTATGATGGCCGTATAGTCCGCATAGACAGCCAGCTCGACGTGGCGGGAAGGCGAGGGCATATCGTTCACATACAGGCTGAATAAGACGGGGGAAATAATTCTACCCTGAGCTAAGCCAGCCCGCCTTCGACGACTGGTGGATGTGGCTGTTTGGAAGGACGCTTCGAACGTCCGTCCGTTTAGGTATGATGATATAACTTTGACCAGGTACGACGGGAAATTTAAGTTAGTGAGTTTGTAGAGGAGGCCGGCGACCCATACAGCATCAGAAGCCTTAGCCACATCAAGGAACACTCCGCCGGTTAGTCTCTTCTCGTCAAATTTCCTGGATACTGGTTCCACAAGGCGGGCGAGCTGTAGCGCCGTGCTGTGTTTGGGTCTGAACCCAAACTGCTCGCCGCGCAGTAGTCCACGTCCGCTCACTTCGTAGAGAATCCTGGACAGCAGGATTTTCTCGAACAGTTTGCCAATTATGTCTAGTAAACTTATGGGTCGATAAGATGAGGGCAGCGCCAGGTCTTTCCCAGGTTTTAGGATTGAGAACACGCGTGCGTGCTTCCAAGCCACTGGGAAGTACTGCGTTCGGAGAAACGCGTTAAATAACACGACTAAGAGTGACACTTTGCCTAGTGGAAGATGCTTCAGAGCCGTGTTGGGAATACCATCTGGGCCTAGTGCCTTGCCGACCTCGAGACCCCGAATGACGTCTTGAACGTCCGTGAGGTTGGATAGTTTGGGAACACTTGCGGGCGCAAAAGTGATCTGGCGTTCGGAACTCTCCTGTTTTTATTCTAATTCCTGATGTTCAGTCTGCTCTGACATTGGTTAGTTGGTGGGTTTGGTGGGCGTGGCTACTCGAACGATTACTCCTTGTTGAGGCGCCGTGATATAAAACGGTGCCTGGTTTGGAGCCGGGAACAGGGACTGGAGTTACCGAGGGAGAGATAGGAGAGGGAGAGTGTTGCTGTGCTGCGAAGCGGAGAAATAGCTACGGTCTGGTTAGGTGCGCGGATCGGAGAGTAGAGGGAGAAGAGCTGTGATGAAGGATGGCAGACTGAACAGAAGAGGGAGCTGTGCTGCTATGTGGGTGTTCCCACAACCTCTTTGAACGCCATAACGGTAACAAATTCTTTGTGTTAGGATCCCTCTCCCGCAAGAAAATGTCCTTGGACGGTGCTCGTTTAACACACTGATAAGGTGGCGACAGTCGGCCGTGGGCGCGCACCCATTTATTTCGGCGTGTTTTATTTGTAGTAGCAGCAGTCAAGCGACAATAGTGTCGCCTTGGAAATGGAACACGTTGCGATTTTTTAATCGCCACGATTAAATGGTCGCCCGTGCGCACGCTTCCATTTAAAACCGTGTGCTTCATTTGGGCTGTGCGATAGTCGCAGCGACTAAAATCGCTCGTGCGCGGCTAGCCTTAGTCCGGCATTTCCCCGATTGCATGAATGAAAGGCTAAAATAGCTTATATGGGAAGCATTTATCAAATATCTTGATCTAAAATGTAGTTAAACTACGGCTTGACCGTTTAAATCTTTGAATTGACTGTATGTTGTAACTTATTCCTCAGAAACCTTGTAGTCTATGTAAAGACCGAAGTGAACAATGGAGACAAAGTTGAGGGCAGGAACACCTTCCATCAAAACTGAAAAAGGAGTTCATGTTTATATGCGGTAGAGTGTGCCTCAGTATTTCCAACTCTGCATGTTGTGATCTGCTCTGTGTTGTATTCTCCTGCCTTGCTCCTGCGTATCAATGTGCCCCTGTCCTAAAGCTTTATTTTTCCGAGTTAAACTGCGTATATTTCGAAATTCTCCCAGCTATAGTGCTACTATGATTTATTTTTCTGCACCGCACACCCCCTCAATGAAATCTTTTATTTTTTTAGTCTGCCTCTGTGTTGAGATTAATGACCTTTTTAATTGATTCAATTTCTTGTGCCGCGAAGACAGTAGGTCCTATTGCCTCAGTAGTAGGGGTACGGATATATCCGATCCTGGGTTTCGACTTTTTTCTTGATATTTTGTCAGGGTGCCACCATTGCCCCAACTGCTCCTTAAGTTCTGGCCGCCTTGGCCGATGTAGTGGTGGGTATTGGACCATCGTGGTGATTGGTAATGGATGTGTTTTAATCATATTTAGGGTTAACGTAATAATAGTGCTGCCGCCGTACAGATTTGCATATTTATCCGGTCGGCGGTGTACTGCATGCGGCGAGAGCCGGCCTTTGACTGAATGCGTAATGTCGCAAGTCTGAGAGTCAGAGGTCTAGAGAGAGAGAGAGAGAGAGAGAGAGATAAGATGGTATCGGTTCGGACTTCCACTAGACTATCACATGCTATGTAAGTCACTTCCACTAGATTATCACGTACTATGCAAGTCATGTCGTGTACACGTGATTATAGATATTGTTATTGGAACTTTATTTTTTTAACTATGCCGAGTAGTCAATTTTTAATACATGTTGAGTCCGAATGTCGACGCGTTTGACACTGTAAAAATAAAAAAAAATCAGTTTCTCAAAATTACGAAAGTTCATTTTTGACATCTCAACATTTGATGATTTTATTGTACGTTGTTGCACGTAGAAAATAAGCTTACGTTGACTGTGGAACATGCTCGAATGCAATTGAATTAAATGTAAAAAGTGTTTAGGTGTGGAGAGTTATGAAGTTAAGCCGAGACATTGGTAATGGACGTACGTTAATAATATCGCGTGCCATAGCAGTGACACCGTACAGTCTGGTATTCCTTTAAACTAACCTAACCTTCCGTAGTATTTGAACTACGTTCTGATACGTTTTGATGGCTGGCCAACGTTTCTCATAACCTTTATTTTAAAATAAAAGAACTATGTCGGGTAGTCAGATTTTAATACCTGTTGATTCCGAATGTCGACGCGTTTGACCCTGTAAAAATAAAAGAATTCGAAATTTCTCAAAATTACGAAAGTTCATTTTTGACATCTCAGCATTTTATGATTTTATAGTACGTTTTTGTACGCAGAAAATAAGGTTGTACTGACTGTGGTATATGCTAGAATGTAATTTAAGTAAATGTAAAAAGGGATTAAGTGTGGAGAATTTTGAACTTAAGCCGAGACGATTGGTGAATTCGTAAAAATGCACACATGACAGTGACGCCTCAGGGATGTAGAAGAATTACGCTGCAATGTGAACGTGACGTGGAGGTAAGTATTGTGGAGGATAGCGGATGGATAGCCCTGCACATGCTATAGGTGGAAAAGGTCAGAGATCAGAGTCGCAACAAGACTTAGAAATTTTTACACAAACAAGTCCCGCTGCAGTTGCATAGATATGATGCAATCAAGTTAGCTTCCGATGCAACATGCGCCCGGAAATATAAAACTTTTGCACACGGCCCTGCTGTAACGGCACGTGTAGACATATCGGCAGTTAAAGTGTCTTATAGAAGCGCTGGATGAATGGATGCTTCCGTATCTTCATTGGAAGACCTCAACGTTCCACCAGCTTCTGCTATCTACAGTTCTCAACGTTCCACCAGGTTCTGCTACCTACAGTTCTCAACGTTCCACCAGGTTCTGCTACTTCGAGAATTTTATTTCAACTCCGTCATCAGTTGCAGTATAAACTGTAAGTGAACGATTTTTATCACTATTCTTGCATGAATTTAAACAATCATTTCGAAACGTTTAAAGTGAAACAAAGCGTGGTTAAGAATTAATTTTGGGATAGGTATTCCTTCATTCTAAAAAAAGAAGGATAAATGGTCATTGTCACTCGTTTATTAATAGTAGATTACAGAGGTGTAGTGTGTGTGTCTACAGTGTCGCCGTATCGATCTTTGCGATACTTGAGACATTCGCGGTAAAAAGCAGGTCCTTTGACATATCTGACATAAACGCAGAACGGAAACCAGAATCCATGTTCTTGCCGCGTGATATCTTCAGGAAGCCATTCCTGTAGCCCGTCATTACAGTGGAAGCACACCGCTTGATTGCTCCAACCTGATACAGACCAAAACGAGGAAAAATAAGAACCTGCCCAACATATCGTGTTAGTTAAAGGAAACGATTAAAAAGTAGTTAACTCAATGTCATAGAAAAATCCAGCTTCAGCTAACGAGATGGGTTTAGGACTCGTCTCTGGCCAGTCGACGTTTCGGAACGATCGTACGCGATCGATGAGCGAACAGTAAGCGGGGTATTTTAGGTCCCTGCCATAGATTGACGGCCTGTTTCAGGGCGTAATGCTCTTGTAGCGCGCGGTTGAGGTATTCGTTTCCATGTCTGTCAGGCCCTACGCCGACAGAACACACCCAACCATCCTCCAGCACAGGCTTCGAATCGGTACTGTTTTCCATGATTTTGCAGGTCTAAATGAATTCTGTGTACGTACAAGTGTTTTTATAGTAGAATGTAAGTTGAAAATTAGAGTCATCTAGCGGTAGGAAAAGTGAAGTAGGTGATATAAAAAAATAACACTTTTGATGTCATTACAGATCAAATTTATTTTCAAACAAGAAGCGAGTACATGGTGGATTACATCAACGTCAAGTTTTTCAGCTCTTCATATGGCTGAGGGTATAGGATATTCTTACTGTACGTGGGTAGAGGTTCGATATAATCGTTCGAAGCCATAGCTGACATTGCATACGTCATGACGTCCGACTGAGCGTTATTGTATCTCTTTAGTTGATTCACGATAATATACATGATATTATCGAGGTACCGCAAATCTTGCAGCTTGAAAGCGATATGCTTGCCGTGTTTGCCCAGACCTAGATTCATCCTGGCGATCGTGTAGGTACCCGTCGTATTTATCTTAAATCCGTCATGGACGCCCGAATTTGAATGGATGTTGGCGCACAGAGCTTCACAGGGAGGGGTAGGTGTTCGGCCAGCGCGGTAACTTGCTGCTCCGTCAATCTAATAGGGGCGGCTTTGGCTGCTCCAAATTCCACATGAGCTGCATAGCCTTGAGTACGGTAGAATGCCACAGAGACATACTTGGTCCGGTCCTCGTTGAGGAAAAATACTCGGCGAAGCAGCGCTCGGTTAGGATCGAACAGAGGACTGATCCCCTTTATGGGGAGCGAGCAGATGTCAATTGCAGGCGCCGTGACATCGCGTTTAGATCTGGAGGTCTCGAAATCTGGGAAAGTGAACCCCTGCCCTTCTTCTTCGTATGCGAGACGTCGTTTCCTTGCTGACATGGCTAGGTAGACTGGTAGGTAGGTAGTCGTTCATCGGTGTTTTATGCATCTGAAATAGATGACGTAATTACTTTCGTATCCCAGAATTAATAGCTGGAGTATGACGTGTTTAATCTTTGGTGCACTTCACGTATTCTCTGGTCTTGAGGTGGTACTTTAACCACCCGAAGAGAGAACGCGTGTTACGCGCAGCGCAACTCTTGTTGGGAAATTTGTGACATGGCAGGCTGCAGGTCGGCACCGGGTACGGAGCTTGCGCGTGATGGTCAGCCAAAATCATCTAGATTGGTAATCAGGCGATCGAGCAAGTCGGTGAGAAGCCGGCATTTGGCGTGGCCTTTAGAGTATAGATTTGCAAAGTTTGCCGTTACTTCGCTTAGGGTCTGGATTTTCCTAGAATAAGGAATAGAGCCGTCATTCTAGTTTATCACTGAAGACGTTGATCCATGGGGTTCCATGGTGTATGGGGGTAGGAAACGAAATGTTTCTTGGACATATTCGCCCACCGCGGAAACTTTCTTGATCACTTCCTCTCCGTGTACCCGTTCAAGTTTTCTAAATCGATAACGGCTACAGCTTCCATTCTGCTCGGCGTTCGGGTCGTAAATAAGGTAACTAAGCGGGACAACTCACCTTTTGTACCTGTGGGTGCAGCATTGACCTCCGCGAGGTACCCGACGTAGAAATCCGAATTCCGATGCGAAGAGTTGTTCTGCCTGCCGAGAGGCGATGTCAGGAGTAAACAGGCCGACGAATTTTCCACGTTTCGCCCCTATCCATGTACAGGGCGAAAAGACAGCAATATTCGCCGCAGACCATACTCAGGGGTCCTTGCAATTCTATGGAGTTATAATCTAGGACCGTACAGTTGCGTCTCAAGAATGTCTCGATAGCGTGAATATGAGGGGGTAAGCCATAGGAGTCAATGTAGAATAACGTCGAGAACCTGGGTTCGAGACGGATAGCTAGCCAGTGTGATCCGGACTGTGTGTGGGTATCGGCATTGACGATGGCGGTGCTAGGCTGAGTGATAGAACGCGGTAGCATATCGGATGGAAAAACACCCAGAAAAGATTTCACTTCTTTTAAGGTACACGATATCTGAATTGTGTCCATGTTTAAAAGTCTGCCGTGACAGTACGATAGAGATCGACGCGCACTGAATTGTCGTATTCCAGGTACAGAAGACAGTTGATTGCTTTCTTTAGTGCCCCCTTAAAAGTTACCTCGATGCGTATATTATCACTTTCGGTGGGTGAAGCATGTCCTTCCGACGCGGCTAGGTCGGGTGTATGGTCAAAGAGTAACATTAAGTATCCGTTTATAAACATGTCGTGGGTTACCTGAAGTCCCGAGTTCGAATGGTGAATGCCCGAGCCGTCAAATAGTGTCTTGTACGCCATTACGCTAGTCTTCTCATGACCCTATCGAAAGTCAGTGTCTCGTTGGGTACCTGTCTGCCGTTCACAAACATCGCGTATGTGCGGATACCGAAATCCTGAAATCTAGGGGTTTGTAATGATGGCGCCTAGAAAGTCGCTGTTTCTTACCATAGCAAACAGGAGTCGTTTGGGTAAGTGACCCGTGACGGTTTTGTCGATCGATAGCGAACTGGCCTCGCTAGACAACGTGAAAGTTTTCAGCGTGACCCTTGTCATGTCATAATTTGCGAGATTGGTCTTCAGAGTATCGTCATGGGCGAATAGGATACTCGGGTGGGCTTCGATGCTGCGGACGTACAGTTTAGCGTCGAGAAATTTTAAAATACTCGTAGAATCTGCTTTAGTATTCATCAGATAGAAACTCGGTTTGGCTATCGTAAATTTTATCTGTAGCCTGACGCCGGGTAGCAAGAATTTAGGGACATTGCACAGATCGCTATGGATACGTCCATACATTTCGATCTCTTTACTTTGTTTTTGCCCGTTCAATATGTCTATGGATCCAGTGTTTGTCGACTCTGCTTTCGTGGGGTCACAGGGCAGCATTTCACCAGCATCCTTATACCGGTAGTTGTTTGTGAGATGCGATGAAGCCTCGTCATTGCCATAACTAAGAATAGTTCCGAGATAAGGTCTGTAGTTATAAAGGTCACCGACTGTGTTATATTCACACCGTTCAGGGCGATGGTACATTGAAAAAACAGCGAATGTAGAAAATTATTTGTACGGGCAGTGTGATTGGTCGCGTCCAGATCGGTTCCGTCGGCTTTAGTAAATTTGCCGTGAATGTACAGTTTTATATCTGGGTCCACATACGTGTCGAAATCTGTGGGTATGAGTAATTGCAGATCTCTCTGCTCGATCGGAGCGATGGGATTGTAGATCACGACGTCCGTCTCCTGGACAGCGTGTTGTACCGGCTTGCGAGTGAAAACGTCAAATTCGCTGCTAACAAATTGTAATACGTCGTTCTTCGACATGGTCAAGTGCTGACTGATGGCGATTAAGAAAAAATATCGCGTCTTATAGTACTGCCAAGCAAGGCGCGTTTAGTCTTTGTTTTCTTACGTTTTGCATTTCGCGGGGCTGACGATGCTCTCTTTCGCTTGCGACCACCTCCGCGTAACTTTTTGATTATGTTCTGTGTAGTCAGTCATGTGTTTAGAGATGTCTTTTGTTTCAGTCTGCGGGTTTTCTGCGATATCTGTTGGAATTTTACCTCCAGTGCGTAACGCCTCGCGTCCGAGAACTTTGAGCGTTTCCTTACCCATAGACTTGGTACCAATTCAAAGAATGGGTCTAAGAGTCCTGAATATACCTGCCAGTACGCTACTGATGCCATGTCCTCGCTGCACGAAAGGAGGGATGTTGTATATAGGTCCGATATCCTCACGACAGCGACCTGCTTGTTTCCGGTAATACACGACAAGGGGTTCCATTATTATAAATGTCGGTCAAAGGTGATGACGTAGGGGTCTTATACGCGACGAAAATGTAGAACCAGTTTCACTGGCACCTCGCCGCTCGTGAAAGGGATTTTTACTATTAAGACCAGTTATCAGTATATTTATGTCATGAAAGGTACGTTTTTCGACGGGTACATACTATACATTCTGAAACGCGTGGTCACAATACTTTGACGGGTGAATAAACGTCCGCAAACATCTGACGTAATTGCTACCCACAAACTGCTGCGTGATCAGATCGCAATAAATCAAGGTGTTTGTCTCGCCCGCAAGTTCGTACGGCTTGGACGTGTGTGGATAAGGTGGAGGACAGCTAAATTCGCATAGCCCCATCTCCCAATTGTCTGTCGAACCCAGGTCTATAGGTTGCGCCAGTTGAATCGTAAACTCTTCGAGCGTATTTGCGGGATATGTTTTCTGTGAGGAATTACTAAATAATGTGATGTAAAGTGCTTTCGATACTCCATCTCTTAAATATTCTTTACGCTAGTAGCATTTATCCAGCTATCGAAGTCAGGATCGTAGCCTTTCCAGCGCACTAAATACTCTCGAATGCCGCGTCTGATTCGCGTCCTTGTCAGGTGATTAAGATACCGTCTTTGAAGATGAATACACCGTATCCTATCGAACGAGCAGAAAAGCTCCAGACTAGATTTGACGAGGCAATATTACCGACTTTACAAGAATCCCCGCAGATATTTGTAAAAGTATTTCTACCTAGACATTACGGGGCGCTCTTCACCGACAACGATCTGCAATCGATCAATGAAAAATCAGATTCACTAGCCCTTAAATACCTCGGCAATTGCCCCACGTCAAATTCCTAATTCTAGAAATAGAATAAGAATTGGAGATATGTGTCTAACAGGTAGTTTCAATGATCTGGTTCTTTCTTTCTCTCTTTCAGTTGATCATGATTGTCAACGGACAGCCTTTTAACGTCTCCACTATCCGTAACGACAGCCTAAGACGTTTGCGCGCATCTGCCGGCAATTGAACTCTGCTTCCAGAATTCCGCCCTGTACGATTTCCCCGCAGTACATACATATGGCATCTCCTATACCACGGTTTTTCTGTCATGTCATATGCTGATTTCTCACTGGCACTTTTGTGCTTTACATGGCAGGTGTTTTCAGCTCGTATAATAACGCGTCATTATTTATAGCAATGACAGTCTCCCCCTTGCTGCGTCGCATTTTCCGACAAGATCCCGACTTCTTGAACAATTTCTACACCCACGGATTTCTCTTTGGATTTGCAGGCGCGGACGATAAAAAGGACATTTTCTACTATGATATTTCGTGCGACAATATTAGGATGACGTTTGTTTTTTACGGGATAGATACCACCGCTAATTGTGACACCTCTTCTAATCTAGACTTCGTTCGATTTATATGGCTAAATTACGAACGTTTCAATTTTGTATAATATTCTATGATTTTTGTTCGCCGTGACTATCCCTTACTACCCGAATTGCTGTTTAAAATACTACAGGGCGGGGTCTGACGGATGGAGAGACAACATATATTGCGGCTCGTGTGTCACGAGGTATCAGAATAGATTGCGTCGCATGACCCGATGTCTACGTTCCAATGACCTTAGTTGTATTATCTGCAGACGTCAACTTCCCTCGCTGCTTGCTTCGGCGTCCAATACACTTTTTCAGTTAGTTCTAGAGCTCGATCAGTTCGTACTGACCAGTGAGACTACATACAATCAGTATATTAAAGCGGTCAATTCGCGCAGGGTACTTACTCGAAGACTGCTCCCTCCCAACTTTCCGGTCATCCGCCTCCGTTTCCGATGTGACGTCTTCTCCCATAAACTACACCGTCATTGTTAGGGTAATGGGAAGCGAGATGAGATGAGATGAAGCGGACCTTTAGATCGGACATTGAAGCTATCAGATCTTTAGCAGAAATAGAAAATTTATTCTGGTGTAGATATTGTAAAAGGGGTCTCTTCTTTTATCCCATATGCTTACGTCTCCCTATACTGTAAAGTTGCCGGCAGATGCGTTATCTAGAGTCTTTTTTTCAGCATGGCAGCCACCACTACCTTCACACATACGAGTACCGGTCGGGGGAATCCTCACTCATTACCGTGCCGCAGAGTTTCGGCAAATCGTCTATCCATAGTGGACAGACAGACTGCACGTTCGGTAACCGGGCAGGGTCTACAGATACTCGTCCATCAACATAATGGTTACCGTCTACATCTCGAATGGGTAGGCAGCAGCAGCGGCAGTATGGTCTCATCGAGGTTTATGGAGAGACGATTCTTTATGTCGGGTGAAGCTGAAACATTCTGTACAGAACTGTGCAGCTACGGGCTAGAAAGACTGTGTACTTGTGTGTATGAGGGATATTACATGTCCACGCATGTAAGCGCTCCTAGATGCCGTCGAAAGCCTTTAACACAGTCTCAGAAATATCTATTACAACCAAAGTGGTGGTTAAAAGCCATGCAGGACACGTCAGACGGAACTCATTGTGGGTGCCGTATCTCATCCTCCTATATGTTAGAATGGAGGAATACATAATATACGTGTGCACGTGTCACTATATGCTATGCTATGCTATGCTCTTCCGTGTTGTCTAGTTTCAGCCTCCTGTAGTCAGTCTAAATAAGTCATATTTTTATCTTAGATCATGGCATCGAGAGTCCTGAGGTATGTAAAACTGACGGAGAATGCTCTACCTCCAACTAGAGGATCGTCAGGGGCTGCCGGTCTCGACCTAAGAAGTGCCTACGATGTATCGATTCCTGCCTCTGGAAACGGGCTGGTAAAAACAGATCTAGCGATACAGCTCCCTCCCGGATGTTATGGTAGAATTGCACCCCGTTCTGGATTGGCCTTATGACACCATATAAATGTGGGAGGTGGCATGATAGATGAGGACTATCGCGGGAATCTGGGCGTGATTCTCTTTAATCATTCTGACAGGCCATTTCAAATTCGTCGGGGGACCGTGTAGTACAATTTATACGCGAGAAGGTTTTCTATCCTGATATACTGGAGGTAAAGGAACTAGATAACACGGAACGAGACATCCGAGGATTCGTATCGACAGGGCTTACCTTCTGTAAAAATAAAACATATTCTAAATCAGCATTTGTGTTCGCGCAAACATTATTTATGCTTCCTTCCCTATAACTCCCAAATATGCGGGTCACATTGTAAAATATATTAAGGACTACTATTTATACTTTACAGATTATGATGCCTGATATGAATACCCTGTTCGCCACTGCCACGACTGTCACCGCTTATATTCTGGTGCGGGGTCTGCCTATCGAATCATGTACGCTCAAAAATGCATAACGCCCGATGGTGTACAACTACTATTAAAACTACGCGCAGACCCTAAGAATATATTTGTCAAGATGTCGGCGTACGATGCTTATTTGTTTACGGATTCCCAGATATCCAGAATTAATAACGAACAACTTTTTGTCAGCATCTCCTATTGGGGTAGAAATGTTTCTGGGAATCCGATTATTCAAATAAGAAACGCCGCCGTGCCTATGCCGACATATTCGGAGATGCTGGAAGCGGGGGCTTTCGGGTATTAATCCCGATTATCAATCTAGAAGATTTTGGCTGCTACTAAAAAGATAAATAAATGATCACATCTCTTTGGATTTTATTTCTCTATTAATCCTTGACAAAAACCTTACCCTCCTCCTCATATTATGCTAGCCAATAAACATTCTCAATCTTAGTAACACTTTCTATAATCACGTGTACACGACATGACTTAAATAGCACGTGCACGTGATAGTCTAGTGGAAGTCCGAACCGATACCATCTTATTTCTATATATCTCTCTCTAGACCTCTGACTCTCAGACTTGCGACATTAGGCATTCAGTCGAAGGCCGGCGCTCGCCGCGTGCAGTACACCGCCGACCGGATAAATATACCAATCTGTACGGCGGCAGCACTATTATAACGTCAACCCTAAATATGATTAACACACATCCATTACCAATCACCACAATGTCAAATACCCACCACTACATCGGCCAAGACGGCCAGAACTTAAGGAGCAGTTGGGGCAATGTTGGCACCCTGACAAAATACCAAGGAAAAAGTGGAAAGCCTAGGATCGGATATATCCGTACTCCTACTACTTGCATCCTTTATTTGTTCGTGGATAATCTCTTACTTATAAACTCTAGGTCAGTTTTTCTAACTCCTTTATGTGCGATGCAGGCCGAAATCCGCTCGAGAAAACTGGATGATAGAGGGATTTGTCATGCGCTTCTCACTGCTCAGGACCGCGTTCGATCCCAGGTCAATGCAGGTAGGATTTTGTCTGTACAAAATGGCACTGGGCCAGGTTTATTCAGAGTATTTCGGGTCCGTGTATCACTATTATTTCACCAGTTTGGTTTGGTTTGGTTTGGTTCGTTTGGTGTATTTGTTCATCCATTCAGTCACACATGTAACACTGGACGCGTCAAATTCACTCATCCATCTCCGACGCTACATAACCTTAGAAAATGACAGTTTCGTTGAATAGTACGCATCGATCGAATGAAATTTGTTGCTTCTAGAAAGACAAAATACACGTTGTCTTTTCTTGTTCGTTATTATCTGTTCGGCAGTTCAGGTAGTTCTTATCTGTTGTTGAGGCTACCTACCGTGGTAAATTATGATACATGAGGCGTTTGTGCAAGAGGCCTGGCTAGAAATGTGCTGTGTCAACCATGTTGCTGACCGCAGATCATGTATGGTGTTGACCTAATGGTTCTAGACAAGATTCTTTCAGATGAGATATCCCCATTGTATCGTGGTGGTTGTTCCAAAGACGTGCTATGAATGCCGTGGTACCTGTTCATGTGAACGGGATTTGTTAAAAACGTTTTGGTTTATATGTTGGTATGTTCTTGGAAGAAGTCATAAGGAGTGCATTCCATAGCGCCTTTCAGTCATCTAATTCCATAGTAGTATTGATGTTGCAGCTGTGGTTGATACCGTCTCTGCCTATTTACTTGAACTGGGCCGAGACTTTAAAGTTATATACCGCCAGTTCACAACATTCGACCTCAATTCAGAACTGTATAATCATTCGATGAGAATAGTAATCTTAACTCAAATTTTTCGTTTGTGCCTTTAGTGTTCATTCCGTCGCATGTAACTCCGTTTTACAAGAGATGGGTTAACGTATCTTCTGTTGTGGTGATTGACCAAAGCCGGCGTAGGCACAGCTAGATGTTTCTGGGCTTTACTTTTTTAAATTACCTTTTTTGTGGTCCTTCCAAACCTGTTTGGAGTAATGATCTACTTTATTGGATTAAGCCGCGGATCCATGGCCAAAATCGATTAAGCCTAAGTAACTGTGCTTTTATGGCCCTTATAAAGAGCCTGTACGCAAAACAAGAAGCCGCAGTAAGAACGGAATATGGCGACACAGAGTGGTTTGAAGTGAGAAAAGACGTGCGACAAGGGTGCATCCTGTCCCCTTACTTATTCAGCATGTATAGCGAATATATATTGCGAAAGGTGGGATCTGAAGACAACATAGGAATACAAATAGGAGGGAGAACCATAAACAATCTACGATATGCGGACGACACCACGATATTAGCCGAAGATAAAAAAGGTATGAAAAAACTATTAAAAAAAGCTAAAAGAAAGCCGGACTGTCGCTGAACCTTAAGAAGACCAAGATAATGACAACAGGAACTCTAAAGGAACTCATATTGGACGGAGCAGAAACCTGTCACACTTTTCTAGCCTATATAATTACTAGCGATGGATACGATTACAGAGATCAACAGAAGACTTTGAATTGGAAGAATGACAATGGCAAAACTAGAAAAGATTATGAAGGATCGGGAGTCAAGAAAGCTACCAAAATTAGAATAGCAGAAACCATAATATTCCCGACAGTGACATACGGAAGCGAGAGCTAGACAATGAGGAAAAAGGAAAGGAAAAAAATTGATGCCTTTGAGCTACGGACGTGGAGAAGGATTTTACGAGTTTCTTGGACAGAGAAGAGAACGAACCTTTCACTTTTGGAAGAAGTGAACCCCAAAAGATCACTAGAAGCGACAATCCTGCGATTGAAGTTACGTTATTTTGGTCACGTTATGAGAGCAAAAAGGTCACTGGAACGGGACATTATGCTTGGACAAGTGGCAGGACACAGGAGGCAGGGAAAACCACAGATGCGCTGGCCTGACAGCATCAAGGAAGCTACCGGCCTACGATTGGAAGTTTTATAATAAACAGTACAAGATAGGAGACAATTTTACTGACCCGGGTTCAAGAGGGACGCCGCTGTCAGTAATTCCGTAATGACCCGCGTTTCAAGAACCACCGCAGTCACTAAATCTGTACTGCCTGGGGTTCGAACTAACCGTCGACAGTACTGGGGTTTGACTTACGGGCACCGTCGCTAAACTGCGTGACCGTAAGTCGGGGTAGCTGCCACCACGTACCTAAGTACGAAAATCAGAGGGATGCAGGGGGAGGGTATGTCCAATCGAACGACCCGTATGTCCTATAACTATGGACATACATATTTACACACTCAATATACAAGATATGCAATTTTGGAAATGTGAACAGTATAATTAACAATTTAGTTTAACCGAATAATCGTCTTGCCCTTTGGGGGGGTTTAAATAATCGCCTCTTGAGTTAAATTTCAAACGTAGTCAAAAGGACTCACCTTGAATGATCAGCAGAATCGGAGTGTACAGAACCATTCTGTACTGTCAAGCCCGTAATGTTTTATCAACTGTATTTCTCTTCTCACGAGCACTACGTCGGTGGTTTATTAAGTAAACTGTTGCACGCCACAACTGACGTGGATTCGTCGAGGCTGAAGTTCGAATGAATCGTGTCGCAGGGGTGCGAGTTTAAATAGAGGCCTTTTGATGACCGCAGCGACTTCCGGGGGTTTTGGTAAATCGCGCGCCCCAGTATTTCCATATACGGTATACGCGGAACATAACTGGGTCGCGCTGACGCCATTAAATTGCAAGGCAAGACGACTGTCTTCCTACATTCTATAACTTCGTAACTGGGGCAAGCGTTGTGAAACAATTTTTCGAAGTTAACTGACCAAAGTATTAACCTGTAATTTTGGATATTACAGAATGGCGTACGCTGGTAGAAGAAAAGACTCGCAATAGGGAACGCACAAATGCGAAATAAACTCAGTAGAAGGCAATGACCAACCACTCCTGAACAGGTAATTTTGCCTAGAAAATCCTCCATAGGATTACCAGGAGTCTAAGCAGACTCGAAGGACTACTACTACTACTACTAACTGTGCGCGGACGACAGGTACCTCTCTGATCTGTGCCCCTTAGGATACTAGGTAATCCGTGCTGTCGAACGTACGCTAGGCGGGGTCGGTGAGGAAGGTTACTGGGTAATCCGTGCCACGAGACGTGCTGTCAAACTTGGATCAGAGTGCTAACACGGTGGGCGAGGTGGGAAGTTGATTTGGTAGTTTGTACTGTAAATTGCGTCGGAACGGTCTGTGCTTGGGACTGTACTGAAATCAGAATGGACCCAGATTCCAAATACATATTACGGAAAGTAGTTCTAGATTTTGTATGTATATTCATAGGTATGGAACTTCTAATTAGCTTTTGTAATTGTAGATAATTACATCAGTTACGTGTCTGAACAAGAGTGTCGTACCGTGGAAACAGTTGTAGTAATATAAGAATTAAAAAAATATATTCCGAAGGATTCCTTTCTTCACAAATAAATACACCCCATGTTAACGTAATATGTTTTTTTGTATTCGTGTATTGTTTAATTGTGCTGAGACAACTGCAGTTACCTTTGCAGCAGGGCGTTTCGAAATGAACTTTTTTGCCCTCATTTTTTACCTTGATGGCTATTTATTATAGACGAACGCTCTCTGTATCAATTATTTGCAAATGTAACCTAGGTTACTACTTGTAAATTTACTCATAATTACAAGATTGTAAAATAGTTTTACCCCATATATAACCAAGGAAGACTATACTGTTTACTTTTTATTTTGAGTCTACAGCTTAAGAAATTTTGCAGTCACAGTATGCGCATTCTTACCTGTAACTTCATTAAAGTTTCCTTGTCATGTGCTTGAAGTTACTGGAAAAGAGGCTTAGTTAACCTCATTTGACTGCACTAACAACAGTGTTTCTGTTCCAGTTGGGTTCCCAATTCTCTTATTCTTCCTATTTGGACAACCCTTTGAGAGGGGATTTTATTGTGATGACAGGTCCCTGAGGTATCCATACAAAGATTCAACTATATCCAGTACTGTGCTGTATGTAGTTGGGATTTTCATACCAATATTGTCGGTAAGGTGCTGAAATAAAGTACAACAGCTTTATTTAATGTCATGAAGTGATGAAAATTACAGAATTATTATTTTGCCTGTTGTTTTATAGGGGTGTGAAACTTGGTTTTCCCACTGAAAGGGAAAACATAATTTGAGTGTGTTTTGGAGCAGGTTTGTAGCAAATATTTTACCTCAGAGGCAGGAAGTGATGGGAGGATGAACAAAATTGAATAATGAATTCCTTCATATTTACAAGAATCTTTACCACCTTGTTGTACTGTATTATTTATTTGTTGGTTAGTTCTGCGACATGTTTTGGCTTGACTTAATAGGCCATTTTTAGGGAGATTTCTGTAATATGTGTAGCATTTTTTCCAACTTAAGTATTAGAGTTTTCACATATGATTAAAATCACCCCAATTTTAATCGTATGTGAAAACTGTAATAGTTAAGTTGAAACAAATGCTACATTATAGAAGGCTTCCTGAAGATGACCTTTTCAGTCAGGCCAAAACATGTCGGAGAACTAACCAACAAATAAATATTACGGTGCAGCAAGTTGGTATTGATTCTTTGTTGCATGCAAAATGTACAGTGTTAAATTAGAGATGCTTCGTAATTTATGCTCTTTACCAGATGCCGTTAGGATGATTAAATTGAGGAGCATGAAATGGGAAAGTCATGTTGCATGTGTGGGGTATGGATGAGACCAGTTGGGGGATGATAAAGGCAGAGATGGGAGGATAATATTGTGCTGAATGTTAACAAAACAGGGTGCAAGGAAGTGGACTGGATTTATCAGCCTCATGTATGGTCTAGTGAATATGACGATGAACCTTTAGGTTACAATGAAGGCAGGAAATGTATTCAATTGAATGTTACCATCTCCAGGAGGAATGTGGTGTGTAGTTAGTTCATGAAATAAGGAGGCATATATGTGATTTTTGTTGAAGTATACACAAAAAGTATATTAACCGTTTGGTGCATGTCAGGTATACCTGTCATGCATAGTGACACTCAAAATATTGAACAGCCGTTTAATACCCTCTATATGCAGCCCTCATGTAACTTTCAGTCTCCTGCACATTATATGGGGAATTTAATTCCAACACCAAAGGTTAATAGAGCCAAAGAATAACTGTAATTTCAAGCCTTTAGCAGTTATTTTCAGGTATTCACTTTGCTGGGATGTTTCATGGTGCTGACTGGTAGCTTGTTTCCAACATTTTGGGACAATATATTGGTCCCAAACATCAATAACAATCTACTGACCAAACACTGTGCAACATCTCAGAACGCTGAAGACCTCAACTGCACTTTAGCTGAAGGGTAAAATCTTACATAAGTTCTTTTGTTATTGTGATATACATGATGTAGTTAAATTTTTTTTATTCGTTGACATTCCATGCTATAGGTGTTAGATGTATAGGAACAGTGACAATCATATGTGCTGTAGGATATTTCTCCTTATGGTCACTGTCTATATGTTAGCCAGATGGCAAGATGTCCAAATGAGAATGTCACTTCACAGAAGTCTGGTTGGTACATATTTAGTTGCTGGAAGACAGGCAGTTTGTATGAAAGAAGAACATTTCATTACAAAAGAAAAGAGTTGTGTAATGGTAATATTGAACACTATAGTTTACAGTCAGTTATTAATATGCCCAATTTAATTTGTAGATATATTTTTCCATTAGAATGCTAACATACCATGTTATTTCTCATCATGTTAGTATCATATGGTCTCTGGTCTTTTACTGTGGGTGTGGAAGAAGTCCCATGTGTTGACTCATTTTGCATCTCCCTCAAGCAGTTATTCTTCCACCTTAATTGCATTTCCCTGCTTTTCCCCTACAGTCATCTAGCCATTATGTTCATGAAAATACTTATGGTAAAATGCGATAACCATTGCTAGTGAAACACAATTTGGGCTGGTTGACATCTACCAGAGAGGGCTAGAGGGGATTACAATAGCAGACAGAAAGGAGGAAGTCTTATACAGCATTATCCATGGGACTTAATTCTGTGACCTCCCTATAGTAACAGTAATGAGGAAATAAACATTAGGAAAATATCGAATTGTGGAAGTTGTTTTGTAATTACAATTAGAAGTTGTATCTTGCTTGGTTGGAGGGCAATCTTTGTTCCAAGAAGAACAGTTGATGTAAAATAATGATGCTTTCCACTGCCTCTATTAGGGTTTTTCATTGTTACTTTCTTATTGTTGCTGTCATTACCAGTTATGGTTTGAAAATATGGTAATGGTTAATAAATTGTATTTCCTCAATTACCACGTGATTCACTGGTGAGTTAAGTCTGATAAAGTCACTTTGGTTAGTCAACTGATGGCACAACTAACTCACTGAAAATGTGGGTAGTGACATTTCATGAGCACCATATGTGATAGTTTTAGTGTCTCAGAACAGTATTTTGGACTTTCATAGTGGTGTTACCTTCTTTACAGATACACTTGAATCAATGAGACTGTGTAACAAAAAAATGAAGTAAGCACAAAAATAAAACTGGTACTTCCTGTGAATATAAAGTTTTAAAAGATGTCATTTCCTGATACACATGTTCTAATAGGAAGGAAAATCAAGACTTATTTCTTATATCTTAGATGCTGCTGATAGAGTATGTCCATTATAAGAGGACTAACAGCCATATCACAAGGACACTCTGTGGTAGAAACATTCATCCCTGGGTGTGGAACTGTTACAAAGTGATTGGTGTGTTTGGGTTTGGCATGGCATGCTCCCAGCTTACCACAGACATTGCCAAGTACACCATCGGACGTTTGCGTCCACATTTCTTTGCTGTTTGTGTGCCTGACATCGATTGTTCGAAAGAAGAATTCAGATATAGCTACATTGAGAATTTCAAGTGTACAAGCAGAGACACGTATCGGCTAAAGGACATGAGGTAGTAAATGCCTTTATTTCTAGGCACTGGGTCATGTAGGATTGTCTCAACATTTTGGTGGCTTGTTGTAGGTTGTACAAGACTAATATTGTTTCCTTTCATATGTGTTTTTACTGGGATATTAATAAAAAAAAATTGTGTCATGGAAGTGATAATCTTGGGTTACTGTATAAGGTTTCCATTCAGTGTTTTCATTTTGTAGGCATTTAATTTGTAATATTTAATTTAATTAATATAAATTACACAGAATGTGAGACCTAGTCATGTGATGAAATATTGTCCACAATATTGTACAGTCATCATATTTAGTAGCAGGATGTACGCTGTACATTCCCGTACAAATTTCTGTATTGAATACTTTCAGGAATTAAAATGTGAAGTTAAAATGAATTTAAAAAGGATCAGAAATGAAGTTGCATAAAAGTGGAGGGTGGTGTCATAACTTTGAACGTGGGTGGACATAACCATTCTCAACAGTGTGCTATTTATTGGAACTTTTAGCTTTAAAATGTATGAAATACAACTTGTAATATGAAAAGGTGCAGAAGTGGACATTTGGTTTGAGTAATTCTCTGGTTGTGAGTGAGTACTTTGGACTTTGAAAGGTTGTGTGCTGAAGGTGAGTAGCCATGTGTTCATATTGGTCAGTCTACAGAGTAGTAAACTGTCATAATATCTTTGTGTATTTTCTTATTAGATCTGTGGTCAGGAACAATAAAAATTAAAAATTTTGTGTATATTTCAGGGAAAAATCTTACAAAAGGGAAATGTTTCCACCGTATTTTGAAATCCTACCACAGTTTCCTGCTCTGCTGGTTTTATGGGGATTTCCATAGACATTGTTTATGTTAGTTAGGAAGTTTTTCTCTTTGGAATAGGGAAGTTTACAGAGGAAACAAGATAATAACAAGGACACACTTGCAGTGTGTTGCTAGAATGACACTGGAGTAATGCATGCTTTTTGTGTTACTTAACAAGAAAATTTAGAAAGCAAAGGTGGGAACTGCCCTGTCTCAGTTTTTTTAAGTAAGTGAACTTTTCTTAAGTGTTGCATTTCTGTCCTTGTATAAATTGACACTGACTATGTAAACAACAAAGCACACAGAAGTTATAAGTTACAACTATATTTTATTCCTCTTCAACACATATCAGCCATCCTGAGGTAAGTCACAATATTAATAGGAGGCACCCACATTTACTTTTGGGTAAGTAGAGATAAAATATACACCAATGTAATATATAGAAAGAAATAGACCTATACAGCCATATTCCCTTCATACTAAGCCTGTTGCATCCGTGATGTGTTTCGAGATCATTACCTGTTGTGGGTTTGTGCACGTAGATTTCCTGATCTCACCTGTACATCGCTGCTGAGCCACAAGCTGGAATGTATTGATTTATGTTCAGCTTTGTAGGGATGTTTGACCATGATGAGATTCATCTCCTTTCTTTAGAAATACCGACATGCACCCCCCCCCCCCCCCC
>Ga0268261_10000537_pt1 | contig 24127 bp, 15 predicted proteins | sample TergutNc150P1_FD_190353 | JGI IMG/M metagenome (GOLD analysis project Ga0268261, IMG submission 190353) | Nasutitermes corniger P1 segment gut microbial community from laboratory colony in Florida, USA - Nc150 P1 (SPAdes) (version 2) | ecosystem: Host-associated > Arthropoda: Insects >...
GCCTGCTTTATCCAATCAAATACCTAACGATCTAAGTCCTGGTGGATTGTTTCATACACGTTACTTTATAGTTAAAAGCCAGTTTATTACGAATGACTATTATTTTCTCGACAACTGAATAATATAAAACTGTTTTGTTACAGGAAAGTAAGATCATACAATATGCTTTTACTGTGGTGTTGCTCTAAATGATTGGAAATTATCTGATTAGGTTTGTGAGGAGCATGTACGATGCAGTCCTAACTGTATTTGTAAACATGTAAAAAACCAACGTGTGTATTACACAGTGCTCCTCGAACAAAGTAATGAACGGTGAGTGTGTGTGTGTGCATGTTCTAACATGCTTACCATCGGGGCGAAAATATAGGTTCGCTTCCTCATTTATTGCTAATTTTCTTTTCACATTTCATTTATCATTGATTTTCTCACATGCATTATGGAACCATGAAGTAAACCCCATAGTGAACATAACGCATATATACTGCTAATGGGAAGCAACACCACGTATGGATTATGATACATATTGGTTCCTTGCCAACCTACAATGCGCCGGGTGCCAATGTCATTTAGAGATTCTTTGCTTTGTTGCCCGTACTTGGGGTGAGTTAATACATGACTCCAAGAATGCTGAGATTCTTTTTGACGTCTACTAGCTAAGTATATTTTCTACTGTTCAGTGCATTTTAACGGCTTATTTTAAATCAACAATTGTAACGCAAATATTCGTCCGCTTCCTCATGTCGCCATTTGCCTGCCTTTTCTGCATTCAATACGGCACGATCAGTAGCTGACCGGGCACACTTGTGATTAACAGCATATTTATAGGGGTCCAAACACCGGGTAAAATTATTAGCAGCACAATTATAGGGGCTTAGACACTGGTGAGCGGAAATTGGAGTGGAATGTGTACAGTTTAAAAGGACTACGCTACTTCAGTGGGGATGATCACGATCGTAAAATTATGGCCTGAAAACAAAGAACAGATATCGGTAAATACTCCTTTGTAAATAGGAAAATCCAACTGTGGAACCAACCGCCTCTCCCCTGTAAATCGCCTATTTTTTATAGAATGTTAGGAAAGTAATTATAAGTGAGAAGTGAAGAGTTTTTGAAGCGTGGTGACGAAACGTCCAAAAGTGGAGGGAATTTAAAAATGAGGAGTGAATTTTAGTGAAGTGCACCAAAGTGATGTGACGTGAAGTGAGGTGCAGATCTTAGGTGAAATGTGTGTATTACCATTGATTTATATTTATGTAGCTGTATGCAGTTTCTGAGCAGTACGTTGTATCATTATTTGTTTCTGTTATTTTTTAATTACTCGACCTATGTTGTTTAATATTCTTTTTATGTTACTTTTCCTGTTTTGTGTTTTATATTTTGTTTATTCTGTGCTGTTGTATTTTTTTGTAGTTTGGTTCTTCTTTTGTACATAGCTCTGTTTCCTATTTTTGCACAAGTGTACCGACCACTGTCACCGTGGTGACCCAATTGCAGTAACTAAATATCATATAGCATATCGTATCATATAATAAAATTAACATGTGCACAAGCTATGATGCATAGATAATTAAAGTCATAGTGAACGAGTTTGGGATGACTTTTTTGGGAACTCTGTGTGACATATTATAAGGTGTAATTCCAGAAACAAACACCACGGACCATATCAAGCAAGTCAATACGCCACCGGGCCGCGAATCGAAAAAGTTAGCTTCCGAGCACGAAATAGGACTGTTAGCCGTATCAATAACACCGTGAGAACTGAAGGCGTTGGATGCAATATATATATATGTGTGAGTGTGTGTGTGTTTTAGGCTCATTTCTTATTTAAAAAAAATTTAAATGAAGAAATTTAGATTCACAGAAATTATTACTTCATGTATTGAAGGCTTAAAAATTTACTTATTTCTAACAAATTCTTAGCAAGTTTGTGTTGGGGCCAAGAGATAGAAGCACCACGTAGTGCTGAGGCTTGGTTTAAATAGAATAAAATGTAACAGAAAACGAGTCATATAAGGTACACTTTGTTTTGGATCTAACAAAAACAAGGCTCTTGCTGGAGGGCATGTGATTGTTTTGCATGTTTTGCTACTGCTTCTGTACGAGACGCATACAATTGTGTGTAATTAAGACCCGGGCTAATGTAACCATCCAAAGATATTTACTTTAAGTTGGAGGTGCCAACAGGCAAACATCTTTTACATGACTGTAAGCTCTTCCTTCTTACCTTCTATGTTTCATTTTACATCGTTCCTTGACATTTACATTTCCGTTTTCGGCGTATTCGTTACATAAACTCCTATCATAGTGTTTACTTAAATTTTTCCTATCTTACCTTGCGCCATGTAAATGGTAATTATGTATTGCCATGTCACAAATGGCACGCCTGCTGATGTGAAAGGTGGCGGGATATAAACCGAATAAAGTTTGTGATAGACGAAAATGGGTATTCTTCCATCTTATGGAAGAAATACTGCCAGCATGTCATCATAAGATTCTACCAGCATACGAGATGGTATGTATGCAGAAGACATAGAGGAACTACGAAGTGGTGATGTGGAGTGGATTAAAGTGACTTAGCAAAATTTTTAGAGCTGGGCCTTTGTTATCATCTGAATCAACTTTATGTCCAATTGCAGGCAGGGAATGTTTGATCTGCTTATATGTAATTAGCTTGTAATGGAATATTTTGGCTTCAGCGGTCCGTAGAAGTCAATGTGGGTTCCAGACTGCAGCTCGACGAACGCCGAACACCAGTGGCTATGGTGACTAGTATTTCCCTTGTCTTCCAGTTTGTCTGATTTTGCTGTTTTTGTACTTGCATCTCAACAGTATTTTAAAGTTGTACATTCCATGCATTTTTATACTAAATGCAGATTCTTAATTAGTACAAACATTACATGAGCTTCTCTAAAATGTTGCGGTAAATGTGTACCATCTTCAGGGAAAACACGTCAATTTCCTAATAACCATACGCTATTGCGAAACTGTTATTTCAAGGTTCATTTGTCTGTAGCAGCTTCGTCGTTGAAGTTACATATACATGAAAAGTACGCCTGTACTGGTTTAAAACGTATGGTTACAGTATGTTTCAAATATTACTTATCGTTAAATGAGATGTAAATTCAGTAGAAATTATTAATGCTGTTTTTAACCGTGGGCGCTTCTATTGGTGAGGCAATAAATGTTACGTTTGACAGTATGTCACAGAGTGAAGTGGATTAGATCTCTGTGATGCGTCTTATATCGGAGCCTCTAAGACAATCTCACCAGCACCACCCGAATTGTGTGGCACGAAGAATTATTGCCAGACAAGGATTATTGCCAGACAAGAATGATTATTTCCAGTCACGAGGGATTATTTCCAGGCATGGGGGATTATTGCCAGACGAGAAGGATCATTTCGAGGCACGGGGTTATTAGCAGGAACAAAGGATTATTGCCAGAAATGAAGGATTATTGACAGGAACAAACGATTATTTCCAGGCACGAAGAATTATTGATAGGCATGAAGGATTATTGCCAGACAAGAAGGAAAATTTCCAGGAACGAATTATTATTGCCAGGCACGAAAAATAATGCCAGGCACGAAGGATAATTTCCAGCCAAGAAGGATTATTGCCGGACAAGAGGTATCATTTCCAGGCACAGGGATTATTGCCAGGAACGAAAGATTATTTCAAGGCAAGAAAAATTACTGCCAGGCACGAAGGTTTTATGACAGACAAGAAGGATCGTTTCCAACTACAAGGGATTACTAACAGGAACGAAGAATTATTGCCAGGAACGAAAGATTATTGTAAGGCATAAAGAATTATTGCCAGGCACGAAGGATTATTGCCAGACACGAAGGACCATTGCCAGGCACGAAGTATTATTTTCAGACAAGAAGTATTATTGCAAAACAGGAAGGATTATTGCCAGAAAAGGGATTATTTAGAGACAAGAAAGATTATTGCCAGGCACGAAAGATTATTGAAAGGCACAAAAGTTATTGCCAGTCACGAAGGATTGTTGCCAGGCACGAAGGATTATTGCCAGGCACGAAGGATAATTTCCAGGCACGAAGGATTATTGTCAGAAAAAAAGGATTATTGCTAGGCACGAAGGATTATTGCTAGGCTCGAAGGATTAATGCCAGACAAGGACTGTAGCCACGCACAAAGGATCATTGACAGGCACGAGTGATTATTGCCAGACAAGAAGGATTATTGCCAGGCAGGAAGGATTATTGCCTTACCAGAAGGATTCCTGCCAGGTACGGATTATTGCCAGGCTCGAAGGATTATTTCTAGGCAAGAAGGATTATTGCCAGGCACGAAGATTCGAAAACTTAGCAAGAACCTGCACTACTTCTTACCTCAGAATTTTAAGAGCTACAGTTTTACAAACGTGTGGTTTTTGGATTTTAGAATATGGACAAAGTGCAGAAAACCGGTAAATCTGAGAGGACAGTACCATTATTATTATTTATTTAACGACGGTTCCATTAAGGCACACGATATAGATTATAATGAAAATGTGACAGTGAATATGGATTTCGGAGAAGGTGAAGTACAGTGGCTGTAACGTAATTAAGAGACGTTGATGGAAGGAGAGAAACCGGGAACTCCTTCAGCATTGGTGACGGGGGTGATACCAGAAGCCGGCAGAATTCTGACAGCTAAAGCAAGCTTGCTTTTGTGAAGCAGTGAAGCCTACATTCAGATTCCATAGGAGTTGTGGCATCACGTAAGCTCCAGAGCATCTGGCTCTCAAAAAGTTGGGTAGGCCTACTCCGGATGGTGCAGGTCCCAGTGCCACGATGCCATTGAAAAATGCGGCCGATCGATAGGTTATTGCTCCGATTCCTTATGCTGTACAGTATGCGAGGTGAATTTAGTAGCTTCAAATTGCTTTCCCTCCTCCGGGCATTTCCAAGCCTTTAGGACGAATCTCAGTATCGTGACGTTAGTCGCCAAAAATAACTGCACAGCATTTTGATCTCTCAGTCTTTCTTCTTCGTGTCCTTATAGTAACAACAGTAATTGAAATAAAGGACTGTAATGCGATTTTTTCGTCGCCTCCATCCTCGGGGTACAAAATCTTCCACCGTACACATTAATTTTGCTGACAGCACTTCACTACATCATTGGTAACCACCCACCAGCCCACAACCATTCACGACCCACACGAACACAGCAAAAATATAAACGGCCTCAAACATAACCACTCACTCAAACACTGCGTTCATTCTTATGCCTTAGTCATTTTTTCTTATTTCTTTTTCCTTCGTTTTCCCCCTCTTCCTTATTGTTCTTTCTTTTACCTTTGTGCCGTGTTTAGTCTCGAACACCTGGCATAGGCCCCGAAAAACGAGATTATGGACTTACGTCTTGTAAACCAGTTTACCCCTCTTCCTCTCCTCTGTCATCCCTTCCCGAGACCTGAAACTGGTCTTGTAGGGAACACTGTTTTTTGGTTGTCTGAACAGTTTAATTTGTCAAAATTAAGCTTAGGACTGCTTGCAAAATTCTGTTTAGACGAATACTCAGGCGCGGTCAAAGGGTTCTGTACTGGCTCCGTGTGTTACGCTTGTGTTGCTGGCAGTCCATTCATGTATTGTTTAGGAATTGAGATCTATTTTTTGTATCACGAAGCCAGGACGAAGTATTTGGAATTTTTTGTGACAATTTTCATGATTTATTTTCACTTTTTGTTGGATAGTAAATCATGCCGTAAGTTGGAATTGTGTTATACTTACTTGCACTACCCGAGAGTTTCCACGGATGGGGTGCACTTTATTTATAACTTTTCCATCTCTATTATTATTTTTTTTATTTCATAATTTTATTTCTGTACTTCTTCATATCTCTCTTTCTTCTCCCTTATTTTTACATTTCATTTCATCTTTGTCTCTTCCGCGTTCTTTCTTATTTGAAGTTTCTTCTTTGTTCCGTGAGATATACTTGCGAAATTGTTATATTTACTTGCAGTACCTGAGAGTTTCCATGGATGGGGTGCGCTTTCTTCTATTTCTTTTCCATCTCTATTATTATTTTTTCTTCATTTCGTTAAAATTTGAAAATATGTAATGACGCTTGACTGACAACAGTAAGTGTACGAGCCAAGGAATATAGAGCACATCATTTATAATGTACTAGGTTGGAAGTTGTCAGCAGATCCTAAATACGACACCATTAACAGAAGGATGTATAAAATACGTTTATTTGCACATACTGGTAATCATGCCATACTCACTCTAAAACGTTCATTGTACCTGTCACAAAATATCTGATGTTTCAAAACCTTCCAGGCAAAAGATCCTGGGGGCATAATTTATCCTAATGTACAGGTAATGATTTGTTTGCGTTCTCAGACTCCAATTGCAGGGGCAATACCTCCTGCTGGCCCGTTACAAAAGCAACCCAAAACTGGGGCTTTTTACGCATTCAGAGCAAATGATTTATATAGGGGCCTAGGTAGGTGGCCACAAAACATATCCGCAGCGCCAAGGACCTGACCATTTTACAGCTCAAATATACTTACTTACTCCATGGAGCAGTCCTTCTTGAGATGGTAACTGGCCTGCAGCTAGTCAAGAAATTCCCCGCATTTTATGGAACCCGAAGGTTCATCACCGCACTCAAAAGTGCACGCCACCTGTCCGTATTCTGAGCTAGCTCCATCCAGTCCACACACCCACATCCCACTTCCCGAAGATCCATCCTAATATTATCCTCCCATCTACGCCTGGGTCTCCCCAGTGGTTTCCTTCTCTCATGTTTCCCCACCAAAACCCTGTACACAACTCTGCTTTCCCACATACGCGCTACATGCTCCGCCCATATCATTCTTCTTGATTTTATCACCCGCACAATATTGGGTGAAGAGTACAGATTATTCAGCTCTTCATTACGTAATTTTCTCCATTCCCCTGTAACCTCGTCCCTCTTAGTCCCAAATATTCTCATCACCCTATTCACAAACACCCTCAGCCTACGTTCCTCGTTTAATGTCAGCGACCAAGTTTCATACCCATACAAAACAACAGGCACAATTATAGTTATATATATCTTAATCTTTAAATTTTTGGATAGCAAACTGGAAGACAACAGATTCTGCACCGAATGATAGCAAGCATTCCCTGACTTCAGTCTGCTCTTAATTTCTTTCTCAATCAAAATTTGATTTGTTAAAGTTGTTCCCAAGTATTTAAACTCATCCACCCTTTCGAATGAGCTATTATCAATCTTCATGTTGTGAGTTTGTCCTGCATTCTGATCTATAGCTGAAAAAATTTAAACTCGAGACGCAAGTGATAATTATAGTCGTATGTCAAAATGGAAAAAATTTGCCCTGTCCAAGTTATGAAAGTTTATAGTAGAGAAGAGGTATTAGCTCCCTTCTTTCCTAACCTCGGCACTAGTTGGAGGTCAGTGGTGGACTTCGTGTCTCGGGAAAGAACATACATACGTACAACCAATTTTAACAAAATGTATACATATGTAAACGTAAAATAAAATTTATATTATCTGCCCACAGGGTGTAATTCTGCCTTCTGTCAGGATTTATTAAACAGTAATTCTTTCCCTATACAGCATTAACTTAATATATTTTACCACAAAAAGCAGTATTTTTGCTGCGAGGTACGAGATGAATCCCAGATACCTTTCAGCCGATATATGGGGCTATTTACTCTGGGGTGAAGCAGACAGAGTGAAGGTGATTACTTATCTCTATGTAGTGACCGTAGAAAATAACTCTTCTGCCGTGTCATGTTTATCAGCCTAACACTATTATCATTTCAAAATTGTTAAACTCTCCTAATTAGCGTAATTTTCCCCTTGACACTGCGGCCCAATGCGGGCGATGGCCTCCTTGCTCTTGATGGGTCTAAGCCACACACAAGAAACATGCATTTGTTGTGCTGTCAATAGTGCAGGTTTTGTTTTGAGTGTATTGGAAGTTCCCAATATACTCTAAATAAGACACACCATACGGGGACCGTATCCCATTTGTCAAGAAAGAACAGGTGTTTGTAAAAAAGAACTAATTTTAATTGAGCTTTGAAGTCTATTAATGACAGCAACAAACAAATTATACTGTCACTGTATTGAAAACACTATATAAAAATTTTAACTAAAACCTGCACAACCTAGAGCACAAAAATATGTGTATTATAAACTAGTTATTTCTCTATGTTTTAATGAACTTTGGGTGCAAACTCCCCGAAGATAACAAAAATGCTTAGACATGTAGGAGATAACTAATAGAAAGAATACATGGATTGTAGAACTGCGCATTTGATGGTGTTAGCAAAGATTTAATGTCCCCTGACATGTTTAGCCTGTACGGTGAGTGTTTATTGGCCCCCTAACTGCAGGACAACCCATTTTCAGCTGCCTGATAATTCTTTAATACGTTCACACTTATCCTGTTCATCTGGAGTTCCTTTTCTCCATCCGCAAAGTCATACGGTCGTCACAGGATCCCATTTGAAGCTAAAAATCACATAATGAAGTTACAATGGTTTAATCTGTGGTACTTGTAAGAAGATTTGAAACTAGAAATTCTGAGAGCTTGATACTGAAGACGATGTTTGCACCAAAGTGACAAGAACTGTAGAACGGACAGAAAGTTGTAAATTGAAGAGTTGAGTTAATATTTGCATGTCACTTTCATTAGGACAGAGGAAGAGTTGGCGGGATATTAAAGGATGCATGCGAAACTTTAGGCCTAGCGCGCAAGAGCGGTTTTTTTGCCGCAGCGGCCGCTGGAATGAAACGTTCTGTTTTGAACGGAAGCGAGCGCACGGACGGTTGCTTCACCGCAGCATTTTTCTAAACGCAACATGCTTCATTTTCTGTGGGGTGCAGTGACCGCACAACGATTGGCGGTGGTAATGGAACAAGAAGGAACATACCTGCTAGCGTGCACGAGCGGCAAAACCATCTCAAGGGAACAAGTCTTCTGGGGACTTCCGGTTCAGATGCATGGATAATATTAAAGCAGGATTTAAGATTATCGAATTCAACGCTGTCACTAGACCCAGCTGCTTCAGAAAAGTACCCAAGCCACATTCTCGTTGAAGCGGTAATTTGATATGAAAATAAAACCAACAAATTCATATAAACATTTGAGACATTACATTATGAACGTACATGTTTCGGTCACTCACCTCAGGGAGGTGTCGTAAAAGAATATATCACAAAAAGTTAAGAACCAAGGCACAAATAGAAAATAATACGTTTTAAAATGTGTGGTATAAAATATATATTAAAATATAAAATTCAAGGAACACGTTTTGTGCTAAATTTGACTGCGTAATGAGTTTTTAATATCGCTATTGTGTAATGTATCACCATTCAAGTAAAGCTGTGTTATGTCAGTAGGCCGCAATGTAATGGAATCAAACATCGAACGGGAGAGAAGGGATGTTTGATTCTAGTATATTGCCGTCTGCCCACAGAACAACACCAGTTTAATTGGAACATATCTTACTGCCAATCGTTTCATATAAATGCTACAATATGTAATTTATTTCTTAATGTAGTTATAACCTCCTACACAAATATACTTTCATTTCAGGATGGTGATACTTTACACAATAGTTCCATTAAACACTCGTTACTCTTTTAACTTTAGCATAAAACGCATTATTTCCATTCTATATTTTAACATATATTTTAAAACATATATTATAAAATTTTATATTTTTTATTTGTGCATTAGTTCTTGAACTTTTTGTAATATATCCTATGCATAAAACATCCCTGAGGATGGCCACAAGAGTGGCGGACTCATGTGCATGTAGGAGTGACTACGTAATATAATAATTATAATAACTTTTAAATATTTATATGTATTTGTGAATTTTATGTTCTTATCCTACTTCTTAGTGTCTGGTAGTGTATTGTTTAATCACGGTAATTTTTTTGAAGTTCAATAAAAAGGGTAATTCCTTTACTACTTAAATGGCTATCAGTTTATGCAGATGGGAGATGTTTCGTGGAATTGGTTGTGTGATGGATCTAGATTTTGGAATTAATCTTGCAGTTGAACACAGACTGAGAGAGAGCGTTGTTTCATTGGTTCGTTTGAGTTTGAGTTTTGCGGCGGAAACATTTTGAATTTATTCCCTTTGATGTGTTACTTTGAGATTACTTGACATTCACAAATTATCCCTGTAACCTCAGGCTAGACAGAGATTGCATCAACTTAGTCAATAAGATCTCAGCAACAAAGCTTTCTGAATATGGTGTTTAACCACCGATGTGTAAAAATATTTCCGACTCATACAAGAGTATCGTCAACAAATGCAGGATGTAAATATCACAGCTATTTACTTCCTACACTTCAATTCCAGACAATGTTAAAGTAAACATTGCAAACCGAACAAGAGTGCTTTCATAATGGTGCCACCCGCATTTTTGTGCAGTGTGTAAGAAAGGTATCTTAATATCCGAAATCACAATAGTACATGCTTCTAATGAATGAACTCACTTTCAATTAATATAAATCTAACACTGGGATTGTATTACTTAGTCACCGACATGTTTCGGCCAATGTTTTGTCATTTCCAGGTAGGTTGTATACAAACAAACGTGTTCGGAAACGAAACGTGTTTACGTAACACGCGCTTTCAGGATGAGTGACTGGAGTCACGTAATACCATCTTCTCTCTCAAGCACACTCACAGCATCCTCATTTCCCCCTGCGAACGCAACCAAATGGCCTGTCAGTTACGCTGGAATTATGTGGCACAAGAGTCGTAAAGAACGTCCCGATTATAAATTTTCAAGCCCTTTTCACTACGTCACACACGCGCTTCAGAACAAGCGAAGTTGTGTCGGGATTATCATGACGTCAGACAGCAAACTGCGAGCCGCATACATATGTAACGAAGGCTTTTGAAGCATTCGGCGTTTTGTAATACTTTTGTTATTTTATAAGCTACAGGGTAAATCACAATCCATATTCATAGGAGGAATTTTAAATGACGGTAATTACAGTACATGTCAGTACGTCAGAGAAAGAGTAATGATTTGCATAAAGGGCCCTTCTTTTGGCATAAACACAGGTCGGTGTTCAAAGTACGGAGAGCGAATGATTTCGAATGTGACATACCGTCATCAGAGTTATGACAAGGGTATTAAGTTTTACTTTTTATCCCTTATTTATCATTTTAATTTATTGCAAAGGACTTCTCCTTAGGCATGAATTACACAGTCACAGAACATTATACATCTTCGTATCATAATTACATTTATATGCTTACTAAACTCCATCTACAATCTTTTATACAGGGGCCATCCCGATGTGTTGTAGTACTTACTAAAATATCGTTCATTTATAGTATCGTTCATTTATGCCTTCTTTTGGGGGTAGGGGTCTTTTTGTAGTACGTTTCGATGTACTGAAAAGTCTGCCTGATGATGGTTGCTTGTAACCTAAACATGTGGCAACTTTACATTACTGAATATATCGTTGTTTTGACTGAACGATATTTTAGTTCCAACTACACTCACTCACTATACAATACTTTATATCGTATTTCCATTATCTTTCGATTCGCATGGAGTCATCTTGGTCGAGATAAATTTCAATGGATCATGTAAGTGCACAAGAACAATCCAGAGGGCTGCATTTTCACCAGTCTCTGTAAAAGATACCGTGGCATGAAATACAGTTTTTGTTTCTTTCATTGTTAATCTCACTGTACCTGTGTGTATAAAATATTGGCAATTAAAAATTGGAAATTTAAGTGTGCATTATGGACTTCGTCATTCGTTAATGTGTTGTAATTATGTCCCGCAATGACAGAATGCCGAGTGTACTTTTGGAGTAAACAGACTGAAAACCCAAATACTCTCCCCTATGCTATGTCAATGAATGTAGCAATCGCTCTGAATCGATTGTGACTCTATCAAAGAATTCCAGTAACAAAATCCCTTCAGAGTCCCGGAAAACGATAGCCATGATTTTACCCAGATGTCTCCATCTTTTTCTTTTTTCTTGCATGATGAATGATGACGCCATTCCATTGATCGTATTTATTTCAGTGGGTAGTAATGACGAACCCAGTTTCAATCACTTGTAATTATTCTTGACAAAAATATCTCCGTCTGTTACTGTGCTGGAGAAGTTCTGCCTAGATGTATTTTCGGGCTGCTTCGTGTTCGGCGGTGACCGATTTCGGCACCCACTTTGCGCAAAGTTTTCTCTAGCCAAGTTCTCTGATATGGCCATAAGCGCCAGTTCTACAATCCCTGTTGCGGCGTACAGTTCACTTATCGTAATGCGGCCGTCATCCTGAATCAGCGCATCAGCCTTGTTTTTGGTCTCCGTCGTCACTGCCGTGGCTGGTCTGCCAGTGGGGGTTCTGTCAAGTGTCCTTTGCACCCAGAATCTGAGCTTCTTCACCATACACGCTTCTCAGACATTCAGCGTCTCTATCGGCCTAGAGCCTTCCGCAGTCAGAAATTCAATCACCACGCACTGCCTATACGTACGTTTTAAACTCCCGCCAATTTGCACTCTTACTGTGTTGAACGCACGTGACTGGAGCATCGATGATCCTGGTGAAAGCGACAGTGTCGCTATCCGGTGGGTAGGGCAACAAGCTGTACCCAGCACCACATTTACAAGGAAAAAGATCTTCATATTTTATATATATTCATTTTCTGATTTTTAAATACCGATATTTTATATACTCAGGCATACCGAAATTAACGGTAAACAATAAAAAACTGTACAATGCCGCTGTATCTGCAGTGTCATTGTGTTCTCACATGATCCCTTATATTTTAATCTACATCTAGTCGGCTACATCCGAGCCGAAATATGCTGCAAATATGATATAAAATATGGTGTAAGTGTACTAACCGGATTTTAATTAAAAAAATGAAGTAGGAAATTAATAGCATGTCTAAGCAGGTCCATTACGGGTGTCTGTTTATTGGGAAATTAGTCGATAATAATGATAATAATTTATCAGAAGGATTATACAATTATGTAGCGTGACCCACCGTAAAGTTTATGAACTTTGGCCGAAAGTCCTTGCAGTTCGAATTTATAGACAAGCCTTCTCAGGTTCGCTTGGATTTCTCCAAGTAGTCACTCGCCTCTATGTAGCGGAAATATTGAAATGTACGAGAAAATAAACCGGACTTCTGTCGTTACTGATGGAAAGCTTCGTGTGATGCTTTTAGGGGCGGCACATTTTTGAAAACATGTTGCGGATAATGTTTGAGAACATGACATTGAAGTATGTTTCTAACGACAGGGCGCTGGTTGAGCCTAACGAACAGGACGTTCAGAAGACGTCTCACAAAACAGAAATGCTCTACACCTAGCTGTCCCTAATATCAGTGGGTAATGAAACTAAATACTTGTAAAACGATATATTCTAGACAGTTGATTCTGTTGCTAGGTTTGAAATTATCAAAGCAATGCAACTGATTTGAGCCGTCTGGAATGGGATACAGTGTTGGGTGAGTAGTTTCTCACTCCTCGAAGGGTTCTGGTGCTTCTATCTTCAAGGTTAAACGGTCGAAGAAGTTATTCTTTAACTGCATCTGATTCTATTGGCTCCACAGCAATATACAACAAAATCTCCGTCATGTATCGACGTCAGCGAGAGCTCTGTTGTGTTGGTTAGCTTCACCCGTCTTACAGGCGCTCGAGTTGTTGAGTGTTGATACAGAATTCCATCAGAATGTGAACGTATAACAGGAACTACCACAATCTATATGCAGTTACAACTTAATTTCTGAATTTTTCTGTCGTTAATAAGACTGCGGAATCTTGCGTTACGGTGACTGAAGAATGGTAAAGAAGTGTTAGTCGCTAATTTAAAGATACGTTGACACAGTTCTTTCCTTCTGTTTGTTTTGATCGAACCATTTATAAGAAAACATCAGAAATTCTGTCAACACTTCAGCTTGTACAAAGCAGTCTAGTGCCCAGGTACGTAGCAGTTTCTGAGTTACTATATCATCAGTTTGAATATGCAAATAGTGTCTTTAATCAATACCTAAGCTTACTAGGTGCTTAGGAGATAAAAATGTCTTGATAAAACAAAGCCCATACTTTAAAAAATGGAGCCGGACAGTATGTTGAAAAGGCCGGTTTGACTGCTGACATGGAAATTGATTTTTCTCGTCTCCTAAACGTCTAGATCTGCTCCGGCTTATACCATCCTAACAAAGTTTACCACGGTTGATTTCCTTGTGGGTAAAGTGGCAGGAGGGTGAAGTTGACCGCTCGACAAAGGTAGGAGTAAGTGTAACTACACTAATAAACCTCCTGTACGCCATTTTGACAAATTTAGCTTCCCATTACGGGTATTTAGACTGAGTCGGATGTAACACAGAACTTGCTTGCAAGTGTTCTGCACAAGTGGTCTGAAGGGTGGCCCAGCTACATTTCCATCCCTTAATCTCGCACAGCAAAACGTGCACATGACGCCATCAGTAAGAAATGATATACCGCACATGTTGCTCTTTACGTTAAATTAATAGGCCAAAATTTGTCAAACAAGATATATGTTATATTTTAGATTGTTCACTCCATACGCTGGTGTGTTAGGTGGTCAGTAGTGGATTATCGTGTCAGTCAGGCCACGGTGTTTTAGTTGGAATCGACAGCAAGGTACCACCACAGCACAGATCTTACTGCGCAGCATGTACGTGGTGTTGCCATTACGAAGATCATCCGTTAATTGGTGTGAGAAACTTAAGAGCACGCAAACTTTTTATGGGGGCAGAATGTCAGATCTGTAGTGTTATACATATAGTAAACACTTCGCTTACAGCGACAATTAACCCTTTAAACGCTAAGTTAAATCCCATTAGAGTAGTAAGCCATCCACTTGGGTACACCCCACCTCCGACCCCCGTGACGTCACACGTAAACAAACCTAACCTTCCCCTTCACCTTTCTAACCCCAGGCGATCACGTGACGCAAACAATGGCTCAGACAGTATGGCGCCAAGCTAAACCTAACTTTAATTTGTTATTATTTTGAAACCTAACCCTCCCCTCCCTTCCCCCAGGCTGTTGTAAACAATGGCCTGTTGTAAACAATGGCCGAGACAGTATGGCGCCGCTTAAACTAAATTTAATTTCTTATTATTTTGAAACCTAAACCTTCCCTTTCCCTGCCCCTAGGCGGTTGTCACACTATGTAAACAAAACATCGCGGCCAGGTGAATGACCTTCCCGCTTAACGTAACTTTACTTTGTTATTATTTTGAACCTTTTGTTGTCACGTGATGTAAACAGCCGCAGGCGGTTACTGGATGTAAACCAAGGCACCATTTTGAATTTTTCGGCAATAAGACGGCTAGAGCGGTAATTTTAAACATTAGTATTATTATGAAACCTTGTTATAGTTGCTAACGACAACAAAAAAATATTTTTTTTACCAGAAATTATTCCAAATCAATTGGAGTAGTAGTCACATGCCTGAAATTCCCTGTAGAAATCATCCTGATTTCGAATGCAAGTACTGCCACGAGACACTTTAATTGAATGTTCATTATGTCATTCTGCTTAATAATTATAGTTTGTTAATAGGAAAAAGCCGTCGTGGACAGCTTCAAATAAATCCTTTTTCTAAACACTGCAGAAAAGTGGCTGAAAGCAAGGACCGGTGTTCGCGTTCACATTTGCACGTATCATGCAGTGACTAAATTTTCATGTCAACGTACGTACAGAATGTCGTTACTTGACCATTTTTAATTGCCAATAACTTCTCTGGTGCGAGATCCCAAATACTCAATCTCAAAAGCACGGTTAGGACACGCAGCTGCCACCAAACGTGAATGAGCTTCGCCATGTGGGTGACGTCAGACTTTGTGCCGTGAAGACTTAAAGGACAATCTATATCTTCTAATTTGAACGGTACTTGAAATTAAGTACATGCAGTGCCATTTATACTAGTATAAGAACATCTGTTCGTATAATTTTAGCGTAAAGGTTTTGAAATTTTAAATAGACTAATTATGTGATGGAGTATGTGATTCCTGTTACCTTATTTCCACAGCATACATGGAATGTAAATAAGCCTGTTTATTCTTCGTGACGGCACAACGTGCGTTCTGACTGTAATAAAAGCTACAAAACTGCAAAGCTGCAAAGCTACAAACCTACATAGCTACAGCGCTACGATGCTAAAATAAAATACGGAATTTGTAATTCAAAATTACATTACTTAGGTTTCTATTATTTTCGCAAACAGGAAACAGTCACTCACTCACTGGCTACTCAGCATACTTCACAATTCCTCATACTTCAAATAAATCTGAACCTGCAAGAGTGACGTGACGGTTCGTTAAACTTTAGGAATTCATGATCTGTTACTTTGCCTATACATATTTTAGTGATTTCGGTTATTGAACTCACTCAATCACTACTCATCGACACGCTCACTACGAGCTGAGCAGCGGCCGTCGAGCATCATCGAAGTTTGATTATCAAAGACAGATTTACAACTTCGAGAAACTTATTTGAATTAGTGCACAAATATGATGTCTTGTTAAACTACAATGGTGGACTTCTGTCTTCTGATAATTCAAGGTAAGACGTGCTAGCTGTGTTTAATTAAATATTGTGTCGAGTTGAGAAATTTCGGTTCTAGCTTAGAAAATTAATTTAACTAAATTGCAAATTCTTTCGCGTTTTGATTGCAACTTAAAGAGACAAGATAACAATTCAAACCTATACTATTTTACAATAATTATTTAACATTGAACAAATTCTTATCAATTATTTGATTGTAATACAATGCCAATTTATTAGTTTTTTTACATTTGTTATATAGAATCTATTTCGTAGAGTAGAATATATTAACTTTATATTTTAAAGTCAAGTGATTGCTTGCGCTTTCCGATATCATTGATTAATTCGACTAACGTCAAATTGGTGGCAGCGAACTACCCTTCGAACTTTAGTAAAATCACGAACCCCGCTTATACCGTATGCTTATACGTACCATATCTCCTATAGTGTTTATCCGAGTATACACTGGTAGAACACCTGTATTATTCAGTGGGCACTAAAAGAGTATTGAATTTTGAGCTAATTAAAACTGAGTTATTTCATTCAGGTTTACGTTTCACAAAGGGAAGTAATGCTCTGCGAGTAATTACATTTACTCGGCACTTAATAAAAAAACTTTTCGTACACTACAGCAGTTTGTTTTGTATTCCAGGTATCTGCAATTAATTTGCTACTGTAATTCCCCACCGAAAGATACGGAATTGCTATCAGTTCTGTTCGGTTAAGCACTAATGAGGGGGATATGGTAGCGGGCTGACGAGGGTTCGTAGTACCTAATTTGCCGGTAGAAGCTGCCACCAAACAGACGATTGTCTATTAAATTACAGATTTTGGGAACACAAGGATAAGCTAGCAATCACTCACAGAGTTTCGTCTTTAAATATAAAATCAATGTATATTCTAATCTATTAAAGAGTAAATGTAAAACAATAAAGAAGTTAACAAGTTAGCACTGTACAACAATTAGAAATTCATAGAAAAAAGTTTACTGTAAAATAGTTACTCTGAAACTTAATCTGAACGGTTATTTGAATAGTTATTTTGCCTCTTTATGTTGCGATTAAGTTTGGAATTTAGTTAAACGAATTTCTAAGTTAGGTCCGAAAGTTACTCATCTCGACACAATATTCTAATCAGAAATTATTGAATTAATCAAGTTAATTAAACACAAATATTTCAACAGTTAGTACGTCTTACCTTTGCAAATCAGGAGAACAAAGCTTATCGCTCAATAAATCATTATAATATTCGTGCACAAATAATTATATTCTTCGTAGATGTTCTGATTTTCTAATTCTGATGATATGCGACAGCCGGTACTCTCGTAGTGTAATCGTCTTGATGAGTATTTAGTGAGTTCAATAACCGAAACCAGTAGCATTTATAGAGACAAAATAACAGCTAAGGAATTCCTCAGTTCATGCCACTCGCGAGAGTCGAAAGTATTCCAAGTATGAGGAATTGTACAGCTTGCTCTGGTATGCTGTGACAGCGGTAAGCAAGTGACTGACCATTTCCTGGTTTCACAAGTAATAAAACTTGTAGTTTCGAAACATAAATCCAAATTTGAATCTTAACATATTGTAGATTTCGTTACACTGCATTAAATGTGTGAAAATCCAAAGTAGTTGTGGCACATGAATTTTGGTGTGGAACACAAATGTAAATTTTAATCCAAAAAGTACCAATATATTTGAAAATGTGTCATGCCGATATACAAATAGGCGAACTGGCAGTTTTACGCAGAACACGACAATATATATATTTAATTTTCCGACGTCTTCACGCTCGGTGGTCATGGCAGCAGCATTTACTTTCTGCTAGCCGGGCACAGAGCTACAATATGACACTGAAGCCCCTTGCACCTGTCACTCAATGACTGCACACAGACTTCACCAAGATGTCTTACTTTCAGCATATCACATATCCTCTGCGCAGATGTGCACGAAACCTACGCATACCAATGGTTAACTCCATTATTTTACACAAAGCAGACAAAAACTGTGAGATGCAGGAGTATTAATACTGTCACGTCTCTAAATAAAGGGTTGCTTACATTGCGCTGAATTTTACGGAACACCTTCGCTAAATACATTTCTGTGGACTTAATATTTACAGAAACTCAGTCAAATCAAATATAAAATGCAGGTAATCAGTCTAATGCTTCCTTTTGCGACTAAGTAATATTGCATTTCATTTACCTATTTTCACGGAACTCAGAAGCTCTGCAGCGTTACTTTGGCATTTACACCATTAAACGTTGTGAACTGATCAAGAAACTGCAGGTAGGGATTCACTCTTACTTTTAAGTGAGATTTAATGTCGCTAAGTTGATTTTTGTCAAACCTAATGTCGCTCGGTATTTTTATAGCTATGTTGTAGAAATTAATGAAAATCTCACAAACGAACTAGTAGCTAGTATTTGGTTACTGATGGACGGACGTACTATCTATACAAGGTGTTCCTTTTTATTTTGTAAACAAAGCCTAATACTTGCATACTTCAGAAATATTTCTAAAACGCAGCAGAAGGAAATTTCAGCGGGGCAATCTGCATAAATTCCGCGGAATCTTGAAAGTGGAAACCATCCTGTGCTACTATTGGTAGCTCAGCTTGTCAAAACAAAAATCCTGTCTTTATGGAACCTTGAAGTTTCTGTACGTTTTTTACAAGTGCTGGCCTTTTGCATAGCTACATGAATCCAGCTATATCTTTATTGCTTTAAAATACATTTGAAACAGGTGGTTACTTTTTATACCAGGAAGCTTAACTTTAAATGTTCAACTTTCTGCCTGCAGACATGTGTGTATTGTGTGGATTCAGACCAGACAGCGCCATACACTTTATAGCCCTTGCTGATTGGTTTATAATCCAAAAAGAATGTTTTTAATGTGGCATTACACACGAAATTGGTAATAATTCTTCTATATAGGGCTGCCACGCCTATTTCTTACCTATACGTACAGAAGTATGCTTATTTTGTGCTTTCAGACTGAACATTTTAATTTATATTTCCTTTAACCCTTATCCTGCTAACGTGGAAAATAAGGTGAGCTCCTAATAATGCCAGCAAATGGCAGATGGGATTTAATTCGGCGTTTAAATGGGTAATGTGGAACATAAACAAGATTTTAAAAAGTTTATAAAAATGTTAAAAATATGTTTTAATGAAAATTTCCACTTTAGTGTGACACTGAGTAAAGATCGAAACGCAGTTAAGTTGCTGTTACTGTTTGAATGCTTCTTTGCTCTTCTAAATGTTGTTTTGTAAATGCAGTTATTATTACACACGAAAATTTTCTCTGGTTTCCTCTATTTCATAGCTTTGCAGACCCCGGTTTCCTGTGTTAAAAGTATTTTACTTTTCCTAGATGTTTAAAAGCAGAACGTTCATTAGAAAAAGAATGTGCAGACAGAAAAATGGCATTTACACACGGCGTACCGAAACATAGGTAAGAATTAGCAGATACTATATTTGTTTTAAAGACACCGCACTTTTAAAAGCTGAAAGAAAATGTGCGTACTAGGGGATACGTTATCTAAACACTGCCTGCCGAAACACAGGTACGAATTTCCAGACACGCATTCTTTTTTTAAACGGTACTAGGTATTTTAGCAGACACCTGAGATTTTAGTTTAAAATAAACTTATCACATAACACCCGCTGTAAACACTTAAAATTTTTGTGTAGGATTTAAAGCTTTAGCATTACCTAAAACCAATTGTATCCCCTTTACGTGATGTAAATGCATTTAGGACTCCAATTTTGCATGTTCTTTCTAGGGGGTGTCCGTTCCCTCCCTGCACTTTACTCGACCAAAACATGACGGGTTTGAACTTGCTCGCGCCAAAAGTAATGCGACTTAGAGAATCAAGTGATGTTTGTAGGAAAATCCGTTAAGTGGATGTATCAAGTTAACAATTAGGCGGCATGTGTGAAAATCAATTGAGGGATACATCAAGATAACACTCAGGTGATGTTTAAAATCCATTAATTGATGTATCAAGATAACAATCACGTGTTATGTTTTAAAATCCATTAAAAGATGCATCAATATAACAATCAGGTAACATGTTTTAAAACCCATTAAGAAGACAACCAGGTACTTTAAACAAGTCGAAACATGTCAGGAGGCAGTACTATATATTGGGGCATTTTAACTGTACTGGAAAATTTTGTATCGAGCTATCGCCACCTCAAGGCCTTTTCTACATTTTAGTCGACAACGTTACGCAAGTATAGACTTGTACCAGCAGCAGCTACACCTACAGCAACCAGCAGCAACTAGCAACACCTACAACTCCATTAATTACAAATGTTGCAACTTGCAACTTACAGCAACTAGCATTTTGCAACACCTACAACTGCTAACAATTGAAGTGTGTTCAAGTAAGTGGTTCTTTTAGAATCAAAATATAAAAATGGCGAAGAAAGTATTTTTTAATAGGCAGAGGGCTGTTCCTGCCAGTGCAAGCAGACAGCAGGCGGATATGGCGGATATGGCGAAGAAAGTATTTCTTAATAGGCAGAGGGCTGTTCCTGCCAGTGCAAGTAGACAGCAGGCGGATATGGCATCTTGTTCCTCTATTAGAAACAGCCCGGTGACGGAGACAGCAGAACAGGTACCTTTTTGCTTTTGGACGAGACATCTCTCTTTTTCAAAATTTAACACGACGACGTAGTATTCTTATCAAGTTTAAATCTCCGGGTGAAGAGCAAGAGCCTACGGCATATCTTAAGGAATGCATTACAGCAATAACAAATTACTTAATTTACGAAGTGCCTGGTAGATTTGGTAGGACTGAGAATCCGCAATAGTGAGAATGTGCAGGATAAGATGGTAAGCATTAGTTTGTGACGCCGTGACCAGTTTAAGCCTGATGACGTTTGGGATGTCTTGGGGAAGGTCATTCAAAGTAATGCTAGGTTTGGTTTGACTGACTATCTCGAAGTACATTTGGACCATGTTAGGATGCCGTTTGACAACGGTAAAAGGGCTGAGAAGACTATTGGGCGGCCTCTGAATGTTTTGAGTGCAATAAATAGTAACATTATTGTAAAGACAGTCTTTTTTGTTTGGCTCATGCACTAATAATTGCTATGGCCCAAGTAAATGGTGACCCAAAGTACAAATTATATAGGAACGGTAGGGGTTTGAAAAAATCCTGTTGACTATCTTTTAAAGGCGTCCGGTGTTGATTTAACCAACGGCGTAGGTCTTGAGGAACTTCAATAGTTTCAAGAGTACTTTTCGAACTACAAAAGTATTGTTTATATTGGACAGCCCTGATAGGCTTATGTTTAGTGGAAATTCTGTTTCGGCTAAGAAATTGTACGTCCTATATAAGGACTATGGGCACTGTAATGTAATTACAAACATTTAAGCGGTTATGGCCTAGAAGTATGTACGTAATGCGTGTGACAAGTTATATAAGACAAGTTTGAGAAAGCTTGCTCCTTATGTACTGCTAAACCACCCTGTACTAAAGATTAGACTAGGTGTTGTGGTATATGCAACAGATACACTCTGTGAGAAATGTTTTCAGAATCATTTAACCCTGAAAGTGAAAGGCAAGCTAGTCTGCCAGTGGCGACAAGTATGCCTAAATTGTATCTTTACAGTGACAGATGATTCAAAGCATGAATGTTTTAAGAAACTTTGTAATTGTTTCAATAAGAAGAAACCATATGGCCCTTTTTGATACGTGGCTCCACTGTAACCTAGCAGGCTGACAGACAAGTTTATGTACGTTTTTATACGCAGTGTACGCAAGAACTTGAAAAGCGTAATGGGTCTTTTGAGCACGTGCCGAACTTCATATGCGCTCAGCAAATGTGTTTAAAGTGTAAAGCCGTGGACGATATGAGTGTTAATTTTGAACAGTGTGGTAAGCGCATCAACATCTTTTTGCAAGACCCCGTAGGAAAATTAATTGAATATCTCCGGCCGTCCAGATCATTCGCGGATAAGGTATATATTATTTCACAAAACTCTCAAGGATACGACACATATCCTGCTGCGAAGGTTTCTGGGACAGAGATGGGTGCCGCGATTGATAATGGACGGAACCAAAGGTAACGTGCTTTGACAAAGGTACCAATTCAGGAAGCATTTTCGCAGATTACGTTACGTTATATTCCCAAAATTCAAACAATACAAGCAGAGAGGACGTAAAAACGCGGGCTTCTTCCGTATACAGTTCTAGACAAGAGAAATCAAACCTACATATTGTGATAAGCATATGTGTAAGTGTGATGAAGTGTATTTCAGTGCCGCTAGGTTGAAATCTCATCTGAGAATTGTAAACTACAGGTTTATAGCAGCAAAGTGGAATTATTAAATTAAATAATATAGAACTAAGTTTCGGCTGGAATTCGATTAACAATACAAACTAGGTACCATACCTCTGCCACATTCCCGCAAACTCCCACACGTTTAGAGCAAATTTTGTGTAATTTTGAATTTTCTTGCATTTATATGCGGTGGCGTCATTTTGCGTAACATGCAGGGACCCTTTCTATATTACATCAGATTGTGCAACATACGACATGGCAACCCTTTGTATTGCGTCAGATTGTGTAACATGTAAATATTTCAACCCTGTACTCTGTCACGCGGTAAGCAGTACGCACTAGAAATCCAGTCTCATCCAGTTCTGTTCTTTGTGTTGTAAGAACTTTCTAGAACATTTTGGTCACGTGGCCACGCGGTCCGGAACTGAGTTAGCGTCTATCCGCTATGTTACACGAACAACATCCTGTCATGCGAGATGACGTCTTTTTGCACCTCTGTATTTTGAAGCCGTCTTTATACCTCTAAGGAGGCAAATTTTGTATTTGAAACCGTCTTTATACCTCTAAGGACGCAAGTTTGTATTTGAAGCCGTCTTTATACCTCTAAGGACGCAAGTTTGTTCTTGAAGACGTCTTTATACCTCTAAGGACGCAAAGTTTGTTCAAGGTGATATTGGTGCTACGCATAACATTCACACAAGGTGAACGTCGTGTTACTGTGTTGCAAACTATTTTTGTTATTTTTTGTGTGTATTGAGATTAATTGTATACCTCAACTATTAATCAGTGTACCTAAGAACTTGAATTGTGGTATAAAATTGCTGTGTAGACCGGCGAAAATGATTTGATTATTTTCACTCTTCTAAATTGTAGTGTTGGTTAAGCAGAGCACGAACAAGAGGACTTTTTGAATTTACCGCTAGCTAATAATTCGTCCTAATAAGTGTGACCCATTTTGTAATGAGCAAGTACTGCTTGCGTCAGTTCTTGGCTCATCACTCTAATTCCCGCTTGTTTGTATCCAGTAGTAAACATATCGTGTCAGCACATGCCTGACTGTCACACTTCTCAAGGTTGCCTCTCGAGTAACGTTAGTATGTGTTATGGGCACAAATATGCGACACCCAGCTTTTATCCCATATAAAAGCTAAGGGAAAAGGTCCAGATTCATTCCGGCCTGCACCATTCTTCCGGCCTGTAGTACGACAGACCAGGCCTCTTCGTGACTATAATTGGGAAACATTTTCGTCGCTAAAACCTTCGATCACCAGGGCAAGTGCTGCGAAGTTA
>Ga0268261_10000538_pt1 | contig 24122 bp, 9 predicted proteins | sample TergutNc150P1_FD_190353 | JGI IMG/M metagenome (GOLD analysis project Ga0268261, IMG submission 190353) | Nasutitermes corniger P1 segment gut microbial community from laboratory colony in Florida, USA - Nc150 P1 (SPAdes) (version 2) | ecosystem: Host-associated > Arthropoda: Insects > Digestive...
TAACCAGTAAACTTTGCAGCTAGTCAAGAAATTCCCCGCATTTATGGGACCCGAAAGTCCCTCACCGTACCCACAAGTGCCCGCCACCTGTCCCTATCCTGAGCCAACTCCATCCAAAGGTGGTATGAATAAGTGACTAAAACGTGACTTGCACCATACTCAAGCAATTCTGTGCTGAATATGGTCTCGACAAGTTTCGCGCTAGAAGTGTCGAAATCTATTTAATGGCATTCTATCTACAACCTAACTGCATAGAATATTGTCACGATCAAGAATTTGACAAGTGATGAATTTCGTATAATTAGGAGCAACTTGCACCTTAACTGTGCTGAATATGGGCTACAAACATGATTTAATCCACCTCAAAGAGTTCATGTTTCGGCGCTTTACATTTAAGATATCTATGACAAAGCTTTTTAACATCACTCACCGCAAGTGATGAAATCCGTGTACTGGCATTCGACATACATCTAATCTGATCTTAATATGGGTTTAAACATAACTTGCGCCAAAAAAAGGGATTTGTGTGTCTTCACTTGGCTTACTGTCTATCTGTATTGAATAAGGACTCTAAACATGAATCGCGAATAAAGATGAAATTCAGTCTTACAGTTTATATGTGTATACGGTACAGACATTTAGGTTCATTCATTTGTATATAGCTGTAAGGGCTGTAAGGCGTGAACAATAGCCCAGACCGGACACCATTATGGATCTAGTACACTGCATCCTGGGCAATATCTTAGTGTTTCCCACTTTCGTCAAGAGGTGTCTCTACGTGTGGAAAGACGCCAGAGAACCTAGCGGCAAAAAGTGGAAATATTTGTCGAACGTTTGTCCAGAATAGAACGCTTAATCCATTTATGTAAATATTTATTGCCACAAATTCACTACAAGTGTTTGACGGTGACATTGAGGTTATCAGTTAGGAATATGCTATCAAAACAAGACCCATGATGAGAGAGTAAGTTCGAACTGCAGATTTTCTGTGCTACCTTCGATTTCGTAATTTTAATTGCGCCAACTGAAGTAATTCATGTATTGGCGATCGATCTATGCTGTAAATGATCGAGAATTATGACTTGACCCAACCTAAAATGATATTTCCTGAAGCTAGACATGAAAATTTATTGTGAATCTAAACATATATAACAAGACATGCAGCCTAGATGTAGTGAATAAGTGACTAAAACGTGACTTGCAATAACTGTTCTGTAAATGGTCTCGAAACTTTTCGCGCTAAAAGTGTTGAAATCTCTTCGATGGCAATGTACAACCACAATGCATATACAAAAGTCATGGTCAAGGCTTTTGGCAAGTGATGAAATTCATACAATTACGTACATCTTGCACCTTATTTGTGCTGAATATGGGTTACAAAAATGATTTAATTAACCTCAGAAAGTACGTGTTACGCGCTTAACATACAGCTAATCTGTGACAAAAGCCTGTTAACATGACTCACTGCAAGTGAAGAAATTCGAGTATTGGCTTTCGACATGCATCTTATCTGTTCTGAATATCGGTCAAAACATAACTTGCGCCAAATCAAGAAATTTGTGTGTTTTCGCTTGTCTTACTGTCTACCTCTATTGAATATTGACTGTAAACATGGCTCGCGAATAGATATGAAATAATATTCTTACTGTATGTACGGGTATACGGTACCGATATTTAGATTCATTCATTAGTATATAGCCTTAAGGCCAGTTGAGTATGAACAATACCCAGACCGGAGACCGTCACAGATCTAGTACACTGCATACTGGATAAATTCTTAGTGTTTCCAACTTCCGTCGCCAGGTGCCTCTACGTCTGCAAGGGCGCCAGCGAACCTAGCGGCAAAAAGTGGAACTATTTGTCGAACGTTTGTCGTGTAATTTTTCAGAAATGACCGCTTCCTCGCCATTTATGTAAAAATTTCTTGCCACATATCAAAACAATACTTGCGACAACTCATGATGGAATAGTATTTAAGTTCGACCTAGAGAATATGTGTTCTACCTTCGATTTCGTAATGAAAATTGGCGCAACAGAAGGAATTCATGTATTGGCAATCGAAGAACAGTATATTTCTTAAGAAAATGGTCGAGAATTATGACTTGAGACCACTTATTTTGATTCTTTCTAACGTTCGACCTGAAGCTTTATTGTGTTTATAAATTACTCTTAACATATATGCGCTCCACACGCAGCCAAGTTGATATGAATAAGTGACTAAAACGTGACTTGCACTATACACAAGCAATTCTGTGCTAAATCTTTCTCGCTAGAAGTGTCGAAATCTGTTTAATGGCAATCTATCTACAACCTAACTGCATAGAATATTGTCAGGATCAAGACTTTGACAAGTGATGAATTTCGTATAATTAGGAGCAACTTGCAACTTAACTGTGATGAATATGGGCTACAAACATGATTTAATCCACCTCAAAGAGTTCGTGCTTTGGCGATTGACATTCGGGATATCTATGAAAAAGCCTTTTAACACAACTCACTGCAAGTGATGAAATTCGTGTATTGGCATTCGACATAAATCTAATCTGTTCTTAATATAGGTTAAAAATAACTTCCGCCAAAAAAAGGAATTTGTGTGTCTATGATTGGCTTACTGTCTATCTGTATTGAATAAGGACTGTAAACATGACTCGCGAATAGATATGAAATAATTTTCTTGCAGTGTGTACGTGTATACGGAACCGACATTTAAATTCATTCATTAGTATATAGCCTCAAGGCCAATTGAGTATGAACAATAGCCCAGACCGGAGACCGTCACAGATCTAGTGCACTGCATCCTGGACAATTTCTTAGTGTTTCCCACTTTCGTCACAAGGTGCCTGTACTTCTGCAAAGATGCCAGGGAACCTAGCGGCAAAAATTGGAACTATTTGTCGAAAGTTTGTCGTGTAATTTTCTAGAAATGACCGTTTCCTCGCCATTTATGTAAACATTTCTTGCCACATATCTACGAAAAGTTATTGACGGTGACATTGACGTTATCAGTTACGAATATGTTTTCAAAACAAGACTTTCGACAACCCATGATGAGAAATATTTAAGTTCGACCTAGACATCATCTGTTCAACCTTCCATTTCCTATTGTGAATTGCGCCAACTGAAGAAACTCATGTAATGGCGATCGAACAATTGTATATCTTTGCAGAAAATGATAGAGGATTATGACTAGAGCCAACTTATTATGATTCTTTCTGACCGTCACATGAAGCTTTATTGTGTTTATAAAATACTCTAAACATATTTGCGCTCCACATGCAGCCAAGGTGATATGAATAAGTGACTAAAACGTGACTTGCACCATACTCAAACAATTCTGTGCTGAACATGGTCTCGAAATATTTCGCGCTAGAAGTGTCGAAATCTGTTTAATGGCAATCTATCTACAACCTAACTGCATAGAATATTGTCAGGATCAAGACTTTGACAAGTGATGAATTTCGTATAATTAGGACAATTGCACTTTAACTGTGATGAATATGGGATACAAACATGATTTAATCCACCTCAAAGAGTTCGTGTTTTGGCGCTTGACATTCAGGATATCTACGACAAAGCTTGTTAACACCACTCAATGCAAGTGATGAAGTTCGTGTATTGGCATTCGACATACATCTAATCTGTTCTTCATATTGGTTTAAACATAACTTGCGCCAAAAAAAAGGAATTTGTATGTCTACGCTTGGCTTATTGTCTATCTGTATTGAATAAGGACTGTAAACATGACTCGCGAATAAAGATGAAATAAGAGTCTTACAGTGTATATGTATATACGGTACCGACATTTAAGTTCAATCATTAGTATATAGCTGTAAGCGCAGTAAGGCATGAACAATAGCCCAGACCGGAGACCGTTATGGATCTAGTAAACTGCATCCTGGGCAATTTCTTAGTGTTTCCCAATTTCGTCAAAGGGTGCCTCTAAGTGTGCAAAGACGCCAGAGAAACTAGCGGGACAAAGTAGAACTATTTGTCGAACGTTTGTACACGAATGAACGCATAATCCATTTTTGTAAATATTAATTGCCACAAATCCACTACAAGTGTTTGACGGTGACATTGAAGTTATCAGTTAGGAACATGCTAACAAAACAAGACTGGCGACAACCCATGATGAAAGAGTAAGTTCGAACTGCAGATTTTCTGTGCTACCTTCGATTTCGTAATTTGAATTGGGCCAACTGAAGTAATTCATGTATTGGCGATCGATCTATGCAGTAAATGATCGAGAATTATGACTTGAGCCAAATTAATATGATCCTTCCTGACGCTAGACATGAAAATTTATTGTGAATCCTAACATATGTGCACAAGACTTGCAGCCTAGGTGTACTGAATAAGTGACTAAAACGTGTCTTGCAATAACTGTTCTGAAAATGGTCCCCAAACTTTTCGCGCTAAAAGTGTTGAAATCTCTTCGATGACAATGTACAACCACAATGCATATACAAGTGGCAAGTGATGAAATTCATATAATTACGAAATTCTTGCACCTTAACTGTGCTGAATATGAGTTAAAAAATGATTTAATTCACCTCAAAATGTACGTGTTAGGCGCTTGGCCTACAGCTAAACTGTGACAAAAGCCTGTTAACGTGACTCACTGCAAATGATGGAATTCGAGTATTGACATTCGACATACATCTTATCTGTTCTGAATATGGGTTATAACATAACTTGAGCCAAATCAAGAAATTTATATGTTGACGCTTGTCGTACACGTACCGACATTTAGATTTTATTCATTAGAATATAGCCTTAAGCCCAGTTGAGTATGAACAATAGCCCAGACCGGAGACCGTCACAAATCTAGTACACTGCACCCTGGACAATTTCTTAGTATTTCCCACTTTCGTCGCAGGTGGCTCTACGTCTGAAAAGACGCCAGCGAACCTAGCGGCAAAAAGTGAAACTATTTGTCGAACGTTTGTCGTGTAATTTTCCAGAAATAACCACTTCCTCGCAATTTATGTAAACATCTACGACAAGTTATTGACGGTGACATTGAGGTTATCAGTTACGAATATGTTTTCAAAACAAGACTTGCGACAACCCATGAAGAAAAATATTTAAGTTCGACCTAGAGATTATCTGTGCAACCTTCGATTTCGTAATGTGAATTGCGCCAGCTGAAGAAATTCATGTATTGGCGATCGAACTATAGTACATCTTTGAAGAAAATGATAGAGAATTATGACTTGAGCCAACTTATTATGATAAATTCTGACGTTCGACATGAAGTTTTAATTGTTTATAAATTACTCTAAACTTTTATGCGCTCCACGTGCAGCCAAGGTGATATGAATAAGTGACTAAATCGTGACTTGCACCATACTCAAGCAATTCTGTGCTGAATATGGTCTCGAAACGTTTCGCGCTAGAAGTGTCGAAATCTGTTTAATGGCAATATATCTACAACCTAACTGCATACAATATTGTCAGGATCAAGAATTTGACAAGTGAAAAATTTCGTATAATTAGGAGCAACTTACACCTTAACTGTACTGAATATGAGTTACAAACATGATTTAATCCACCTAAAAAATTTCGTGTTTCGGCGCTTGACATTCAGGATATCTATGACAAAGTTTGTTAACACCAATCACTGCAAGTGATGAAATCCGTGTATTGGCATTAGACATACATCTACTCTGTTCTTAATATGGGTTTAAACATAACTTGCACCAAAAAAGGAATTTGTGTGTCTACGCTTGGAGTACTGTCTATCTGTATTGAATAAGGACTGTAAACATGACTCGCGAATAAAGATGAAATAACAGTCTTACAGTGTATATGTTTATACGGTACCGACATTTAGGTTCATTCATTAGTATATAGCTGTAAGGGCTGTAAGTCATGAACAATAGCCCAGGCCAGAGACCGTTATGGATCTTGTACACTGCATCTTGGGCAATTTCTTAGTGTTTCCCACTTTCGTCAAGAGGTTGCTTCTAGGTGTGCAAAGACGTCAGAGAACCTAGCGGCAAAGAGTCGAACTATTTGTCGAACGTTTGCCCAGAAAAGAACACTTAATCCATTTATGTAAATATTTATTGCCACAAATCCACTACACGTGTTTGACGGTGACGTTGAAGTTATCAGTCAGGAATATGCTATCACAACAAGACTTGCGACAACCCATGATGAAAGAGTAAGTTCGAACTGCCGATTTTCTGTGCTACCTTCAATGTAATTCATGTATTGGCGATCGATCTATGCAGAAAATAATCGAGAATTAAGACTTGAGGCAACTTAAATGATCCTTCCTGACGCTAGACATGAAAATTTCATGTCAATCTAATCATATGGGTACAAGACATGCAGCCTAGATGTACTGAATAAGTGACTAACACGTGCTTTCAATAACTGTTCTGAAAATTGTCTCGAAACTTTTCGCGCTAAAATTGTTGAAACCTCTTCGATGGCAGATATACAACCATAATGCATATACAAATGTCAGGGTCAAGGCTTTTGATAAGTTATGAAATTCATATAATTACGAACTACTTGCACCTTGACTGAACTGAATATAGGTTTAAAAATGATTTAATTCCTCAAAAAGTACGTGTTAGGCGCTTGACATAAAGCTAATTTGTGACAAAAGCCTGTTAAAAATGATCACTGCAATTGACGAAATTTGTGTATTGGCGTTCGACATACATCTTATCTGTTCTGAATATGGGTTAAAACATAACTTGCGCCAAAACAAGAAACTTGTGTGTTTACGCTTGTCTTACTGTCTATCTGTATTGAATATGAACTGTAAACATGATTCGCGAATAGATATGAAATAATTTTCTTACCGTGTGTACGTGTATACGATACCGACATTTAGATTCATTCATTAGTATATAGCCTTAAGCCCTGTTGAGTATGAACAATAGCCCAGACCGGAGACCGTCACAGATCTAGTACACTGCATCCTGGACAATTACTTAGTGTTTCCCACTTTCGTCGCCAGGTGCCTCTACGTCTGCAAAGACGTCAGCGAACCTAGCGGCAAAAAGTGGAACTATTTGTCGAACGTTTGTCGTGTAATTTTCTAGAAATGACCGTTTCCTCGCCATTTATTTAAACATTTCTTGCCACATATCTACGACATGTTATTGACGGTGACATTGAGGTTATCAGTTACGAATATGTTTTCAAAACAAGACTTGCGGCAACACATGATTAGATATATTTAAGTTCGACCTAGACATCATCTGTTCAACCTTCGATTTCGTATTGTGAATTGCCCCAACTGAAGAAATTCATGTAATGGCGATCCAACTATAGTAAAACTATGCAGAAAATGATAGAGCCAACTTATAATGATTCTTTCTGACCGTCGACATGAAGCTTTATTCTGTTTATAAATTACTCTAAACATATTTGCGCTCCACATGCAGCCAAGGTGATATGAATAAGTGACTAAAATGTGACTTGCACCATACTCAAGCAATTCTGTGCTGAACATGGTCTCGAAACGTTTCGCGCTAGAAGTGTCGAAATCTGTTTAATGGCAATCTATCTACAACCTAACTCTATAGTATATTGTCAGGATCAAGACTTTGACAAGTGATGAATTTCGTATAAATAGGAGCAACTTGCACTTTAACTGTGCTGAATATGGGCTACAAACATGATTTAATCCAACTCAAAGAGTTCGTGTCTTGGCGCTTGACATTCAGGATATCTATGACAAAGCTTGTTAACACCACTCACTGCAAGTGATGAAGTTCGTGTATTGTCATTCGACATACATCTAATCTGTTCTTAATACGGGTTTAAACAGAACTTGCGCCAAAAAAAGTAATTTGTGTGTCTACGCTTGGCTTATTTTCTATCTGTATTGAATAAGGACTGTAAACATGACTCGCGAATAAAGATGAAATAAGAGTCTTACAGTGTATATGCATATACGCTACCGACATTTAGGTTCATTCATTAGTATGTAGCTGTAAGGGCAGTAAGGCATGAACAATAGCCCAGACCGGAGACCGTTATGGATCTAGTAAACTGCATCCTGGGCAATTTCTTAGTGTTTCCCCCTTTCATCAAGAGGTGCCTCTACGTGTGCAAAGACGCCAGAGAACCTAGCGGCAGAAAGTGGATCTATTTGTCGAACGTTTGTACAGGAAAGAACGCTTAATCCATTTTTGTAAATATTAATTTCCACAAATCCACTACAAGTGATTGACGGTGACATTGAAATTATCAGTTAGTAATATGCTAACAAAACATGACTAGCGACAACCCATGATGAAAGAGTAAGTTCGAACTGCAGATTTTCTGTGTTACCTTCGATTTCGTAATTTGAATTGCGCCAACTGAAGTATTTCATGTATTGGCGATCGATCTATGCAGTAAATATCGAGAATTATGACTTGAGCCAACTTAATATGATCCTTCCTGACGCTAGACATGAAAATTTATTGTGAATCTAAACATATGTGTACAAGACATGCAGCCTAGACGTACTGAATAAGTGACTAAAACGTGACTTGCAATAACTATTCTGAAAATGGTCTCGAAACTTTTCGCGCTAAAAGTGTTGAAATCTCTTCGATGGCAATGTACAACCACAATTCATATACAAGTGGCGAGTGATGAAAATCATATAATTACGAACTTCTTGCACCTTAACTGTGCTGAATATGTGTTACAAAAATGATTTAATTCACCTCAAAATATACGTGTCAGGCGCTTGGCATACAGATAATCTGTGACAAACGCCTGTTAACATGACTTACTGCAAATGATGAAATTCGAGTATTGGCATTCGACATATATCTTATCTGTTCTGAATATGGTTTATAACATAACTTTCACCAAATCAAGTAATTTGTGTGTTTACGTTTGTCGTACTGGCTATCTGTATTGAATATGGACTCTAAACATGACTCGCGAATAGATATGAAATAATTTTCTTACCGTGTGTACGTGTATACGGTACCGACATTTAGATTCATTCATTAGTATATAGCCTTAAGCCCAGTGGAGTATGAACAATAGCCCAGACCGGCGACCGTCACAAATCTAGTACACTGCATCCTGGACAATTTCTTAGTGTTTCCCACATTCGTCGCAGGTGTCTCTACGTCTGCAAAGACGCCAGCGAACCTACCGGCAAAAAGTGGAACTATTTGTCGAACGTTTGTCGTGTAATTTTCCAGAAATGACCGCTTCCTCGCCCTTTATGTAAACATCTACGACAAGTTATTGACGGTGACATTGATGTTATCAGTTACGAATATGTTTTCAAAGCAAGACTTGCGACAACCCATGATGAAAAATATTTAAGTTCGACCTAGAGATTATTTGTGCAACCTTCGATTTCGTAATGTGAATTGCGCCAACTGAAGGATTCATGTATTGGTGATCGAACTATAGTACATCTTTGCAGAAAATGATAGAGAATTATGACTTGAGCCAACTTAATATGATAAATTCTGACGTTCGACATGAAGCTTTAATTTGTTTATAAATTACTCTAAACTTATATGTGCTCCACGTGCAGCCAAGGTGACATGAATAAGTGACTAAAACGTGACTTGCACCATACTCAAGCAATTCTGTGCTGAATATGGTCTCGAAACGTTTCGCGCTAGAAGTGTCGAAATCTGTTTAATGGCAATCTATCTACAACCTAACTGCATAGAATATTGTCAGGATCAAGACTTTGACAAGTGAAGAATTTTGTATAATTAGAAGCAACTTACACCTTAACTGTACTGAATATGGGCTACAAAAATGATTTAATCCACCTCAAAGATTTCTTGTTTCGGCACTTGACATTCAGGTAATCTATGACAAAGTTTGTTAACACCACTCACTGCAAGTGATGTAATCCGTGTACTGGCATTCGACATACATCTAATCTGTTCTTAATATGGGTTTAAACATAACTTGCGTCAAGAAAGGAATTTGTGTGTCTACGCTTTGCTTACTGTCTATCTGTATTGAATAAGGACTGTAAACATGACTCGCGAATAAAGATGAAATAACCGTCCTATAGTGTATATGTTTATACGGTACCGACATTTAGGTTCATTCATTAGTATATACCTGTGAGGGCACTAAGGCATGAACAATAGCACAGACCAGAGACCGTTATGGATCTAGTACACTGCATCCTGGGCAATTTCTTATTGTTTCCCACTTTCGTCAAGAACGGCCTCTACGTCTGCAAAGCGCCAGAGAACCTAGCGGCAGAAAGTGGATCTATTTGTCGAACGTTTGTCGTGTAATTCTCCAGAAATGAATGCTTAATCCATTTATGTAAATATTTATTGCCACAAATACACTGCAAGTGATTGACGGTGACATTGAGGTTATCAGTTAGGTATATGCTATCAAAACGAGACTTGCGACATCCCAAGATGTAAGAGTACGTTCGAACTGCAGATTTTCTGTGCTACCTTCAATTTCTTAATTTGAATTGCGCCAACTGAAATAATTCATGTATTGGCGATCGATCTATGCGGAAAATGATAGATAATTATGACTTGAGCCAACTTAATATGATCCTTCCTGACGCTAGACATGAAAATTTATTGTGAATCTAAACATACGTGAACAAGACATGCAGCCTAGATGTACTGAATAAGTGACTAAAACGTGACTTGCACTAACTGTTCTGAAAATGGTCTCGAAATATTTTACGCTAAAAGTGTTGAAATATCTTCGATGGCAATGTACAACCACAATGCATATACAAGTGGCAAGTGATGAAATTCACATAATTACGAACTTCTTGCACCTTAACTGTGCTGAATATGGGTTACAAAAATAATTTAATTCACCTCAAAAAGTACGTGTTAGGCGCTTGACATACAGCTAATCTGTGACAAAAGCCTGTTAACATAACTCACTGCAAATGATGAAATTCGAGTTTTGGCATTCGACATACATCTTATCTGTTCGGAAAATGGTTTAAAACATAACTTGCGCCAAATCAAGAAATTTGTGTGTTTACGCTTGTCTTACTGTCTATCTGTATTGAATATGGACTATAAACATGACTCGCGAATAGATATGAAATAATTTTCTTACCGTGTGTACGAGTATACGGTACCGACATTTAGATTCATTCATCGGTATATAGCCATAAGGCCAGTTGAGTATGAACAATAGCCCAGACCGGAGATCGTCACAGATCTAGTACACTGCATCCTGGACAATTTCTTAGTGTTTCCCACTTTCGTCGCTAGGTGCCTCTATGTCTGTAAAGGCGCAAGCGAACCTAGCGGCAAAAAGTGGAACTATTTGACGAACGTTTGTCGTGTAATTTTCCAGAAATGACCGCTTCCTCGCCAATTATGTAAACATTTGTTGCCACATATCTACGACAAGTTATTGACGGAGACATTGAGGTTATCAGTTACGAATATGTTTTCAAAATAAGACTTGCGACAACACATGATGAAATATATTAAGTTCGACCTAGACATTCGATTTCGTAATGTGAATTGCGCCACCTGAAGAAATTCATGTATTGGAGATCGAACTATAGTATATCTTTGCAGAAAATTATAGACAATTATGATGTGAAACAACTTATTATGTTACTTTCTGACGTTCGACATAAAGCTTTATTGTGTTTATAAATAACTCTAAATATATAAATGCGCTCCACATGCAGCCAAGGTGATACGAATAAGTGACTAAAACGCGACTTGCGCCATACACAAGCAATTCTGTGCTGAATATGGACTCGAAACCTTTCGCGCTAGAAATGTCGAAATCTGTTTAATGGCAATCTATCTACAACCTAACTGCATAGAATATTGTCCGGATCAAGACTTTGACAAGTGATGAATTTCGTATAATTTGGAGCAACTTACACCTTAACTGTGCTGAATACGGGCTACAAAAATGATTTAATCCACCTCAAAGAATTCGTGTTTTGGCGCTTGACATTCAGGATACTTATGACAAAGCTTGTTAACACCACTCACTGCAAGTGTGAAATTCGTGTATTGGCTTTCGACATACATCTAATTAGTTCTTAATTTGGGTTTAAACATAACTTGCGCCAATAAAAGTAATTTGTGTGTCTACGCTTGTCTTACTGTCTATCTGTATTGAATAAGGAATATAAACATGACTCGCGAATAAAGATGTAATAATAGTCTAACATTGTATATGTGTATACGGTACCGACATTTAGGTTCATTCATTAGTATATAGCTGTAAGGGCAGTAAGGCATGAACAAAAGCCCAAACCGGAGACCGTTATGGATCTAGTAAACTGCACCCTGGGCAATTTGTTAGTGTTTCCCACTTTCGTCAAGTGGTGTCTCTACGTCTGCAAAGACGCCAGAGAACCTAGCGGCAAAAAGTGGAACTATTTGTCGAAAGTGTGTCCAGAAATGAACGCTTAATCCATTTATGTAAATATTTATAGCCACAAATCAACTACAAGTGATTGACGGTGACATTGAATTTATCAGTTAGGAATATGCTATCAAAACAAGACATGCTGCAACCCATGCTGAAAGAGAAAGTTCGAACTGCAGATTCTCTGTGCTACCTTCGATTTCGTAATTTGAATTGCGCCAACTGAAGTAATTCATGTAGTGGCGATCGATGTATGCAGAAAATGATCGAGAATTAGGACTTGAGCCAACTTAATATGATCCTTCCTGTCGCTAGACATGGAAATTTATTAAGAATCTAAACATATAGAAGACATGCAGCCTAGATGTACTGAATAAGTGACTAAAACGTGCTTTCAATAATTATTCTGAAAATTGTCTCGAAAATTTTCGCGCTAAAATTGTTGAAACCTCTTCGATGGCAATCTACAACCACAATGCATATACAAAAGTCAGTGTCAAGGCTCTTGACTAGTGACGAAATTCATATAATTACGAACTTTTCGCACCTTAACTGTGCTGAATATGGGTTACAAAAATGATTTAATTCACCTCAAAAAGTACGTGTTAGGCGCTTGACATACAGCTAATCTGTGACAAAAGCCTGTTAACATGACTCACCGCAAATGATGAAATTCGAGTATTGGCATTCGACATACATCGTATCTGTTCTGAATATGCGTTCAAACCTAACTTGCGCCAAATCAAGAAATTTGTGTGTTTACGCTTGTCTTACTGTCTATCTGTATTGAATATGGACTGTAAACATGACTCGCGAATAGATGTGAAATAATTTTCTTACCGTGTGTACGTGTATACGGTACCGATATTTAGATTCATTCATTAGTATATAGCCTTAAGGCCAGTTGAGTATGAACAATAGCCCAGACCGGAGACCGTCACAGATCTAGTACACTGCATCCTGGAAAATTTCTTAGTGTTTCTTACTTTCGTCACCATGTGCCTCTACGTCTGGAAAGACGTCAGAGAACCTAGCGGCAAAAAGTGGTAAATTTGTCGAAAGTTTGTCATATAATTTTGTAGAAATGACCGCTTCCTAACCATTTAATATAAATGTTTCTTGCCACAAATCTACAAGTGTTTGATGATGACATTCAGGTTATCAGTTAGGAATATGTTCTCAAAGCAAGACTTTCGACATGGAATGATGAAAGAGTATTTAAGTTCGACCTAGAGAATATGTGTCGTACCTTCGATTTCGTAATGTGAATTGCCCCAACTGAAGAAATTCATGTATTGGCGATCGAACTAGAGTATATTTTTGCAGAAAATGATCGAGAATTAAGACTTGAGCCAACTTCTTATGATCCTTTCTGACGTACGACATGAAGCTTTATTGAGTATATAAATGACTATAAACATATATGCGCTCGACATGCAGCCAAAGTGATCTGAATAGGTGACTATAACGTGACTTGCACCAAACTCAAGCAATTTTGAGCTGAATATGGTCTCGATACGTTTCGCGCTAGAAGTGTTGAAATCAGTTTAAGAGCAATCTATCTACAACCTAAATGCATAGAATATTGTCAGGATCAAAACTTTGACAACTGATGAATTTCGTATAATTACGAGCAACTTGCACATTACCTGTGCTGAATATGGGCTACAAACATGATTTCATCCACCTCAAAGAGTTCGTGTTTTGGCGCTTGACATTCAGCATGTCTGTGACAATGCATGTTATCACCACACACTGCAAGTGATGAAATTCGTGTATAGGCTTTCGACATACTTCTAATCTGTCCTTAATATGCGTTTAAACATAATTTGCGCCAAAAAAGGAATTTGTGTGTTTACGCTTGGCTTCCTGTCATTCTGTAATGAATATGGACTGTAAACATAACTCGCGAATAGAGATGAAATATTTGTCTTGCAGTGTATACGTGTATACGGTACTGACATTTAGATTCGTTCATTAGTACATAGCTGTAAGGCCAGTTAGGCATGAAAAATATCCCACACTGGAGGCCGTTACGGATCTAGTACACTGCATCCTTGGCAATTTCTTAGTGTTTCCCACTTTCGTTGTCAGATGCTTCTACGTCTGCAAAGACTCATGAGAACCTACCGGCAAAAAGTGGAAATATTTGTCAAACGTTTGTCTTGCACTTTTGCAAATATATCCGTTTCCTCGCCATTAATGTAAACATTTCTTGACACAAATCTAAAACAAGTGATTGACAGTGACATTGAGGTAATCAGTTAGGAATATGTTTTCAAAACAAGACTTGCGACAACCCATGATGAAAGAGTATTTAAGTTCGACCTAGAGATTATCTGTTATACCTTCGATTTCGTAATATGAATTGCCCCAGCTGAAGAACTTCATGTATTGGCGCGCGAACTACAGTATATCTTTGCAGAAAATGATCGAGAATTCACTTGAGCCAACTTATTATGATTCTTTCTGACATTCGACATGAATCTTTATTGTGTTTATAAATTTCTCTAAACATATATGCGCTCGACATGCAGCCAAGGCGATCTCAATATGTGAATAAAACGTGACTTGCACCAAACTCAAGCAATTTTGTGCTGAATATAATCTAGAAACGTTTGGCGCTAGAGTGTTGAAATCTGTTTAATGCAATCTATCTACAACCTATATGCATAGAATATTGTCAGGATCATGGCTTTGACAAGTGATGAATTTCGTATAATTGCGAACAACTTGCACCTTAACTGTGCTGAATATGGGCTAGAAACATGATTTAGTCCAACTGAAAGTGTTCGTGTCTTGGCGCTTGATATTCAGCATATCTGTGACAAAGATTGTTAACACCACACACTGCAAGTGATAAAATTCGTGTATTGGCTTTCGACATACTTCTAATCTGTACTTAATATGGGTTTAAACATAACTTGCGCCAAAAAAGGAATTTGTGTATACCCTTGGCTTACTGTCTATCTGTATTGAATATGGACTGTAAACATGACTAGCGAATGGAGATGAAATAATTGTCTTAGAATGTATACGTGTATTCGGTACCGACATTTAGGTTCATTCATTTGTATATAGCTGTAAGGCCAGTTAGGTATGAACAATAGATCTATTACACTGCATCCGGGCAATTTCTTAGTGTTTCCCACTCTCGTCGTCAGGTGCCTCTACGTCTGCAAAGGCGCCAAAAAACCTAACGGCAAAATGTGGAATTATTTGTCGAACGTTTGTCGTGTAATTTTCCAGAAATGACCGCCTCTTCTACATTTATGTAAATATTTCTTGCTACAAATCCAAGACCAGTGATTGACGGTGACATTGAGGTTATCAGTTAGGAATATATTTTCAAAACAAGACTTTCGACAACCCATTATGAAAGAGTATTTAAGTTCGACTTACAGATTATATGTGCTACCTTCGATTTCGTAATGTGAATTCCGTCAACTGAAGTAATTCATGTATTGGCGATCAAACTACTGTATATCTTTGCAGAAAATGATCGAGAATTATGACTTGAGCGAACTTAATATGTTCCTTCCTGACATGAAAATTTATTGTGACTCTAAACATATGTGCGCACGATATGCAGGCTAGTCGTACTGAATAAGTGCCTTAAACGGGACTTGCTCCAACTGTGCCGAAAATGGTCTCGAAACTTTTCGCGCTAAAAGTGTTGAAATCTCTTCGATGGCAGTGTTTCTACAACCACAATGCATAGACAATAGTCAGGGTCAAGGCTTTTGACAAGTGTCGAAATTTATATAATTACGAACTTCTCGCACCTTAACTGTGCTGAATATGGGTTACAAAAATGTTTTAATCCACCTCAAAGACTACGTGTTAGGCGCTTGACATACAGCTAATCTGTGACAAAGTCTGTAAACATGACTCACTGCAAATGATAAAATACGTTCGACATTCATCTTATCTGTTCCGAATATGGGTTAAAACATAACTTGCGCCAAATGAAGAACTTTATGTGTTTACGCTTGGCTTACTATCTGTGTTAATATGGACTATAAACATGACTCGCGAATAGAGATTAAATAATTGTCTTAGAGTGTGTACATGTATACGGTACCGACATTAAGTTCATTCATTAGTATATAGTTCTAAGGCCAGTTGGGCATGAACAATAGCCCAGATCGGGGACAGATACAGATCTAGTACACCGCATCCTGGACAAATTCTTATTGTTTCCCACCTTCGTCGCCAGCTGCCTTTACGTCTGCAACAACGCTAGAGAAACTAGCGGCAAAAGTGGAACTATCTGTCGAAAGTTTGTCATGTAATTTTTTAGAAATGACCGCTTCCTAGCCATTTTATGTAAATGTTTCTTGCTACAAATCTACGACAAGTGATTGATGGTGACATTGAGGCTATCAGTTAGGAATATGTTTTCAAAACAAGACTTGCGACAACCCATGATGAAAGAGTATTTAAGTTCGACCTACATATTATCTGCGCTACCTTCGATTTCGTAATGTGAATTGCCCCAACTGAAAAATTCATACATTGGCGATCGAACTACAGTATATCTTTGCAGAAAATGACCTAGAATTATGACTTGAGCCAACTTATTATGATCCTTTCTGACGTTCGAACTGAAGCTTCATTGTGTTTATAAATGACTCTAAACATACATGCTCTCGACATGCAGCCAAGGCGATCTGAAAAAGTGACAAAAACTTGACTTTCACCAAACTGAAACAATTCTGTGCTGAATATGGTCTCGAAACATTTCGAGCTAGAATTGGTGAAATCTGTTTAATGGCAATCTATCTAGAACCTAACTTCATAGAATATTGTCAGGATCAAGACTTTGACAAGTGATTAAATTCCTATAATTAGGAACAACTTGTACCTTAACTGTGCTGAATATGGGCCACAAACTTGACTTAATCCACCTCAAAGGGATCGTGTTTTGGCGCTTGACATTCAGCATATCTGTGATAAAGCTTGTTAATACCACACACTGCAAGTAATGAAATTCGTGTATTGGCATTCGACATACATCTAATCTGTTCTTAATATGGGCTTAAAAATATCTTGCGCCCAAAAAAAGAATTTTGTCTGTTTACGCTTGGCTTACAGTCTATCAGTATTGAATATGGACTGTAAACTTGACTCGTGAATACAGATGAAATAATTGTCTTACAGTGTATACGGGTATACGGTACCGACATTTAGGTTCATTCATTAGGATATAGCTGTAAAGCCAGTTAGACATGAACAATAGCCCAGACCGGAGACCGCTACGGATCTAGTACACTGCATCCTGGACAATTTCTTATTGTTTCCCACTTCGTCGTCAGGTACCTCTACGTCTGCAAAGACGCCAGAGAACCTAGCGGCAAAAGTGGAACTATTTGTCCTACGTTGGACGTGTAATTTTGCAGAAATGACCTCTTCCTCGCCATTTATGTAAATATTTCTTGCCACAAGTCTACGACAAGAGATTGACTATGACATTGAGGTTATCATTTAGGAGTATGTTTTCAAAACAAGACTTACGACAACACATGATGGAAGAGTATTTAAATTCGACTTAGAGATTATCTGTGCTACCTTCGATTTCGTAATGTGAATTGCGCCAACTGACGTAATTCATGTATTGGCGATCGTGCTACAGCATATTTTTGCAGAAAACGATCTAGAATTATGACTTGAGCCAACTTAATATGATTTTCCTGACCCTAGACATGAAAGTTTATTGAGACTCTAAACATATGTGCTACGAAATGCAGCCTAGGTGTAATGAATAAATGATTAAAACGTGAATTGCACAGACTATGCTGAAAAATATCTCGAAACATTTCACGCTAAAAGTGTTAAAAATCTCTTCGATAGCAATTTTTCTACACCCACAACGCATAAACCATAGTCAAGTGATGAAATTCATATAATTACGACCTACTTGCACCTTAACTGTGCTGAATATGGGTTACATAAATGACTTAATCCACCTCAAAGAGTGTTAGGCGCTTGACATATAGCTAATCTGTGACAAAGCCTGTTAACATGACTCGCTGCAAATGATGAAATTCGTGTATTGGCATTCGACATTCATCTTATCTGTTCTAAACATGGGTTAAAACATAACTTGAGCCGAATCAAGAAATTTGTGTGCTTACGCTTGTCTTACTGTCTATCTGTATTGAATATGGACTGTAAACATGACTCGCGAATAGAGATGAAATATTTGTCTTACTGCGTGTACGTGTATACGGTACCGACATTAAGGTTCATTCATTAGTATATAACTCTAAGGCCAGTTGGGCATGAACAATTCCCCAGACCGGAGACCGTTATAGATCTAGTACACCTAATCCCGGAAAATTTCTTAGTGTTTATCACTTTCGTCGCAAGAGGCCTCTACGCCTGCAACGAAGCCAGAGAACCTAGCGGCAAAAATTGGAACTATTTGTAGAACTTTCGTCATGTAATTTTGTAGAAATGACCGCATCCTAGCCATTTTATGTAAATGTTTCTTGCCACAAAACTAGGACAAGTGATTGATGGTGACATAGAGGTTATCACTTAGGAATATGTTTTCAAAACAAGATTTGCGACAACCAATGAAGAAAAAGTATTGCAGTTCGACCTAGAGATTATGTGGGCTACCTTCGATTTCGTAATGTGAATTACGCCAACTGAAGAAATTCATGTATTGGCGATCGAACTACAGTATACCTTTGCAGAAAATGATCGAGAATTATGACTTGGGCCAAATTATTATAATCCTTTCTGACGCTAGACATGAAAATTTAATGTGACTCTAAACATATGTGCGCTCCACATGAACCCTAGGTGTACAGAATAAGTGACTAAAACGTGACTTGCGCCAACTGTGCTGAAAATGGTCTCGAAACATGTCGCGCTAAAAGTGTTGAAATCTCTTTGATGGCAATCTATCTACTACCACAATGCATACACAATAATCAGGGTCAAGACTTTTTACAAGTGATGAAATGCATATAATTACGAACTACTTGCACCTTAAATGTACTGAATGTGGGGTACTAAAATGATTTAACCCACCTCAAAGAGTACGTGTTAAGCGATTGACAAAGAGCCATTCTGTGACAAAGCCTGTTAACATTACTCACTGCAAGTGATGAAATTCGTGTATTGGCGTTCGACATACATCTTATCAGTTTTGAATATGGGTTAAAACATAACTTGCGCCAAATCAAGGAATTAGTTGTGTTTACGCTTGGCTTACTGTCTGTCTGTATTGAATATGGACTGTAAACATGACTCGCGAATAGAGATGAAATAATTGACTTAGAGCTTGACATGCAACTCATCGGTAATCAAAACAGCCTCCGTACATGAATTCCACCAACCGAAGATGTTCGAGTATTAACGCCCGAAATACAGCCTATTTTTTCAGAATATGAACTTGATAAGTAATGAAATATATGTATACGGGACCGACATTTGCTTTCTATCATTAGTGTATAGCTATAAGGCCAGTTTGGCATGAACCATAGCCCAGACCGGAGACCGTTACGGATCTAGTACACTGGATCCTGGTTCCCACTTTCGTCGCCAGATGCGTCTAATTCTTCATAGACGCCAGAGAACCTAGCGGCAAAATTTGGAACTACTTGTTGACAGTTTATCAATTAATTTTGCAGAAATGACCGCTTCCTCGCTTTCTATGTACATGTTTCTTGCCACAAATCTACAACAAGGGATCGACAGTCACATTGAGGTTATGTTAGGAATATGTTTTCAAAACATGTCTTTCGATAAAAGACTTTGGATGTTCGACCTACAGTTTATCTAAACTGCGTTTGGTCTCGTAAAATGAATTGCTCCAACTAAAGAAATTCGTGTATTGGCGTTCCAACTACAGTCTAACTTTGCAGGAAATTATCGAAAAATAGACTTGAGCCAACATAATAATGACCTTTCTTACTCTCGACATGAAGCTTTATTGTGTTGATAAAATAGTGTAAACATATATAGGCTCGACATGCATCCAAGGAGTAAAGAATAAGACTGAAACGTGACAAGACCCAACGAAAGCAATTCCGTGTTGAAAATGATTTCGAAACGTTTCGCGATAAATGTGTTGAAATCTGTTTAATGGTAATCTATCTAGAATCTAAATGCAAAGAAAATAGTCGGGCTCAAAACTTTGAGAAGTAATGACATTCGGATAATTAGGAACAACTTGCACCTTAACTTAATCCACCTCAAAGAGTACGTGTTTTGGCGCTTGATATTCAGCCTATGTGTGACAAAGCCTGTTAACATGACTCACTGGAAGTGATAAAATTCGACATACATTTTGTCTGTTCCGAATATGGGTTTAAACAAAACTTGCGAGAAAATCAAGATATTCGTGTATTTCCCTGCGGCTCACTGTCTAATTGTACTTAATATGAAATGGAAAAATGACTCGCGAATTGTGATGAAGTGTCTTAGGTCTTTAAATGCAACATATCGGTAATCAAAACAGTCACCGAACGTGCGTTCGACGAACTGAAGGTGTTCGTATATCAACGCTCGAAATACAGCATACTTGTTCAGTACATGAACTCGATACACGACTCGCGCTAAGTAATGGAATACCTGTATAAGGGACTGACATTTAGATTCATTCATTAATATCTAGATCTATGGCATGTAAGGCAAGAACAAAAGCAATAGAGACGATACCGTTATGGATCTTGTTAACTGCATCCTAGGAAATTTCTTAGTAGTTCCAACGATCGCCGCCAGGTACCACTACGTCTGCAAAGACGCCAGAGATCCTAGTAGCAAAAGGTGGAACTATTCGTCGAAAAGTCTGTTCCGTAATTTTGCAGAAATGACCGCTTCCTCGCCACTTACATATATGTTTATTGCTACAAACTACGACACGTGATTGACGGTGATATTGAGGTTATCAGTTAGGAATATGTTTTCAGAACAATACTTGCGACAACCCATGATAAAAGAGTACTGAATTTCGACATACAGATTATTTGTGCTACCTTTCATTTCGTAATGTGAATTGCGCCAACTGAAGAAATTCGTGTATAGGCGATCGAACTACAGTATATCTTTGCAGAAAATGATCGAGAATGTAGACTTGAGACGACTTAATAAGATCCTTTCCGACGCTCGACATGAAGCTTTATTCTGATTATAAATGACTCTAAACGTTTATGCGCTCGACAAGCAGCCAAGGTGAACTAATTAAGTGACTAAACCGTGACTTGCACCAACTCAAGCAATTCTGTGCAGAATATGTTCTCGAAACATTTCCCGCTAAAAGTTTTGAAATCTGTTTAATGGCAATCCATCTACAACCAAAACCTATAGAAAATTGTCAGGATCAGGACTTTTGACAAGTGATGAAATTCATATAATTACGAACTACTTGCACCTTAACTATGCTGAATATGGTATACAAAAATAACTGAATCCACCTCAAAGGGTACGTGTTAAGCGCTTGAAATACTTCTAATCTCTGACAAAGCCTGATAACATGACTCACTGCAAGTGATGAAATTCTTGAATTGGCATTCGACACACATATTATCTCTTCTGAATATGGGTTAAAACATAACTTGCGCCAAATCAAGAAATTTGTGTGTTTACGCTTGGCTTACTGTCTCTGTATTGAATATGAACTGTAAAAATGACTCGCGAATAGAGATGAAATAATTGTCTTACGGTGTATACGTGTATACGGGACCGACATTTTCGTTCATTCATTAGTGTATAGCCCTAAGGCCAGTTGGGCATGAAAAATAGCCCAGACTACAGACCGTTACGGATCTAGTACACTGCATCCTGGGCAATTTCTTAGTGTTTCCCTCTTTCGTCGTCAGGTGCCTCAACGTTCTCAAAGACGCCAGAGAACCTAGCGGCAAAAAGTGAAACTATTTGTCGAACGTTTATTATGTAATTTTTCAGAAATGACCGCTTTCTCGCCATTTATATAAATGCTTCTTCCCACAAATCTACAAGTGATTGACGGTGACTTTTAGGTTATCAGTTAGGAACATGTTTTCAAAACAACACTTGCGACAACCCATGATGAAAGAGTATTTAAGTTCGACCTAGAGATTATCTGTGCTACATTCGATTTATTAATATGAATTTCGCCAACCGAAGAAATTCATGTATTGGCGATCAAACTACAGTATATCTTTGCAGAAAATGATCGAGAATTATGAATTTAGCCAACTTAATATGATCCTTTCTGACGCTCAACATAAAGCTTTATTGTGTTTATAAATGACTCTAAACATATGCGCTCGACATGCGGCCAAGGTGAACTGAATAAGTGACTAAACCGTGACTTGCACCAACTCAAGCAATTCTGTGCTGAATATGGTCTCGAAACGTTTCCCGCCAAAAGTGTTGAAATCTGTTTAATGGCAATCAATTTTGCAGAAATGACCGATTCCTGGATATTTATGGTAATGTTTCTTGCCACAAATATACGACAAGTGATAGAGGGTGACATTGAAGTTATCAGTTAGGAATTTGTTTTCAAAACAAGACTTGCGACCACCCATGTTGTAAAAGTATTGAAATTCGACATACAGATTATCTGTGCTACCTTTGATTTCGTTATGTGAATTGCACCAACTGAAGAAATTCGTGTATTGGCGATCTAACTACAATATATCTTTGCAGAAAATGATTGAGAATTTAGACTTGAGCCGACTTAATTAGATCTTTTCTGACGTTCGATTTGAAGGTTTATTTGACGATAAATGAATCTAAACATATATGCGCTCGTCATGCAGCCAAGGTGATATGAATAAGTGACTAAAACGTGACTTGCACCAAACTCAAGCAATTCTGTGCTGAATATGGTCTCGAAACTTTTCGCTCTAAACGTGTTGCATTCTGTTTAATGGCAATCTATCTACAACCTAACTGCATAGAATATTGTCAGGATTAAGACTTTGACAAGTGATAAAATTCGTATAATTACGAACAACTTGCACCTTAACTGTGCTGAATATGGGTTACAAACATGACTAAATCCTTCTCAAATAGTTCGTGTTTTGGCGCTTGACATTCAGCCTATCTGTGACATACCCTGTTAACATGACTCACTGGATGTGATGAATTCGTCATACATTTTATCTGTTCTGAATATGGGTTTAAACATAACTTGCGCCAAATAATTGTATATTTCCGTTCGGCTCACTGTCTAATTGTACTTAATATGAACTGGAAACATGACTCGCGAATTGTGATGAAGTGTCTTAGGGCTTTAAATGCAACTTATCGGTAATAAAAACAGTCTCCGAACGTGCATTCGACGAACTGAACATTTTCGAGTATCAACGCTCGAAATACGGCCTACTTTTTCAGTATATGAGCTCGATACACGACTCGGGCTAAGTAATGTAATACGTGTATAAGGGACTGACATTTAGATTCATTCATTGTATCTAGCTCTATGGCGAGAAAGGCAAGAAAAAAAGCCCAAGATACGATACCGTAATGGGTCTGGTAAACTGCATCCTGGGCAATTTTTTAGTAGTTTCAACTTTAGCCGCCAGGTTCCACTACGTCTGCAAAGACGCCAGAGATCCTAGCGGCAAAATGTGGAACTATTTGTCGAAAAGTCTGTTCCGTAATTTTGCAGAAATGACCGCTTCCTCGCCATTACTTACTTACTCCAAGGAGCAGAGTCCTTCTTGAGAAGCTAACCAGTAAACTTTGCAGCTAGTCAAGAAATTCCCCGCATTTATGGGACCCGAAAGTCCCTCACCGTACCCACAAGTGCCCGCCACCTGTCCCTATCCTGA
>Ga0268261_10000539_pt1 | contig 24103 bp, 18 predicted proteins | sample TergutNc150P1_FD_190353 | JGI IMG/M metagenome (GOLD analysis project Ga0268261, IMG submission 190353) | Nasutitermes corniger P1 segment gut microbial community from laboratory colony in Florida, USA - Nc150 P1 (SPAdes) (version 2) | ecosystem: Host-associated > Arthropoda: Insects >...
GAATCCCACCGGGGCATGGATATTTGTCTGTTGTGAGTGTCGTGTGTTGTCAGGTAGAGGTCTCTGCGACGAGCTGATCACTCGTCCAGAGGAGTCCTACCGACTGTGCTGCGTCGTTGTGTGTGATCTAGAAACATCAAGAATGGGTGCTCCATATATATATAACATTAGTCGCCTAAGGGTTAATAATTTAACCCTTATCCTGCTAACGTAGAGAAAATGGTGAGCTCCTAATAATGCCAGCAAATAGCAGATGGGATTTAATTCGGCGTCTAAGGGTTAAAAAGGAAAGTAGGTGAAGAATTAAATGAATTAGTGATACTGAATCTGTAGCGTACAGTAAAGCAGTATCGACTGAACTCGCACGCGTCGGTGCAGATTGTGCATTGTCATTGTGCGAAGGCGAAGTTCCGTCCTTGAAACTCTTCCCGAAAACCCTATTACATAACTCAACGAAAACGCTGCGGCGATACGCGTAACTACAATACGGGCGTCAGCTTCAGAGCTGTGCGGGCTGCGTTCCATGATCAATTGCAACACCTCATTGTGCTTAGAACTACACACGCGCGTACACGTACACGCAGCTATACATGTGGGCAGGGGGCTGAGGTGGGAGCGTTTTAGAGTCAACTTGGGGAATGTGATGAAAGAACTAATCCTTGCCTCGGCAGGTAAACAACGGCCCTATTATCTAGGCTGTAGCTAGCCGCCATAACATTATTTAGGCTGCACCATACCATCGCATAGGATGTAGCTAGTCACCATAATATCGTCTAGGCTGTAGCTAGTTGCCATACCATCGTCTAGGCTGTAGCTAGTCGCCACACTCTCGTCTAGGCTGTAGCTCATCACCATACCCTCGTCTAGGTTGTATCTAGTTACCGTACCCTCGTATAGGCTGTTGTCACCATACAATCGTCTAGGCAGGCTGTAGCTAGTTACAATAACATCCTCCAGGCTGTATGTCACTATGTATCGCATCTAGGATGTAGCTAGTCTTCATAAATCACCTAGGCTGTAGCTAGTCACCATACCATCGTTTAGGCTGTAACTAGTCACCATAACATCATCTATACTGTATGGCACCATACCATAACCGAGGCTGCATGTCACCATACCATCGCCTAGGCTGTATCTGTCACTATACTATAGTCTAGGCCACAGATCGCATGGGTCCTAAGCTTGATAGAAACTGTGCATATGCAGAGGAGGGATGCGAACGCATATTTGCGCAGTAACGCATGTACGTTTTCATATAGGCTTACAATTTTCTGATCTAATTGCAGTGGTTCAGAATACAGTGTCAATTTTGACTTTAAAAACTCAATTCAGCTGTTTTCCAGTTGTTATATTCGTAGCTACAGACGGAAGGACATACGGAACGATTTTAAGACGCACTGCGCAGGGATGCTCACGGCCGTACAGGGAATCGTTTGTGTATATACACGTAGTCGTACACATCTAAGAGTCCAGAATACGTTTGTTGCATGTTTTTTATTTGTTTGTTTATTTGTTTGCATATTTATTTGGATTATGGGTTATTCTCTTACACTGTCAGTAGCTCGAACTGTATAATGTCGAATGGTAGGATGATTTGTGACTGATGATGGATTAGAAATGATTTGGTAGGAACCAGTCGTATCCGAGCTGAGGTACTGAAACTGTCATTCCTGAATTTGTCTAGTAGGGTCAGTAATTAAGGGCACTTTCTTGAAGATCATTATGCCTTCTCGGCTCTATCTCGGCTTCCGCTGGAGGGATTTTTCTGAACATCATACATCGCAGTCTCCGCGCATGCGCTACAAACGATGCAAGTCTGTGATGTCTATAATTAAGGGCGCTTTACTTGGAGAGCAATGTGCCTTTTCGGCCAAATCTCGACTTCCACGGGGAGCATTTTCCTGAAAATTCAAACCTCATACCCTCCACGTATGCGCTACAAACATGGCAATTTTTTTTATCGGTCCAAAATTAAGGGAACTTTACTCGAAGATTAGTGTGCCTTCTCGGCTGTTATCTCGACTTCCATTCGAAGGATTTTCTTGCAAATTCATACCTCGCACTCTAAATGCATACACAACAAATGGTGCCAGTGTGATCGCAATTGGTAAAGAGTTAACGGCACTTTAATTTGTGAGCAAAGCGCCATTTCGGGTGTATCTCGCCTTCCATCGAAGGGACTCTCCTGAAAATTCATACCTCGTACTCTGCACACATGTGCTGCAAACGATTCGAGTTTGGTCGCAATCGGTCATTATTTAAGGGCACTTTACTTGGGGAGCAGTGTGCCGTTTCGGGTTCACCTTCGTTATCATGGGAGGGATTTTACTGAAAACTCACACCTCGCACTCTCCACGCATGCGCTACAAACGCAGCAAGTTTGGTTCCGATCGGTCATTATTTAAGGGGGCTTTACTTCGGGAACAATGTGCCTCTTCGGGTGTATTTTTGGAGGGACTTTCGTGAAAATACACGCCTCGCACTCTCCATGCATGTGCTAAAGACGTTGCAGGTTGTGATCCGTCAATAATGACGCTTTACTTGGAGAACGACGTGCCTTTTCGGCTGAATCATGCTTTCCACTAAAGGGGTTTTCCCAAAAATACATAACCTTTCACTTTCTAGGCATGCGCTACAAACGAGGTAAGTTTGGTTGTGATCGATCAATATTTAAGGGAACTTCACTTGGAGAACAAAGTACCTTTTCGGCTTTATCTCGGCTTCCTCTAGAGGGATTGTCCTGAAAATTCACACCCTGCACTCTCCACGCATGAGCTACACGCGTTGCAGGTTTGGTTACGAGCGGTCAATAATTAATGACACTTTACTTGGAGAACAGTGTGTCTTTTCGGCTGAATCACGCCTTCCATTGGAGGAATTTTCCTATACACCCGCACATTCTAGGTGTGCGCTAGAAACATTTGCAGGTTTGGTTGCGATCGGTCAATATTTAATGGCATTTTACTTGCAGAGCAAAGTACATTTTCGGCGTCATCTCGGCTTTGTTTCGAGATATCTTCCTGGCAATTCATATTTAGCATTATCCACGGATGCGCTACAAACGATGCACGTATGGTCGTGATTGGTTAATAATTAAGGGCACTTTACTTGGAGAGCAGTGTTTCTTTTCGGTTGAATCTCGGCTTGCACTGAAGGGGTTTTCCTGCAAATGGATTCTTCTTACGCTCCACGCATGCGCTACAAACGGCACAAGTTTGCTTGTCATCGGTCAAGCAGTAGAGCACTTCACTTGAAGATCAGGGTGCCTTTTCACCTGAATCTCGGCCTCCACTAGTTGGATTTTCCTGAAAATTCATACCTCGCACTCCCTGTACATGGGTTACAAATATTGTAAGTTTTATTGCTACTGGTCAAAAATTAAGGGCACTTTACTTAGAGAGCATTGTGCCTTTTTTGCTGTACTCGGTCTTCACTGGAAGGACAACATGCGTCTCGGAAACGGATTTTGAAGTGTTCACCTCCTGAATACAAATACGGCACGTTAGCCCTGCACCAGATTGCTGCGCTGGACTCTGCCAACTAAGATATCTCGACTCGCTTATTTTACAGTTTTAGAAATAATTATATCTGCGAAGTCCCGATTGCTGTATAACCATGTCCTCATTTCTGATCTAACGTGAAAATTGATGTTTATTTGTGAATGAAGGCAAACATGCATGGTAATACATTAGATTGTACAGATTATGTATATAGGTAAGAACACATTTTATTTTATTTTGAGTGAAATAACATATTCAGTATTTAAATGGCATTTTATGTGCGGTTTGTCAGCACAGTATAATTAGCAGTACGGAACGTACTGATAAAAAACTCAAGTCGTCGAAGTTCGTCATAAAACAGCATGTTTACTTACATTGTTGCGCTCAAGTCAGTTCTTGTTACAGGCACCATGAACCGACTTTACGTGCGGAACGCCGCTTTACCTTCTTTAACTTGCTAGTTGCCTGATACTCCGAATGCACGGTTTGTATGAGTGAAGCATTCCTAGCGGCCCCTACCAGCAGCCAACCGGTTAGATGTCGGCTCGTAACAGCAAAAGTCTCGAGTCTGACAGACTGTGAATAACCTCTTCACCGGTCGTCGTTACGGATGAAAATTCGTAGCCAGACTTGCCCTTGCGTATAATGACAGCCACGAAACTGATCACGTAATAAGCGACAAGACTTCGGAACACTTATCCGTAACGCCAATTAGTCTCATCTTCAAGCCGAGGAACCGTGGCTCGATTCCCAGCAGAGACAAGGGATGTTTCCGTTTACCAGAGCGTCAAGACCGACTGTGGGGTTCACCAAGTCGACTATTCAATGGGTACCGGAGTGTCTTCCTCCATGGATAAAGCGGCCGGAGCGTGAAAATGGCCGCTACCCTATATGTCTTCATGCTCTGCGCACACATACAACTTTACCTTCACTTCACCTATTAAATGGCTATAACGGTTCCATTTTCCGGGAGGTAAGGCGGCCGGGGCTTCAATCCGACTACTCACCTTCATGTACAGTGGAGATTAAGAATGCGTCGAGCTTTAATTACGAGGTGTTTAATTAACCCTTTAAACGCCGAATTAAATCCCATCTGCTATTTGCTGGCATTATTAGGAGCTCACCATTTTCTCCACGTTAGCAGGATAAGGGTTAAGCACAGGGGCAAATTTACCCCTTACGTTACGCAAACTGTATTTACATTTCCCGGTTCGATCGCAGGCCAGCCCATGTGGGATTTGTGGTGGACAAAGTGACAGTGGGCCATGTTTCTCTCTGAGCACTTCGGTTTTCTCCTGTCGGTGTCATTCCACCTTTGATGCGTACTCATTTATCCGTCACCGACGCAGTATAATCTAAGCAACGGACAGCATCGTTAAAGGACACACTGCTCTTTACGCATGGAATTTGTATGCTAATAAACGATGGTAGTACTGAAAGGAAGGGCGTGGTAGTACAGTCGATACAGTGACTAGGCTGAGATTGAAAGACGAAGGAATCGGGTTGGGATTCCCCGTAGGACCAAGCGTCCAAACCGGATCTGGAGCCCATCCAGCCTCCACTCCATGCCAGGATCTCTTTCCTGCGGCGGTAAAGTGGTAGCGGCGTGAAGCTGACCACTCCTCTTCATCTAATACCGACATGAAGAACGCTTGGAGTTATACCTCCAATCCTTATTGTTTTCGTGGTACGTAATTTCAGATAAAGGGATGACTGTACCGTACTGTATCTTTCTAAGACACCGTACATTTCTTGTCGATCAGTTACCACTGTTGAAGCAAACTGCACCCTAGAACGGGCCACGAAGGCCCAGAGGGGGAGTTGATGTATACATCTATTCTTTCTTTAACCTCGGCACTAGGTGGGGTTGGGTGTTCAGCGCCACGCCGCCATTGTATAGTAGGCTGGGTGGGCCCCAAGGCCGGTCTGGACGGATGCGGAAAATTTCGCCCCCACCGGCCCGTAGCGAGTCGCTATACCGACTGAGCTATTCCGGCCCACACCACTATTTAAATAGAATTGTTCCTGCCACTGATGGCTACAAATTCTCAGTACTGTATATGATTCACCCTTCGTCTGCGGCAACTTATTCGACAGCACTGTGTGTTGTGTTATCTAATCACCTGGCGGTCACACTTGATGGCTTGCGTCACCTGCTTTTCTAATTCAATCCGTCAGGCTAAAGCCAAGTTATATTACACGTCATATGGCTTTTAATCGGGTACAAATTCTTTGTTATTTATTGCGAGGTCAGTTGACCTTGAAATGTCAACTGCTGACGACATTGCAGATTGCCGTGTGGAACTGCAGTATGACTTAACGGTGAAACGAAATGGATTATGGAAACAGCTGACGTGGCCTGTAGAAGGTATCTGTTTGTCAATGGCCTGGCTAGGAATATCACGAAATCTTATGCTACCATAAAGAGTGGACCTGGGTACCTCCAACATTCATCAGACACACCACTGTACATCGAAGCCTTTTGGCACCTTGAGTTTGATCTGCGGGTTACTGATGGAATCAAACTTCCCTGACATCTATAATTATGTCTTCGTTATTTAAGGAAATAGTAGGCAGTGTGAATATAACCGGAGCAAACTTGTCGCGCTAAGCCACAAAACATGTTCCACGGACTTCTGTATAGTAGAAGAGGTCGAAAGTTAACACGAAACTAGATAATAATGCATAACGAGCAGCTTCATAATTTGCACTTTATTATTTAGTATTATTAGAGTGATCACATCAAGGAAGGTGAGATAAACATGTCATTTAGAATGCATGAGAGCCATGGGGAATGCATTAAATTATTAATCGATAAATCTGAAAGGAAGAAATCAATTGGGGAACTTAGGCTTATGAGAGGGTAATATTAAAGTGGATTTGAAAGAAGTATATGAGGCTGTGGACTAGATCGATATGGCTCACAATACGGATGTATGGTGTGCTGTATTGAATATGGTAACGATTCTTTGGGTTCCGTAAACGGAGGGGGAAGTTTTAATGAACCAAGTGTCTATTTTCTGAAAACTTACACTGTTGTGTGAAGTTTGTGAGTTCGTTGTATGTAGGGATCCCATTAAAAAAAAACCAAAAAGCGGGACACGTAAAAACATTTAGGTGACAAGGGGAGATGGGTAGAAGACAAAATTTTTAACCAGGCTCGCAATGAAAAAGGGCGGCGTATAACTACAATGAGGTAAGTCAGATAACAAAAATTATGACAACAATGAAGTAATAATAATAATCAATATCAGACACGCAGTTCACAGTATCGCACCGAACTCTGTATCCACTAATCTAGACGTCTTCCCCTCCCTATCTTATTCCTTCCGTTTAGTGGCTGGTTGGCGCTCGGGTGCTGCAGATGTTTTCTGTCATTGTGGCGAAGTAAATTATTCTTACCGATTGTCGCAAATGTCGTATTTTAATGACTTTGAAGAATCGAGATACTTGGCTCGCCGAATCGAATTTTGCTGGACACCGGACCGAAGCTCTTCAAAAGCCATAAAACCAGGGCTGTCCCTGGAAAACCGGGATGAATGGGATCCCTATTCGTATGGTAGCAGTTCTTCACTTGTGTACCCAAGACAGAATAAATTTCTGGACTAGTACTTGACTGCCTAGGGAATTGGAAAACCAAGCAGGAACAAGTTGAATAACACTTAAAGTCGACTTGCCATATAATGGACGGCTTCATTATTGTCGATTAATAAAATTGGTTTTAAAGCTTAATGTGTAGGACATTTCCTGCAATAAAGTACTTCCTACTGACTGTTACAGGCATGTGTGTGAAAACACACACTGAAGCAGGAGACAAGATGTTTATAAATATATGTCATACACCCGAGGTGCCAGCTCCAGAGGACATCAGTGAAGACGCTCTTGTGGAGATATGGACCTCAGAGGACCATTCCTCTTTCAGGGTACCCATGAGTATTGGTGAGGGCCACGCGGAAGCTGACAAAGGTAGTTAACACATGTATGGAGCTTAGACTATTGCAGTAGGTGTGCATCCAACAGAATACTGAGAGATCTGAAATTCTCACCGCGTTGAAAACTAAGATTATGGTATTCTGATACTTGACGTCGTGCAGTTTGGTCAGAGGAACCTGCCACCACCACTTTTACATAAGTTACATGACTGTACTGCAGCATATTTTGTGAGAGAGGTAACAATATTTGAAGAACCTGCTGCCCCACCCTCAGGATACAAAATATATGAGGCCATGTATTTTGATGGAGAAGTACCGTCGTTTTGGAGCAATTCGTTGCCTCCATGTTCAAGGCAGGAGAAATGTGACACCGTGTTGTTTGGGAGGTAAAGCACCAGAATTTCAGAAGAACCCTTATATCAACTGACACAGCATCATATCCTAGAAGACGCCAAACTTAATATCTATTTCTGTTTTGCCATTAGCTGTCTCTATATCACGAGGTAAAGTTCACCCTAGAACAGGCCACGAAGGCCCAGAGGGGGAGTAGAGGTATAGCTCTATCCTTTCTTTAATCTTGGCGCTAGATGGGGGTGGGTGGTCAACACCACCCTCCGGCCGCTTTGCCCCCGAGAAAAACCAGGTACCCATTGTATAGGAGGCTGGGTGGACCCCAGGGCCGGTCTGGACAAGTGCGGAAAATCTCGCCCCCACCGGGATTCGATCCCCGGACAGTCCAGCTCGTAGCGTGTCGCTATACCGACTACGCTCTCCAGGCCCCATATCACAAGGCATTACCAGCTAAAAATACTCTATCTCTTTGTAATTTCTTTCGCTGTTTTTCTAATACTGTGACATGCAGTTACACGTGTTCTTTAAATACTACTTATTTTATCTATGTTATGTCAGTAACATGATATTCAATGAAAACCTTTGTTTCCAGCACATAGAGAAATCAGTGTCTGGCAGTAGTAATTCATACAAGTTTTATCACAGTCACTTGTAACATAATTCTCATACTTTTTTTATAAACTTTTCTAACATAAAATGTAATTTCAAAATAATCAGCTACTGAGAGAGACAAGTTCTTGGCATTGCTTGTCTTTTAACATGGGAACGTGTACGCAGCTTTTATTTTGGGAAGAGGCGTTTTGAAGCCATGGAAAGATTAGTGAAAGTCTGAAATCTTACAAAAGCATGTAGGCTAGTCCTTGGCTTCTTGTGTCCCGTGAAATTCCAGAGAAATTTTTTTGTGCTCACACTCTGTAAGAAGGAGACCATTTGGAAAAGCTGGTTGTAGCTGGAAGGATAATAGTAAACTGGATCTTAAAGAAACAAGATAGGGGAATACAGACGCTGAAGGAAAGAGACTACTTAGAAGATCTAGGCAAAGAAAGGAAAATAACATTAAAATGGATCTTACAGAAATAGAATACAATAATCTGTAACCTGGAGGAAAGAGATCACTTAGACAAATTAGTTGTAGATGTGAAGATATTATTAGAATCGATTCAGAGGTAAGGGATGAGAGGGTATGGGCGGGAATTATCTTGCATAGGATAGGGATCAGTGGTGGTATCGTATGAATGTGGTAATGAATTTTGGGGTTCCAATAAAATGCAGGGAATGTTTTGAATAGCTGAGCACCTAAGAGCATTTCAGGAAGGTCTGTGCTATGCAGAGTTAGTTTTGTTTATATTTGTGACATTATGCTGAAGAATACACTGAACAACAGGCAAGATGTCTGTGCTGGATCCTTGAGAGAATAGTGTGATTGGTAACCAGCAGCTTGAACATTCTTATTCAGGAAAACAATACTTCTAAACTTTTATACACATAATTATTAATTATTTCAGCTGGTAACCCCACTGTTGCCTATGATGTGGCCATCAACCATGAGTTCTACAAGAAAATAGAAAACAGCAAGGTGTTTCTCACCTTCCTCCTTACTGTTGTAATGGAAGGTTTGAAGGACAAATACAGTCTTCATCTTCAGACCGAAGGTAAAGTACGTTCAGAGTTATGAAACCTCACTACAGCTGTGTCATGCAAGTAGGTGTATGCATCTCAGACACAGTAATGCATAAGTGATTAAGGTGCCTGTTTGGTACATTGCACAACATACATAGATGAATTACAGACTCTGTGTATGGACGGGTGGTGGTTCAATACAAGTTGATAGTAGAGAAACAACCTAACTTACCTGAAGTCCTTTACATTGTATCCTTGAGCTTCTGAAAACTAGTACTGGGATACTGCCTTAAAATGGACAATGAAGTGTTGTACATTATAGCAGACCAATAATTTATAAACACTCCATAACCAGTAAAATTGATGAGGCTAAGTTATATATGACCAGCTGCAAATGGCAGACATCTTTTCCAGGTATTGGAGCCCTAGCTGTAATGTGACTGTTAAAAGCTGAGACAAAGATATGATTTTCAATTTGATGCCATTGAATGGAATCAAACTGTTACAGATTATGTGATTTTGAAGAACCGAAAGGTAATGGGTGATCTTCTGCCCCATCGCATAAGACAGGGAGGACAGAGGAAGCCAGCCAGCCCCCTGATTCAGGAGATGACGCCACCCATACCCGTATCTAGTTGTGAGCCACAATACAGGATCCGCCATGAGCCACCACAAGCTGACACACCTGATTACTTGTTGGCAGAGTTCCTTATGAAGGATTTGGTATGTTGTAGGTCATGACAGTCTTAAATTGTTAGATCTGCCAATACTACATTGCTGATGGCCTAATTTTAACTTGGGGGTTATGTTATTAGTTTTGAAAATGACTGCATCTGCCTCAGTTTTATCAAGAACATGCACTGTTACAGCAGTGGAAAACAGGGCCAATCTGTACACAGCATGATTCATGACTTAAAATAATGTCTTAAATTCAGGATCTTACTCCAATCAGGAATGTCGCATTAATATAGGTTATAGGCTTACAAACTTACTGTTACCTGAATGCTAAAGTAAAATATTGATAAATTAATAAGTTATTAAACAAAATTTTAATTCCTGAATTCACAATAAATATTCAACATGACCACCTGCACTATCAGTACATATTCTGAGTTTTTAGTTTGCTGGTGTTCATCTGAATTGTCCCTTTCATAAGTTGAAGCACCCAAAATGTGATGGCACAGTACATCTCATGTTTCCATGTTTTGCTGGTACATAAAGTATGCAGTGTGTCCCACAGGAGTTCAGGTCTGGAGAACTAGGTTTCCAGTATTGTGGATTACCACCACTGGATCCACTGACCAGGAAATGATGATTTAGATATGTTGCCACAGGCATTGCAGAATGCATGTTGGGGCTGAGGATAGTCATTTTGAACATTTTTCTCAAATTCATTAACAAAGGCTTCACATAAGTACTTGTTTATTTATTTTTTTTTATTCTTGTTCAGAACTGGACACATGTTTATGGGAAATTTATGTCTCTGAATGATTGCATCACTAAACTCCTGAAATTCACATACAGCAAATTGTTCTGTAGTCTGTCATACCAGATGGCAGTGATTTTCACAACAGTGCCACACACACGCATTATGGATAAGGCCACTAGCTGGCAGGACCACCAACCAACAGTGATTGCCAGAAAGAGATTTATGTAGTTGATAGTGTGCATATGTAGTGAAATAAGATAACAATGTAATGGCTCAGCAGAGGAGAATGCAGTGGAAACTGTAGCTAGAGATTAGTACTATTCATTTAAAATGCTTGCTATACTGCTAAATGGTGTAACAAGATAGGAAGCTGTTCAGTACATTTCCACCCTTTGGTTTTATTTTTGACAATGTTCCTAATGTACTTGGAAACATTAAGAAAATATAAATGAGGACAATGGAGGTTATGAAAATAATCCTGCATTAATAGCTATGAGTGAAGTCTGTAAACTGTCTGTTGGTGTTTATTTTATACCTGAAGTCCAGATTGCTCAACCACCAACTATCATGGGTGGTCAAATTGTGACTTAAACAAATGTTGCACTCTTTGTTAGTGTGGACTATGTTAAACATTTCTGATGAAGTCTACTGTTTCAGTTTCTAGTATATACTTAGGGAAGGCCATGTTGCTGCATTCTGGAATTGTTCATCCACCATTCTTCATCATTCTGACACCCCTGATTCAGCTCTGTATGTCTTTATCAAATGACAAATGACCAAGAAATATTCAGTATCCTTCATATCACAATCCTTGTGTTGTATGTAAGTAAGATATTCAGTGGAACATTTTTGTATTGTCTGTTTGTATTCTCTAACAGACAAGTAGCCATGGTTTGACATTAGATGTTGGAGAAGATCGAATTGTATTGGACAGTCCTGGACTAGTTGGCAAGCGGGCTTACAAACTGGATGTGTTCATACCATACTTGGTAGACCAGGACAGGTGCACTGCCAGCTTCAATACTGACACAAAGGTAAAATATTGTAAACTAAATCATTTTTAATACAGGAATCAGACCTAATCCTTCCTGAACATGATGATGATGATGAAATCATTTTTAATTATGAGGACTTTGCTGTAAATGCCAGTACTGTGTAATTGACTCAGAATAGGAAATCCATTTTGAGTAGTGCAGTCTGTATAGCAGTTGGCTGTGGCGTGGATTTTAGGAGTTCAGATGCTGTAGATATGTGAAGTTCCGTTGGTGATGACTTTGAAAACTGTAGTCTGTAGGATGCATCATCATGTAGTCTAGCATAAATTTGCTGACATTTCAGAAGTACCTGCATCTTGAAGACAGAAGGAGGTGAACATATTGGTTTCCTCTGAAATACTGATAAATATCTATGGGATTGAATATTGCATCTGATAAGACAGTAATATTCCTGTAGATAATCTTCATTGTTGTCCCGTGCATGTTGTTTCAATCTATTTTTTATTGTTCCAACTCATGCACTTCACCACACTTTAAAATACTAAAATCTCACACTAAAACACTTAAAATTTACCCCTACATGTTTCAGTCTCCTTTGAAACCATCTTCAGGAGGTCCATGGCCATACTTTGCTAGGTTACTGAATTGCAATGTTGATTTACATTTGTTATAAAGAGTGGGTATGTGGCTGTATGTCAATTCATTCTGTCTGTGTGTGTGTGTGTGGGTGCCTATCTGATCGAGACTATGTCATGGAATGTGCTGGAGGTCGCGTGGAAAGTAGGCCTGTTCGTAGAGTGGGTTGTAGTCTCTTGTCATCTGTTCTGTGATTAGTCTATTGCATTGGTGGTATATTTGTATGTAAAAAGATTCCCAGCAGTTCATTTTCAAGCCTTTATTACATGATTTTAGGAGTTTTAACATTTCATTTGCTCTACCATACTCATGTTTATTATTTAATATGTGCATCGCATAAGCTGAATTAGGATTATTAGTTCTAATATATCGCGTGTGCTCCCTATGTCTTGTGGTTATGGGTCTACCTGACTGTCTTATATACGCCATATCGCATGTGTTACATTGGAGTTCATAAATTCCACTAGGGTTTGTGTTGTCCGATTTATGAGATAACTGTTGGTATATTGTATTGGTGGGTTTAAATGCTATATTAAGGTTAGTTTGTTTAAACAGATTAGTTACCTTTCTTATTAAAGGGCTGTGGTATTTGAATGTTATCCATTTTTTGTCTTCTCCTTGTGTTATTTTTTGTTTGTCTCCTAGGGGTTTCTTCTTGTTATTAGCTGATAATTTCTTTTTCAGATTATGAATGGTATGTTTAGGAAAGCGATTGTTTTGAGCTATTGTGAGTATTTTATTCCATTCCTGTTTTTGTGCTTGTTTTGTAATGGGTAATGTTATCATTCTGTTTATATAATGTGAGAATGCTGCTAGTTTATGGTCCAATTGATGGTTTGATAATACAGTAGACCTGAGTATATACAGAAAACCTACACGCGTGGACATCACAATACAGTCTTCATCGAACCATCCATTGGACCATAAACTAGCAGCATTCTCATATTATATAAACAGAATGATAACATTACCTATTACAAAACAAGCACAAGAACAGGAATGGGATAAAATATTCACAATAGCCCAAAACAGTCTCTTTCCTAAACATACCATTCATAATCTGAGAAAGAAATTATCAGCTAATAACAAGAAGAAACCCCTAGGAGACAAACAAAAAATAACACAAAGAGAAGACAAAAAATGGATAACATTCAAATACCACAGCCCTTTAATAAGAAAGGTAACTAATCTGTTTAAACAAACTAACCTTAATATAGCATTTAAACCCACCAATACAATATACCAACAGTTATCTCATAAATCGGACAACACAAACCCTAGTGGAATTTATGAACTCCAATGTAACACATGCGATATGGCGTCAGTCAGGTAGACCCATAACCACAAGACATAGGGAGCACACGTGATATATTAGAACTAATAATCCTAATTCAGCTTATGTGATGCACATATTAAATAATAAACATGAGTATGGTAGAGCAAATGAAATGTTAAAACTCCTAAAATCATGTAATAAAGGCTTGAAAATGAACTGCTGGGAATCTTTTTACATACAAATATACCGGCAATGCAATAGACTAATCACAGAACAGTTGACAGGAGACTACAACCCACTCTACGAACAGGCCTGCTTTCCACGCGACCTCCAGCACATTCCATGACATAGTCTCGGTCAGATAGGTACACACACACACACACACACACACACACACACACAGACGGAATGAATTGACATACAGCCACATACTGACACTCTTTATAACAAATGTAAATCAACATTCCAATTCAGTAACCTAGCAAAGTACGGCCATGGACCCCCTGAAGATGGTTTCAAAGGAGACCAAAACATGTAGGGGTGAATTTTAAATGTTTTAGTGTGAGATTTTAGTATTTTAAAGTGTAGCGAAGTTCATGAGTTGGAACAATAAAGAAGAGATTTCTGTAGATGTTTTAAGAGTCTTCCTTTAGCCATTGAATCCAGTCTGGCTCTCAGACAATATCGTAGGGAACAAAAATACAACAAGCAGAGCACAAAGCTGACCATTTGAAGTTACATATTGCTGAGGTGTAGAATGTGTGTAACTTTCACAGTAAATTTCATATACAGTTTTGTAGCATTGTGTGTAGGCTGAGGCAGCTTTACCCTTTCTTTTATCTTCTCTTGACCACTAAAAATCACTTGGAAGCTATGTGGGTAGGTGTCCTTTACATCTGGACATCTGTGGCAATGGTTCCGGTTGACTGTGTATACACTGCATGGTCTGATTGGATGTTTGCCATAGAGTAGAAAGTACCACACCCCTTTCTAAGACCAGGAGAAACACCTGTGTATGCTGATGACAAACAGATCCGTTGGGAAGTTTTGTGAAACCTATGGATGACAGGTATACACGTGTATATACAAAAAATATGCTGGCAATTCCTGCTAATTTTGTAATTAAAAAGTGGTACATACTTAAATGTTATCATATTCAGTTATCCCGTTTCTTTTAATTTCTTGGAAAAATATTAATCCCAGTTTAATTAAACTTCCTCATCTCTGTCTGTTAACTAATGTACTATTAGCATTGTCTTGCATGAAACTGATCAAAATGCCATGAATGAAATATTTTAATATAACATTTCTTATTTTTCAGATCCTCACTCTAAAAATGCCAGTTATTGCTACAAATTAGGAATGGACAGTAGGCCCACTAATCTCTGTTGTACTTTCTTTTTGAATTCCTGTCAGGTATGTGTTGTATGAAAAGGGAAAGATAATAATATATGTGATTATACAATTGCTTTTCATGTATTGTTAAAGGATTGTGAAAAGGTGTCAAAATTGTAACAGACAAATAAAGCAGTATACACTTTATATAAAGGTAAAGCAATCCAATTACAGGCCTGGACAGGCCCTGAGGGTTCCAGGAGGTTGAGGCTCCCACATTTCAAGACAGTCAGCACATGAAGATGGTAAGGTTGTCAGCCATATGCACCGGCCACCTTTACTCCCAAGAAATATTCCTGGAATTCTTTTCTGTTAGAGGCTGAGTCGACCCCAGGGCCATAGTGCGGCAGGAAGGATTATGTCAATGAAAAATTCCAATGACACCATCGGGAATCGAACCCGCGACCTTCTGACTTGTAGTGCAGTGCCTCAACCAACTGCGCTACCGCGTGCCCCATACACTTTATATAACCTTCCTTAATCTGCATATTATTGATTGTTATATAATGCCATGCTTTTTTTTTTTTGTAAAATTTTCCTCAGAACAGGAATCTGGATATAAAATTATAATCCTACAATAAAATAAATGCCATTGTAAGAAATAATTTCATTAAACAAATATTATCATAAAAATTATAATATACAATACCACAGCAAAAGCAAATTTTAAATACTCTTTTGAGGTCTTGGTGTTGATGAAAGGAAGATCACAGAAATGGAAACGGCTCAAATGTATTTTTATGGCCTTTCCTGTATACTACAAGGCTAGATCATGAATGAAGAGCAGATATAAAAAATTAAATGTTCCAAATATTATCTGTGAATGCTAAAATAATTAACTGTCATACACACATGAGTATACAGATTGGAGGTAAAATACCAAATCAGGAACTGAAACCAGTGAGATGAGTAAAGCCAACACAGTCAAATTTAGCTTCTTTGTATACTCATAGTATACAGTCCAGTTGAAACATACTAATGAAATTATGAACATTGCACCCTCAAAAGACTCCAAATAGGTTTTCTTCGCAAATGTTGACATTCTTCTCATTCATAAGATATGCCAGATGAATAGTTTTCAGATTTCATTTTCAGCTGTAGAGGTAGCATTGGAATGTAGACAGTGTGCTCTGCCCTCTAGTGGTGGATTTTTTAAGCAAGACATTCGGTTGATAACAAAATTTTTCTCCTCAGCCGACCCTTTAATAATCGAAATCTTGATCCAAATTTTTCAATAAAAATGGTTTCTCCTACAAACCTCTTTTTAAAATAATTGTATGTCTGTTCTGTATAGATGTACATCTTGGATATTTGACAGTCAGTGGACTTATGCAAACAATAAAGGAATCTTTGTGTGGAATTCCAATGAAGAAGTTATATAACTGTACTGTTATATGCAAACATTACAGAAAATGTATATATTGGTTTAAGAGAGTGTGGATTCCCTTTTTGGCATATTAATGTATATTTTTCTTTTCTTTGTTTTAATTATGCCATGTCCTGAAGAAACTGTGTTGTTCTGAAGAAAGGGACAGTAAGTGGCCGGAATATTAATAATGGATCGGGAGAAACATGCACAAAAGTATACTTTGTATTTTCTGTGCTATTCCACATTTACAATAAGGGACTGAAATGGATCATGGCAGTGGTATAGCCTTAAGATCAAACCAAGAACCTTTTGAATACTAAACATACTGTATGGCTATTTGTGGTGAGAAAATGTGTAACTGCATAGAAAACGTGCCCATTGCTGTTTTATTTTAAGTGGAAAAAGTTCTCAGACAAATTCACCCTATATTTCACGCCCTGTTAGACGATTGTAGCAAGCAGGCAAGAAGTATTTACATGTTACCCCCTTGTTGCAACGTTGTAAATAACAAGCCCATTAGGTAAAGTTATTGTCCAATTATGCCTCACAGATTTTACGTTACGCATGCCTACATGTTGCACTTCAACCTGAAAAATTCCATTCAACAATTTAACTAACCACCCTGGTACACCTGACCGTGATATCTTCGTTGAGTTTGTTTCTGGTGCTGTAAGTAATTCTGGCTCAAAGTCTTTTGTAGTCGCATACTCGCAGACAGAGCTAGACTTGCCGCCACCTCCCCCTCCTCCCGCCCCAAAATAAACATAATCTCGTCATGTTCACGATGAAAGTATTTAATTTTTACTTCCTGGCCTCTGCCTCCCAAAATTTACTGCCCAACGCCACGGTCCAGTTCACTTGAGGGGTTAAGGCGGCCCTTCCTGTAAGTCTTCTTTGATTTGTTTTTAAGCAGAAACCCTATGTATTCTAATATAATCTTTTTTCCAGAACTGTGTATAACCTCTGCGTAAAGGTATTTTTTTCCCCTATACACGCCATGAGGTAATATAGGGGGAGCAGAGTTACAGCTCCACCCACTCCCAACCTCGGCGCTAGATGGAGGTGTAAACATCACGCCCCTGACGCTTTACCACGGGGAAAGAACGCCGGTACCCACTGAATAGGAGTCTGAGTGGGTCCCATAGCCGGCCTGCACGTTGTGGAGAAAGTAAAATCTCTTGCCTCTACTGGCATTCGAACCCCAGACCGTTTAGCCCGGTATAACCTCTGCGTAGCTTTAAGTATTGTTATTACTGTTGAATTCCTCACCAGCTATTAAACAGCGCTGGCAGCCACCCTTCTCCTGTCCTTCAATAAAAAGAGTTTTACAATGGCTGCATTTGTCGTAGAAAACACGTGCCTGCTAGTGTAGAGCTTCCTTCTTCAATCAAAATCGTCACATATGGAAACAGTTTTATTCCATTCAGAGGAAGGAAATGCGCTTCTTCCTTGGCCTACAAGAATAACAGGTAGAAAAGTAGGATATCCAGTACACACGAAGGACCGTATGAACACAAAGCACCGGGTGATCACGAAAGTCATTATGACACAAAGCACTGCACGAACACGTAGGACCATACAAAGATGAAACTTCTTACGAACACGAAGCGTCGTAGGAACGCGAGGACCGTACGTACATGAAATTCGGTATGACCACGAAGGATCATACTAACATGAAATTCGGTATGATCACGAAGGATCGTACGAATACGGAGGACCTACGAACAAGAAATTCGGTTTGAACACAAAACATCCTACCACCATGAAAGACCGTACGAACACGGAGGAACTATGAACACGAAGGATCGTACGAACGCGGAGGACCGTGCGAACACGAAGGACCGTATTTGCATCTGCGCTGCTTCCAGTATTCCCCTGCCGCTCTGTCATTGTCAGGTATGGCAAACGACACTCACTTTCACTGAGAAATCACTCTTAACGGCGTGGAAAGGGCAATTATGGTCTTTATAAGTGATTTCAAAATGCTTTCTACATCCTGGTATATTAATGAAAACAAACTGAAGCAACGTTGGAAGTTGGATTTTTGTACTGGAGGGGCTTTCTAAAGGCCAGAGAGGACGATTGTAGACTCACAGTGCCATTTCTTTTAGTACACAACGGAATGGCTGATAAACTAAATATTTGTTGCGGAACACCTATATGATACAATGTTTTCATATACCGATTTTTATAATGCTAAATATAAAACCAAGACAACCATCCCCCTTATAAATCAAAAGCAACTGGAGAATGTGGAATATTTCAATTACTTGGGTAGCATGTTAACAAAGTGTGAACATTGAAGTATTACACGACGGGAGGAAGGGAATATCCTACATCCAATAAAAAATAAGGAAGTCTAACTGGATTGGTCACATCTTGCGTAGTAACTGCCTTCTGAAACACGTTATTGTGGGAAAGATAGAGAGAGGGAAGGATAGAAGTGATGGGGAGAAGAAGAAGAAGTCGTAAGCAGATACTGGATGGCCTTAATTTAGTTAATTTTGTATTGGCTCCTAGAATTTTGGAAAATGTGTTTGACCCTGCTCTATTTCTAAATAATCAGCGATGTTTACTGTTTGTATAGCAGTGTATCTGTTGTATATGTTTTCTTTTGTATATTAGGTCAAGCAGAGGCTGAAAATTCAAGTTTTCTGGGATGTTACACTGTTCCGATGGGTAAATCGTTACAGACGTTTACAGGATCATAATGTCATCATCCTCGGAGTCAAGCGTCGCAGTGCATTCATCTTAAGCGTCACGCCCTTCGAAGAGTTGGAAGCAATTGATCAGACACAGCGTAACATGTAAGAAGATTCGTTACTTCAGCTACACCGCTACGAACCTCAAATCAGGCATCGAGTAGGACTTCTTTGGGAGGTTTCATTTATAAACTTCCGTACGAATTATTCTCTAACACTTTTGCAAATCTGCATTTAGTCTCTCCTTTGAATCTTTCACGACGTTCTGTCCAGGTTTATGTAAGACTGTGAATTGCGACGGCACTGGCTTAGTAAGTCTGCATTAGTAAAATGCATCAATGGTATGGTGCGTATGGTTCGGACGAGATGGACTATAATGTATACGGAATTTTTTAGGAAACGTTTTTAAAAATGGTCATTTGGCAGACAAGGCCCGAAAAAAAAACGGAACTTGTATTAAAATTGAATTTCAGTAAATTAAGACTTTCCGTGTCTGTAGTGTGAACTAGAGTGTGTTTGGCAGCCTGCTATGTAACTTACTACTAAATCGCTCGCAAAATAAGCCGGATTGTTTATAATTTTAAGTGTGGGGTCTTTTCTCAAAATTCTATTAAAACTTGCGTGATTTGAAGTTCCGGCAGCGGTGATCATGACGATTCAAGCCTTCTGGGATGATATGCCATGTCGACTGGCAAATAGTTTACTGATAGTTTTAAGAGTCGTGTCTTCACAAACCACCTTTTCTTCGACTGCTTGACCCTAAAAATGGAGCACTACGATCCTTCATACGTTCTCAACTATTTACCAGTCGACACGGCGTAATATTCCAGAATACTTGAATCATCTTCTGTTAAATGTTTTCCTGGTTTGGGGCTGCGGGCTTTTAATTTGGAGTATTGTAGTGATCGCATATAAATGTCGGTTCCTTACAGTTGGTATGTTCTTTGTTTTCGAACTTGCTTTGAAACATTTCTGTTTCACGCTGCCTCGTGTAGCCTTGCTGTCTCCCTTCTCTGCAGCTGCAAGAAGTGAAACTCATGGAACATAGCCGGCAGCAGCTGTCGGCAGGTAAAAACCTTACCAGCGAGGTGGTCAGTGAAGTCTCGGAAGCATTCCTAACAACATCGCAGTAGTCATCGTGAGTGAACGAGTCGTGTTTGTATCAAGTTGCCCGTGGTGGTACCGGGGCCCCCCTACACCCCTCCACCTCCTTAATCACAATCCTTTGACCAAAAAAAAATCACCATGAAGCTTTATAGAACGTATGGCAGATGTATAATTTTAATGGCAGCATTCCTAGCAGGTAAGCGATATGTATTTTTCTCTTGTTTATTCAGTCACTCTTTATCATGTTTTGTGCCTGGTATAATCGGACAACGTTATTTTCCTTCTATATAATATATTCGGCCTGTATTTTTTCCGTTGAGATTCCCCCCTGTTGCAACTACAACTACAGTATTGTGCTACGTGGCTAAACAGTGACTACAGCAACATAACATCACAACGTTCTTAGACTGTCCCCTCCTATCGTTTGAAATCCAAGTTATTTTCTGTGGTTATAGAGACACAAGGGAGGACAGTATGCTGGTAAACGTACTGAACAGGGAGGCAGCATGTTCCCCAAAAGTGGTAAATTTCTGCCATACTGCACGTCGGGACATGACACTAGTCTACTGTACATAGTTATGTCACAGGCTGCGGACCCTCAGATGTGCCTAGAATTATACTGGCTATATCAAGGCCCAAGTTTTCCAGATTTTTCTGAAAAGATTGCAAATGAGGTACTGAGTGACACAGTACACGGTCTTTATCAAAGCCTTAGTTACTTTAAAAATTATCACGATTTCACGGTACACACGTAAAGACTATTTCGTTCACACCCTTCAGAAAATTGCGGCCTTGCCTGAGCCGATTTTTAAGAAACTCGCCAAGATTCAACAGCATTATGTGCAAATCACTCATATCGATTTTCACTCACATCGCACAATAAATGTGGAACGTGTGGATATAAAATTATTTGCAAACTGAGTTACGAGCGGCTTTCACAATCGCAATCGCTTAACAGCATTGCGTGAAGATTGTAACGAATTTCGCCAAAATCGCTCAAGGAATATGGAAAGTATGGATAGAATTTCATTACGCCCTAACTTAATTGAGGTAATCACTAAGATTTCACGAAACTCACGAATTTTGAAAGGAGCTCTTTATCGAATTTTATGAAAATCCCACAGACTTTTCAGTCGCTGATACTAGGTCACGGACATAAGAGACGGACGGACGGACGGAAAGAAGTGGTCTTTGCATAAAGCGTTCTTTATTTTTAATTAGAGCTCAACTGAAACATTATATTAGGCCAGTCAGCTTACATATTGCCGGATGTTACAGCCATATTACTTATAAAGTCAGTCTACAGTATCGCACTGCAACCGTTCTTTTACAACATAGACCAGGTCTAAATTTATTTATTTGTGGTTTATGTAACGATGCTGTTAGTGGCTCGGATGAGACAGCGTCGAATGATAGATATCTAGTGAATGAAAATTTGAAAGAATGTGGATGAAATATATTATAGCCTAAATTAAGTACTATCCTAGCGTCCATTTGGAAGGACTGAAGAAAATCACGAAGAACATCAGTGTTGATGAACTGTCCGGACAGAGGCTCGAACTAACACCTCCTGTGCGAGCCAAATTGCTCCGCGAAAATAGATAAGAAAATTCATCACGTCGAGATTTGAGGTTCTCACAGCGGTCTTGCTGAAGATTCACGTCTTCTGGGATGTTATACTGTATCAGCTGCTGAACAGTTACTGAAGGTCAGAAGGAACGTAACACCTTCACTTTCAGGGTCAAGCATTCCAAAAAGAGTACTGATTTACCTGTACACGAAGGCATTATGTTTGTTCTGTAACTGTCTACCAGTCGACATGGCGTAACATCCCAGACCACTTGAATCGTCTTGTATTCTTCGCTCGGTGCTCACATATCCTTCTGTTAGCTATAAATTTCGTAACAATTCCTAACAAGAAATTCGATAAAAGTTCGTCTGTCAAAAGTTACATTACGTGTATCTAGTTTCGAAACTAATGACACTTTTCAGTGAGTTCTGAACACGTCTCTAAGGCTGAAGTACCTGTCCAGAACCGCCTTGCTTCATTTTTATATATCTCGAACCTCGTTATAAGTTTACACAAAATGTACATAATTTTATGATACGTTTGTAATAGTCTCGCCGATTAGGTGGAAAGGACGAAACGTCAACCTTGCTTCTAGGAGATACGCGGTTTTAATCCGGATATGCGACATCCCGATAATGTTCGTGATTTTTCTCAATCACTACAGATAAATGCCGGTTGGTAATTACATTACAATATACCACAATCGCTTCCTCCCCAGTTCGTTTACACTTCACACTCTACTGTAACTGTCTAACCTCACTCAAAGCAAAATAATATCATATGTGACACGGCGTGTTAAAACCATGTGAGATAATTTTGTTTTACAGTAGCGCGTACTTCAGTTTAATCATACGTTAGAACCAACCAGGCATTCTTTATACAAATAAATAAATAATTTATTTCTTCAAGCAGAACAACATGTTTCGACCTACCAACCATCTGTAGAGATACCCTGCTAATATGATAAGAAAAATACTCAAGACTGTAAATAGAATAAAATAATCCCCTACAGTTCATTAAATATTCTTGGCATGTCAAAGTAGCGATGAAGAGTTCTCTCTTGTTTCTTACTATCTTTCTCAGTACGCACTTTCCGCCACATGGAAAGTGGATTTCACAAACTTTCTTTCTCTTTTGACATACCTCTTCAGTTACTCTCGCAAGTGACACGGACAGCACGCTAAGTTTTATAGAGTCTAACCTTAAACATCTTCTTAACCACAACAGTCGCATGCTGCCAATCATCTTTCGATGACATTATTCACGTTTCAACGAATGATTTAAAAAATAAATTGATAAACAGACAACCACACACCTATGCCAGCAGCACCCACTCTGTTCAGTACAGACGGTGTTCAGATCAGATTGGTCTGTCGTAACGGTGGCAGGTATATTAGCTTCATAAGGCAGAGTCTTTTGATAGAAAAACAGTCGTTCAAATGGTCAAGATATTTACGACCTTTTACGAAAGCCGACGGTGCATTCACATATACACAAGGGCCCAATTTCTCCAGTAAAAACCCCTACAAAAATCGACCAAAAAAAGCCTATTGCCCTCTTTACATAAGAAGTTTGGTCAGGAGAATGTTTACAATGCATGCACTTTGGGCTTTCTACGTTATTTTCTAATGTGGGCCAGGATAGCTCAGTCGGTGTAGAGACTGGCTACGGGCTGGACGGTTCGGGGATCGAATTCCGGTGGAGGCGAGGTTTTCTGCCTCCGTCCAGACCTGCCCTAGGGCCCACCCAGCCCCCTATACAATGGGTACGGGGTCTTTTCCAGGGTTAAAGCGGCCGGGGCGTGGGGGTGACCACCCACCCTCTCTAACGCCGAGGTTAAAGAAAAGGTACAGCTGCACTCTACTCCCCCTCTGGGCCTTCGTGGCCTGCTCTAGGGTGAACTTTACATTTACCTTACATTATTTTCTAATTCAGGTAGATCATATTGAAATGCACTGGTATCCTACCAATTTTCCACACAGTCGTCGCCAGTACTGAGGCATTTATCACATCGTGGGACGAGCTTTTCTATCCTCTGCCGATATCACTCTGTGCCTTGTGTCACCAGCCATCGCATCACGTCTGCTCCCATTTCGCGATGGTCTTTAACCCTTAGGAGCCTAACGTTGTATATATATGGAGCACCTATTCTTGATGTTTCTAGATCACACACAACGACGCAGCACAGTCGGTAGGACTCCTCTGGACGAGTGATCAGCTC
>Ga0268261_10000540_pt1 | contig 24090 bp, 18 predicted proteins | sample TergutNc150P1_FD_190353 | JGI IMG/M metagenome (GOLD analysis project Ga0268261, IMG submission 190353) | Nasutitermes corniger P1 segment gut microbial community from laboratory colony in Florida, USA - Nc150 P1 (SPAdes) (version 2) | ecosystem: Host-associated > Arthropoda: Insects >...
TTTGACTGTCTTTTCCATGTTTTCTTGTATACATTTTGCCTTATTTTGTTGCACAAATTGTGACATGTTCTATATCCTTTGGGCTATGGCCCCATGTAGTTGGATTGAATGAACAAAATAAATATCAATCAATCAATCAATCAATCAGTGTGTAAATCATGAACTTCTGTTAGCTCAGTTACATTTCTATGGCATCTGAGGACATTGGTTCCAGGCCTATTTAACAGAACACAGAAAGATGAAATAGAATCACCTACAGCAACTCCAAATTTTTTGTCTGACGGGGGTATATTGGAAAATAGAGTTTCCCAAGGATCTATTCTATGGTCTTTATTGTTCACACACACACATACAACTTTCCCCTTAGAGCAAATTTCTTATCAGAACTCATAATATTTGTTGATGACATGAGCGTCATAATTTCCAACAGAAATTTTGGAGATTTCTGTACAATGTCAAACTTAGTTCTCTTTGGTATGAATGGTTTGCTGTTAATAAGATGGCCCTAAATCTTGATAAAATATAATAACACTTATAACAAATAATTCACATAACTGTATATTAAATATTGGAAACAAAAGAACACATAGACAAAACAGTACATACAAACTTTCTTGTTTACAAACTGATAACTGCCTAAAATGTAAGAATTTTACTGAGCAAGTGATTCCTAAGTGAAGTCAAGCATGTTATGCTGTTAGGTCAATGTTCCACATCAGCAACATTAACATTGTCAAATCAACTGATTTTGCACATTTTCACCCAATAGAGCGTGGAATAATTTTTTTGGCACAATTCGTCCAACAGTATAAAGATATTTACTTTATAAAAGAAAATTATCAGAATTATGGTTGGTGTATGATCTGGAACTCCATGTAGAAGTCTATTTAAAAAAATTATAGAATCTACTTGTTCCATGCCAGTATATATACATATCTTCAAAAATACACTTCCTTGTAAATAATAAAGAAAATGTTAAAACTGCACTGATCTGTACACAGTATAAAAACATCAAATAAGCACCATCTTAATAGACCAAATGCAAAATTTTCATGTTTTCAAAAAAGTGCATTTTATGCTGGTGTCAGAATTTTTAACAGTTTACAACGTGGACTCAGTCTTAAGAATGAAGAGGCACAATTCATTGTAGCATTAAGAAGTTACTTAAATAAACACTCCCTTTACCCTGTATATGAACTCTCTACATCTAGGGGTAATCTGTAATACTGCAAAGAAAATATTTACAGTATTTTGCACTGTGATAATTCTGTATTCATCACACACTGTGTATATTTTGTACTTTATGACTTGTTCCACATCTTACTGTCATTTTGACAAACTTGGACCCATGGAATGTGTCACCGAACCTTCACAAAAAGAGAGACACACAAGTCAAACACTTTTTTCAACTATTTTATCAGTCCACTGTATTGATTCTGCCATAAAGAAAAATTTTTAAAGCATATACTGTTCTATCATACATCTAAAAACTCACATACCCAAACCTGCTGTGTTCCCAGTAATACTGAAGCTATATTCTTTTTCTAATTTACCTCTTCATTTCCTATAAAATGCTAGTTTTGACTTGTTCCACTTTACTTGTGAAGGCATGAGACATACATAAGGCAGTGAAAATAACCTTAACAATATATTCAATAACTTCACCCAACATATTATTACTGCCACTAAATGGCTATTATATTATATATCTATAACCGACATATTACTTGCATGCTTAGAAAATGGTATTGACATCTCACTGTATGCTGTATTTTTAGTACTTATTATTTATTTACTGTTCCTCTGGGATAACCAGCTTTATGATTAGTAGCCCTGCCTTTGAACTCAATGTATGCTGATTATGTGAAACCTAAGTGTAATGCATGACATTTCAAATATCCCTAAACTGGGTGACTAATACAATGTCTACAACTGGTGATTGTGAATCTGCTGGAAGTACTGGTCACAGTGGAATTGACTGAGTAGTTTCTTGATATCTGCAGACAGCTGTTCCTCCACAGCATTCACAATTTTTTTTTGATAACTGCCGCTTGCACATTTTGCAATGAACGATAACAGCCAACCAAGGCCATCCCAACCGGTCACATCCACTTGAATTCCACTGAGTTGTGTCACCTTCAGACTGTCCAGTGTTGCTGCACATGTCTCATTCACATATGTCAGTGATATCTGTGAATAACCAACATGTCAGACCTCATATACCAGTGATATCTGACAATCACCATTACATCAAACATTATGCCAGCAATATCTGTGAAAAATGGGCACATCAAAACTCACGTATGATACCTATACCCATCAGTAACCTAAATATGAAACCTCACATCAGTCAGATCTGTAAATAACAATCAAACCTCAACTTATAGGTAACTTACAACAAATATTAGACATGCACAATATCAAAAAGAAAAAAATGAAACTGCCACACTATAATGATTGGAGTAATTGGCCTATATATGTGTGTATTAGTCAATATGACACTCTTAGTATATTAGACAATATACCACTAACCCTTTGGTGCTGAGAGATGACTAGCTGACTCACAGCATGATGCTGAGAAAACTGCACATCACCTAAAGTCATTAGCCAAAAACATGCAAATTTGTAAGTGGTCATTTGAATCTCTGGTCTTTCGCAAAGGTACACTGGGCACTTAATTCCAGCACCAAGGGTTAAATGGTATGATGATACTAGATAATAAATTGAAAAGGATATAGAAGGAAACAATCAAGGCCTGAACTAAGGTATTGTACTGCAATTTTCATAAACAGAAGCTCATTCACAATAATCAGTATCCCAGCAAAGGTTTGAACTGGTCACCTCCCTAATACAAGCTGGAATCATTACTGGTTGAGCCATCGTGCTCTGCAATGAGCTTTAAGCATGGGCATTTCCTCCAACACAGACATACTGTCAATATCTGGCTGCCTGTTCTTCAATTGTATAGCAGTCACTGTCTGCAAGGGGTCAGTCACAGCTGCCAACATATTAAACCATACCATAGCCTGAAGAATGAAGTTTTTAATTATAATAAAATAAATAAATAAAAAAAAAAAAAAAAACGTTGGTAACGCTATTTCCTCTACAGTGGTTACTTTATCAAGGCCTGTTCATGATGATTATCTAATTAGGTGTATAAATCATACTTACACCTACATAAAAGGGAAAATGAAGATGTGGGAGAGAGTGAATGGAAAATCTTGAATAAGAAGGAAATACATACTGTGTTTCACCCTACTGATAACATTACACACTTTTTACATTACAAGTTCCTTTCTTAAATGCAAAATGTCAGATCAACCACAGCACAAGAAACAGAAATAGCTGGATGGCAACAACTGTATATTAAGAAGCAGGCATGATACTAGGAAACAGAAGGAAATAAAAGTGAAGTGCAAGCACTGTAGAAACATAAGTGCACACAGGACAGGCAGAAATCAGTTCCTCACCTTAATAGTGATTGCATTATGTGGGATTGTGACTGTGATTCTCCCACTTGCTTCAATGGAGCCTAGAATGGCTACATAGTGCTCATACCCCAAGTGCAATGTCTGCAAGCCAATTCCACACACCACACTGAGATTAGTGCCAACTGTTGTGGCTACTGTATCAGATGTTCTATACACAGTGCTCAGGTTCCTCAACCATCCACCTTCAGCACTGAACCTGCCTTGGACTGGGAAGAATAAAATGTCAGTGCTGAAATTCTTGTTAACACTGGGGATCTTGATCTGATCCCGTCCAGTCTCTTTCAGAGTGTCTCTCACAATGAGCAGGATGAAGTCCACCAGGTCATCTATCTTTGTGGAATGAATCCCAGTAGGTGGTATCTGTAGGCTGCCCACCAAAGGCTCCCACCCTGCCTCCTTCAGTAGTTCTGTGAAAGTGACATTTAAGCGGCCAGATCTTGGCAAGGTTTCCTGCACATCATTACTCTCAATTTCATAGTCACCCACAATTCTTGGTACTTCCACATCTGTACCCAGGAGACACAGATGTGTGAACACAACAGTAATTTGCCTATCAGAATCAAATGTTATATCACTAAGGCAAGTGTCTTTTGTAAAGTGTTGTTCTTTGGCAATGCTGACTAGCACTTCACCAATAAACCTATGTCGTAAGTGAGGAGACAAATGCTCGAGGTCACTACTGCCTTGCACATTACCAAGCATAAGTAAAATGATGGCTACAGTACATGTATAATGTATGGACTGCATCTGAAAAGAAAACACCATTTGCAAAATTTCAGGCTCTCACATCAGTGTTGTTAAAGACTCAAATCTTGGGGTGCCCCATCCAGATGAAGTAGGCACTACAATCCTACCAAACATCGGGAACGACTCACCCACTGATGCAATGCCACACCCCAGATGACTTGAATCTTCAAAACAGAATTCACTGCCACTATTCATATGCTCCTGTGACAAATTATACAGGCCTACATGCTACGAATGCAAGCAAACAGTAATTTTAACATACAGGAATTATCCAAGTGGGATCTGAGACTGCATCTCCTACTTTCGGCTAAGTGGGTGACGAAGACACAATTTCTGAACCACAGATAAGTACAGAATAATGAATGTGTCCCAAACAAAGTAAATGGATGTGTAACAACTACTGTTGCTGAAGTTCCAGGTGAATAATAATGTCTGACACTGGCATAGCTGTGCAATGGGGTACTCTATTATATCTCCCACTTGCACAGATCTGCAATGTTACATATTAATAAATAGAAAAATATATATATCCACATAATTTAATGAGGAAAAAGATTCACACAACACAAAATATTATCAGAATTTTAAATCATTGCTGATCCACGGTTACTATTACAGTTACGGTATAAATGCTGAATTCATGAACATTCTAAACCACCTTCCAAACTACACATTTAATGAGATTTACACATGGTAGTGCCAACGACTAATGTTCGGCTATACAAGGTGTTTGGGAGCTAGTGTTAACCAAGCCCCTAGAGCACTTAAAAAAAAAAGGCCCATAAAGTAGGACTGGTTGGTGGGGCAAACTATCGTTGGTTGTTTTATCCCACACAGAATCACCAAAAGAGTAATGGATGGGGTAGCAACAGCACCCTGATGGAAAAACGAACCATAGGAACTTAGAGAGAGACTCAGGTGCTGGGGTTCTGATTTACTTGAAGGCTGATTAAGAAAGGGTAAACCACTGATGGCCATGTTATGTTATGCAATTCCCATAACTGACGTACTTCCAGGTTATGCCTGGAGGCGCTGGCCGTCATCTTACTCAAACACACCCAGTGATCACTACAACATGATATAATTCACCAATTCATCTCTCTCACTATTTTTGGGTTATAGTATGGTAAAATACAGTTCACCACATTCGTTACAGTCGAAACTTACGTCATGTAAGACTCGTTTTCATACTGCTAATGATTTACTTAGGGCTTGGTATGGTATAACAAAATTCACCAAGGCACGTATCTGACGTATGCCTTGGGTACTAATGCTACACCTGTAAGCGAGTTCCATGTTAACCGGAATAGTTAAGCAACTGCTTCAGTTAACGGCTTTAATTTTCCACTGTTATGGTAGATTAGTGCTTCAGTTCCATACTTTTACGGTGGCACTATAATACACGAGTAATGTTTGATATTTACCTGGAATACTCATTTACACAGCCTACCATACTCTGGCTACAAGACGGAGCATAAACTACTAACTATCCGCGATTCGTCGCCATTTCTCGTACCTTTAATCTGTGATTGGTCCCGCGATTATGGTTTTTCTGCGTGGTGCGCAGCACGAATCAGAGCTGTACTCAGTGCCCCCCCCCGCCACAGATCGTTTCAGATTAGTGGTACACAACTTGTTCATAATCTCGGTATTACGGAAGTTTGCCAAATGAAATAAGTGTAATTCATTTTATTGATAATGGGCATGTGAGGGTTCCTGGCACATTTTGGGCTAGTACGGGATGTGATGACGGTATCAGGAATATGAGAATATAGTGTTTAGTCGAGGGGCTGAAAAATTTCGAACTGTGCTCTTCGGCACTCCTCTTCTTGCCCTGCTAGCGACTGTATACGGCATTACGTATTCAGTAGACCATGAAATCAAGAACGCATAGATGGTTGATATTATGGTAAGTATGACCAGTTCCATGAATCACAAAAACGAGTTAATCATTGTACCCATTCACAAGAAAAATGTTGAAACCAAGTGTAGTAATTGTTGATGCACATGCAGACAAAATTATTCGGAATACTTAGTGTAGGTGTTGGAGTAATAAAGCAACAACTGGTCATGTATTCTGCATTTGTGAAATACACGAGACTTGAATTTACGGTTTATTTATGTTCCTGAGAAAGTGGGTGTAAATCAAAAAGCATAAATGAAACATGGTATTTCCATAAGAGGTAACGGACAAGTTACTGGTTACCTATCACACCAATGACAACATTTTTGTCTAAGATATATATGCATGTTGTGTTACTGATAGAAATAAAGATCATAGCATGACATACGAAGAACAGAAGGGGAGCAGAAGTACAGCTCTACGTATGCGTAACCTTGGCGCTAGATGGGGGTGGGCGGTCATAGTTAGTTTCGGGGTGCTTTACCGCCGGGAAAGAGATCCAGGGCTAGTGTGGACAGGTATGAAGAAGAAAAAATATGTTGCTCCCACCGGGGTTTGAACTCCGGACCGCCCAACCCGTACAGAATCCCTATATCGGTCACGATAATACTAAATGTACGATATTTGTTCTTAGCTCGTGTAAATTAGAAAGGAACTGTATTAAAAAAAAAAAAACTTGCAAACACCTACGTTAAATGCTGTATGATATGATTTGTCAGCTTTATGACGAATCGTACACACGGTAGTTTTGGCCAATTCAGAAGCACGACAAATGTTAACTATGCGTTCCTCTTCTCCAAGCCAAAGTATTGCACATAGTTCATCCACATCGCTGATAGCCTTTCGCTGTTTTTGCATTGGGGTTGCACTATGGGATATACATTTGCTTTTCTCGCTCATTTTGATAAGAAAGAAAAACAAATATTCTTAAAGGCAAACAAACACACCACTGCAGATCAATTATTCTACGCCGTGAATTTCGTTCAGTCTCGGTAGTGTCGTATCGCGAAACCAGCCAATGGGCGTTAAACCGCAAATGGCAAAGGTGTGATCTAAATAAGTGGTGGATTATGAAGAAGCGTTAAAAATCTCGTAAAATAAAACGGCGTGAGCCAAGGTAAAAAACTGGAATAAAATTGAACATTATGTCAGCTACACGTGGACTCAGACAGCCTAAAATTCTTTTAGCAGTAAGTTTTATATAATATTCTTACTGCGCTTAGAATCCCTGCGAAACTTGTTAGGTTAATAAAAACGCGTTTAAATAATACCTATAGCAAGACCGGGTAGGCAAAGATCTGTATATTTTCTGTTCAAAATCGTCTGAAAAAAGGGGATGCTTTAGAGCTGCTGATATTAAACTTAAACTTTCAGAAATGAGACAGTACATACTCGACAGTAGCGCCATGAAAACATAGGTATATAATTAAAAAAAATATATCATACCAGACGCGTCATCGCTGAATTAATAAAAACAATATCTCTTCTGTGCTCTTATCATACTGTCGTAGGAAGACATGCACTAAGATGGTCTTGGAATACACTGCAGTTTCGATTTTCCGAGTGTCGATTTTTCGAGATTCCGTTCCTTCCAAGCCAAAACCTTAAAGTTATTTTGCGTCTTAAATGAGAGGGAAGGTTTGGATTACTTGCCATTACTACTTACATTTGTATATTCTATTGTTATTCTGCTGTTGTACAATTGTATACATCGATATTTTAATGCATTGTTTTACAGGGTGTGTGTAAAATGCTTGGACAAGATTCAAGAGCGACTTCTTCACATCACAGTACAGGAAAGGGTTCATATAAACGTGCGCCCGAAAATGGGTAGTTTTTGAGTTTAAATGAAAGATTTCCTTCAACAAAAAGACTTAACTATGTATTAGTTTACTTAAAACTAGAATAATACATGTATAACAAGTTTACAATGTATTAAATGTTGAGGTTTTATTGTTTATGAAGTCGCAATTCACAACAAATGCTCAACCTTCCTCCCTCTGGACTAAAGTTCGCATGGGCACGTCTGATCCTTGAATATCGTACAATTTTAAAGGTCCCGGGGCGGTCTGGAATAGTCTGACAGCCACAAAAATGGGTGGGTGAAATGTCTGTTCTTTGTAAATTGGAGTTGAATGCAATTGGGTCTTGAAGGAAACCCGCAAAGAAAAATCTGAAGGACTGAAGTGGGGTAAACGTGAAAGCCATGCAACTGCTCCTGTTCTACTTATCCATTGTCATGATAGATATTATTGAATGCATCTTGCACAAGTCGTCTAAAATGTGCCGCCCAGTTGTGCATAAACTGCGCGCTTACTGCCAACACGTTTTGGCTCTACATCGATATATGAACTGTTTTCCTTTTTTAGGTGTGGGAAACTCAAGTTTTTACACGCATTTAAACACTCCCTGTGTACACAGTACTTATTATGTGTATATCATACCATATTTAATCAAATGGTCTAAATTTTCGTAATCCGTGTAGTCCTAGCTTTTTGGTAATTCGAAGCAACATTGGTTCTGTTTATTGGAACTCACGAAATTCTACGCCAGGTATAGACATAGGCGTAACTTGGGGAATAAAAGGGGACAAATTACCCCCACCAACTATTTTTTTTTTTTTACCTAAGAGTAGCATTTTTGCTACTGAGTTGAGGAGAGGCAAATAAATATATAAATATTTTCAAAACGATTATTTGGGTGGTGCAAAGGCAGAAAAAATGTGAACCTACGTTAACCGGATGCAGAATAGAGGCATCTGTGTTCTTAATAGCCTCCTGTACAAGTGGTACCGGCTCCCTTTTCCGGAGGTAAAGCGGCCGAGTCGTGGCTTTGCCTCCCATTTTCATCTAGCAACGAGGTTAGCATGGGTAGAGCTATACCTCTACTCCACGTCTGTGCAACAGATGGTATGTTATGAGGTGACCTCTTTCTTTACAAACACAGACATTGTGTGTACCCGCGGGCTCCATAAAGGTCAGTGGCGGAGATGGAGTTGGGGGTTGGCGAGTGGTGCAACCAGCCTGGAGGCAGAATTCGAGTGCCGTCAAAATGGGCGCAAAAGTGAGCACACTGAATAAAAAACTTTGACTTTCTGCCCTCAATGATTGTAAATCATTCAGCCCAATAAAAAGAAATTCGACAAATTACAATTTTTTAATTCGTAGTTTATATCAGGAGGGGCCACTGTGATTACTATTCCCGGACGCAAAAAAATCTACGCCAGTTGTAAGCGTAATGCGAGGTTCTTAACTCCGTAACTCCCGAGAAGCCTACTGACCACTGGAATATTTTTGATACTCTGATATTTCTCCATCAGATTGCAAATACTGTTCCTCGCTATTTCTGTAATTGTTAAAAAGTCTTGCATTGCGGTCATAATGCTTAATGCGACCTTCGCTTCATAAAAGTACGTAAATCGTTGCTTCCTGTAGGAATGTTATCTTTCCCGATCTGGCGTGATTAATATGAAGCCACTTTCTGCTTATTCTATGACATCGCACACTGTGGCGTGGATTACACGGGGCTACTTTACACGCTACTCGCCAGCGTGCTAACTAGCTTTTAAACTCGCTAGCTAGTAAAGGTGAGAGAGTGAAGTTGAAATTGGTTCGAATTCTCTTGCAACTTGCGGGCTAGTTTGCTATCCCGCCTGTCAACTCGCTCAGTGTAACTGATGTGACCAGTAAGTAGCTTTTGATAGAATACTACAGTTCTTCAGTTCATGTCCGAGATTCTGAATAGAGGTCCAAAAGTGCTAGTAGCCGTCATTCCAGCCTTTTCATTCGTACGTGTTATAGGTGTGGCTAATTTACTCTCTCCTTGCCCACTAGCTAGTGAGTAGCGTGTAAAGTAGCTGTGTATGACTCCCTCCTCCATATGAGGTGCGACACTAAGCCCTTCCTGGATTTCTCTGGTAGGCCAAGCACAGATTTTTTTCAGCCGTCATTGATTTTTTTTGTTTCCTTTATTGTACCACCAGTCTATTACAGACTATAAGTACACTTAATCTTATATCCTACGCTGATATTGTATGGCTTGTGGAGTAATATTCCATTGAATATCCTCACATCAGATGTTCTCGTACCTGTGTACGGTGCTTATGAGAATCTTGTTGTTAGTTCAGTTGGTTTGAAACGTTTTAATATTCTTGGCTGTTTTTCTTCCAGTAGGGCGGTTATGGGTTCGTTGGGATGTGTGATTAGCTTTTCTCGGTATTTGGTGCTGAAGTTAGTTATTTCTGCTTTAACTGTGGGTATCTGTAGATCGGTGTGTAAAATAGTGTTCGGTACATACCATGGAGCATTGACGAGAGATCTGAAGACTTTATTTTGAAATCATTGCTGTATTTCGACGTTGGAATTACTTGGTGTACCCCAGAGGGGAATGCCGTACGTCCAGATGGGCTTTAGGATAGTTTTGTATATTAGTAATTTATTTTCTAGTGACAGCTTCGACTTTCATCCTATGATTCAGTACATGCGGTGGAGTTGCAATCCAGGCTGTTTTCTTTTGGTGAATATGTGTTTTTGCCATGTCAGCCTGCGGTCGAGGTGGATGCCTAAGTATTTGGCAGTTTCTCCCTGTGGGATATGTTGTCCATTTAATGTAACTGCGGGACAGGTTTCACATTTCAAGGAGAAGGTAATATGGGTCGATTTATTTTCATTGGCTTTTATGTGCCATCGTTTTAACCACTTTTCTAACTGATTAAGGTGATGTTGAAGGCTTGTTGAAGCAGTAATGGGATTTTGATGTGAGGCTAGAATTGCTGTATCATCGGCGTAGGTTGCTGTCATCGTTTGCTCAGTTTCCGGCAAGTCTGCTGCGTATATTGAATAGAGTATGGGTCCGAGGATACTACCCTGTGATACTCCAGATTGGATGGTGTGGAGTGTAATGTCAAGTCCTGTCGGTGAGATACGATTTCAGTATCGTGTATGCCGGGTGTGGGAATGCACGTTTTAGTTTGTAGAATAGGCCTGTGTGCCATACCTTGTCGAAGGCTCGACTTATATCGATGAAGGCCGCTGAGCAGTAGCGTTTGTTTCCCAAGTCGTGGATTTTATTAACTAATCGATGAGCTTGTTGGATGGTTCCGCTTCTTTCTAAATGCGAATTGGTGGGACGGTATAAGTTTGCTTTCTTCTATAATGGGTGTTAGTCGTTGAAGCAGTATCTTTTCTAGGATCTTAGATAGGATTGGGAGGAGGCTAATTGGTCGATATGATGCTATGTCATCTGAGTTTTTTTCCCGGTTTTGCGATCATTATGATTTGTCATAATTTCCATTGACAGGGAAAGTATTCGATTCGTAGCATGGCGTTATAGATTTGTATTATCGCTCTGAGGCCTTTTTGGAAAAGTTCCTGAAAGACTTTTCCGGTGATCAGGTCGTAGCCTGGGGCCTTTTTGGGATGGATTTTATGTTTTATGAAATTTTTAACCTCGTTTATCCGGATTTTCTTCATTGGTAGTGTCATCTGGTGTGGGGCATTCAGTTCATTCTTAGTGGTTTCTTCTTCTATTGCCAATAGTTGGGATGGAAACGGTTGGAAGATCGATGCGATGTGTTTGGCGAAGGCTGTGGCTTTTTGTTTGTCTGTTCGTGCCCACGTGTTGCGGTTTTTGCGTATTGGCGGTATTTGGTGCTGAGGTTGCTTTATTTTGCGGGTGGCTTTCCACAACGAATAGTCCGTGGCTTCAGTTGGCGTTAGTTCTTGGAGATAGTTTTGGATACCCTCGTTTTTGATGGTTTGTAACAGGTGTTTTAGTTCTTTCGCTATTTTGTTGTAACGTTGTTTGTCTTGAGGGACTCTTGTTAGTTGCCATCTTTTGCGAGCTTTTCGTTTTTCTGCCAGTTTCTGTTTTATAATTATCGGAGATTCTTCTGTATAGGTTTGGTCGTTGCTGTCTGGGGTTGCCTACCATGCTGCATTCTGTATTGTTTGGTTATGTTTTTGACTGCTTCTTCAATGTCGATTTCAGTTTTTAGGGGCATAGTCAGGGTTAACTGTTCGTCGAGAGTTTCTCTAAATTAATCTGTCATTGATAAATGGAAGACTTTTTCTGATATATTATAAAGTTCTCTGTGTCCTTCCCTGGAGTATGATATAGTTGGAGAAAGACATTCCCATTTTTCCACTCTCTCCTTTGCGTACTCCAATTGTATAATATTTTTCTTCGCTACCTGATTCTCCCCGACAGATATCAACATTCCGTTAAATAGTGGAAACTGTACTTTTCTTCATAGTTTCTGAAAAGGCTGCCATACCCCCTGACCGCCCAGGCTACTGCAAGCGGACTCATCTTCTGACCCACAAGAAGTGTTGATTTGCTTGAGGCAGTTGGTCATTTCATAGCCCACGCCTGTAATTTTTATCTGCACGCATCAGGAATTGTAAAATACGAGGTAAGTAGTGTTAAAAAAACAAGCTAAACGGCTACGGAAGTGTTCTCTACACATTTTTATTCCCGGACCTTTTTTGTCTTAGAAAAATAACCGCGGATCCTCATATCTTTGTTCACGTACTTTAATGTCCGGTTTGATGGGTATCCAAGTTAAAAATGTATACGTCGGGGCTGATTTTATATAGCTACAAATTCATAGGAGTAGCATACCTGACAGTGCATAACATAATTTCACCGTAATTAAAATTATTCTTGGTCGCATAGTGGGTACAGAATATTTCTTAATTAGATAGTCTAATCGTCATTCGAAATAAAATATCGCTAATTAATAAAGTTCTTCGATTATTTTTGACAAAACATTATTCCTGTAATTAAAAAAGCAAGTAATTTTCAAAGTAACCATTAGAGAAATGCATCCACAGATCCCCGGAGAATGATCTTCTCCCTTTAAAAAAAAGCTACATTAAATTTGCCTTTTTGATTATAGCTTGAAATTTTGAATTTTAAAACCTACATTTCTTAGACCTTGTAGCAGAAGAATGGCACGTGCTGAGTAGAGGAACTAGATGCAGCCGTGCACGTCTGTCAAATACCCATCAAGACAAGACAAAGGTGAGGTAGATGTGCTGGTACTCTTTTGGCCTTCAGGACGCCCACAGCAACGTCATCAGCCTATGAACATCAGTGAGTAGGTGGACGTTGGGAGGAGGTCGGTGACAGTTTCTAGTCGATATTTCAAAAGGGTTGTCTTAAAAAGGATTATATATTGTACGAATACACGCGCACCCACGCACACACACACGCACTCGTATAAACTATATAAGGAAGGTTGTATTACTACATTGTTGTTATGAAAGCAATTAAAATGTTGTAGGCCACTGCGTGACTCCCCATTCTCAAGAACTTGCAGTCATCCAAACCCGTTTCGACGTGACGGCTGCAGTTAACAACAGAAGAAAGGCACAGTTGAGTCGCAGCATCTAATCGCTTGCAAACATTGTTGTTGCTAACAGTGACGACGCATTTGCAAGGTGAGTTATACGGAAGTGTGTTCAGTTTTTTGTTTGCTTTAGCAGCGATTCCGCAGCACTAATTGTGTGCCACTACTAAGAAGCCGGAAAAAAACGCAACGAGATTGAGTTTCTCACAGAGGTGCTGCTGAAGACTTGAAGGGAAGTTAGGCCACGGTGACTGAAAACGGTAACCGACGTTTCAGAGGTGAATGCAGAAAACTTGGCACAGCAAACCTGCTTCCTCTGCTTCTACACGTGTGTATGTCACTCTGCAATCTTCTGGTACCGTGCTTGAGTCGCGATGTAATTAGATCTTAAAAAGTCAAACTATGTTGGAAACATAAAAGGTCAGAGACGATGCAATAAAGTTTATGAAATGTATCTCTCGTGAAATTGTAATATTTGGTTTCTGGCAATGGAATTTAACTTCAAAGGAGGATCAAATTCTGGTATTTTTAGGCGCCTTCGCAAAACAGTTGCCATCTACTAGAGTTTTTCAACACTTGCTGATTTTTGGTTAGAGTGAATAGAGACAACAGGTCCTTTGTCTTTACAATGTAGACAGTGTTCCCTGTGAGGTATGAATTGAGGCCGAAGCAACGTTTGACGATGTAAACAGCTGGCATTTTGCGAGACAAGTATGGGGAACAGGATGTCTTGCCATGGACGAGATAAGAGCACGGAGTTTGTAAGCTTGCTGCCTTAAGGGAGAAGTACAAAGAACATATCAGCGCTTTAAGGAGATAAATACGAGCCAGACAGAGTACAGAGACAGTTAATAATCCACAAAAGAAAGAGGAATTGCATTTAGACTATTTTGGAAGTAGCCATAGGAGTAACTTGGCTAGTAACGTTAGAGGGAGGGAGAAAAAATAGACCATTACTTACTTACTTACACCATGGCACAGAGTCCCTTTTCAGAAGCTAACAGATTTTCAGCTAGTCAAGAATTTTCCCGCATTTTATAGAACCCGAATGTTTATTACCGCAGTCAAAAGTGTCCGCCAACTGTCTCTATCCTGAGCCAGCTCGATCCAGTCCATGCCCCTACATTCCACTTCCTGAAAATCCATCTTAATATTATCCTCCCATCTATGCCTGGGTCTTCCAAGTAGACCATGAGTGCTAGGAACTTTAATTTACGAAGCTGTTAAGTTAGAATGAGGAGTAAGATTCGTTTGAACCAGTCCTTAATATACAGATACCTTCCCCTTATACTAAACCCAATTTTTTTTATTTACCGCTCTTAAACTCAGTAGCCCCCCCCAGCTACGCCTGTGGAAGTATCCAAGAGCATATGATAGAATAACACATCAAATGCTCTAGAAATGTTAGACCGTGCAGACATCTCTTTACTTGTTTCTATATATTTTGGGTAACTGACACTAAAATTGTAACCTCCAGCTTATCCTTATGTAACAAACAATTTTCTTCTCTTAAAAACTCAGTATTGTATCTCTTCCGCGCAACTGACAAACATGAAACAAATGTATAACCAACTAATTGCACACATTAAGAATAACAATCACTCCTACATGTTTCGGCTATTTTCTTTAACCTTTACCAAGTAGTATCAATACTTAAAGATGTACACAATTTTGTTATACAACATTGTCGTATGTAGATGGTAAAAACATAACAGAAGCACACTATTAATATATATATATATGCAGTAATATATACAAATTCCGTAAAAATTATATTATTACAAAACAACGATGGAAATCTGCTACATCCAAACACCCCGAGATAGAAAAATCTCTTTGGATGAAATCGAGTGGTAAATCTGGAAATTTAGATTAAATTTATGTTAAATTACTATTACAGAACCAAAGGTTATGTGAGAGAAAATATGATCTATTATAGTGTAAACAAAGAATGGAGATACATGGGGTTTACCATTCGATTTCATTTGAAGAGTTCTTACTCTTTTAAATGTTTGGATGCAGACAACAATAACTATTTTGTAACTAAACAATTGTAACATAACTTTACATAACACGGCACACGATTTTTTTTGGATGTTTACTACTACAATATATTGTACTAGCTACATATGGCAAAGTTTTATAACGTTGCTGTATACATCTATAGGTATTGATACTCCCTGAAGATGGCTAGAGACAATAGCCGAAACAGGTAGGAGTGTTTTGTATTCTAAATATGTGCAATTCGTTGATTATAAACTATTTTGATGTATTTCTTTTCGTCGATTTTATGTCCCTGAAACAGGACATGAAATCTTGGCATTTTCTTTCTCTTTTTTATGTCATGAAAATGAAAAATCAAAACCTAAACTTGGTAGAATAAATATTTTGTGTGATTTGAATTGCCATCAATGAAAGAAACTTCGAAGGCTAATTGTGTTTGTGAACACGAAGATTTCTTGCATACAGTTCATGCTTTAAATGCACGCTGAGTGATTTTCTGTTACAAAAATGAACCTCAAAGCCGAAGAAATTACCACTACTTGCCGCGTAACAACCCAGAAGAGCGGGGTTTTCAACGTCTAAATTTGGTTAATTAAGCGATCTTCTTCCTATAGTGTACCTGTATTCCGTTCTGTGATTTCACTTTGACTGTTATGTTGGCAACCGTAATAAGGTATGTCCTCAAACATTTAAGACACCAGAGGGGGTGAAGAGAGCCTACAGTACGGATAATATAGTATGTATTAAGATAGGTCCATAGCCTCTTCCAAAGCAAATTCCACACACAGTGCGATCTAGTGATTCCTCTTTCAATTTCCAGTATCCCCTCATTTACTTAGGATCATCCAGTAGACGCTTACGTCTTCTTCCTCATCTTCCCATCATATCTCTCCTTTCCGGTTTCCTTCAATTATGTGTTTTAGAAAATATTTCCTACGGATGATGTGACCAATCCAATTAGCCTTTTTCTTTTCTTATTGTATGTAGGATGTTTCTGTCCACCTTAACTCTATGTACTTCTTTGTTTCTCACACGACTGGTCCAATTGATCTCCTCCATCCTTCTCCAGCACCACATTTCAAAACATTCCAGGTACTTATGGTCTGCTTTCCGAAGTGCGTAAACTTCAGCACCGTACGAAGCAATGCTCCAAATGTGGCATTTTACTAGTTTCTTCCTTGAATTTAAGTCGAATTTGCTAGGGAAAAGTCTTGTGCTTGTTCAATCCTACCTACCATATTTACTTTACTGTTTATATTACAACGTAATAAATAATCAATAAATAATGGTACATAGAGGTGTTCAAGAGAGAAGATTGGTACAATGTTACATCTCAGAAGATAAAACACACTTCTGTTCTCAATGAGTGCGTACCGATTCTACGTCGCACCCATTTTAAGGTTGTGAGGAAATGTAGGTACACACGTGGTGTCATAACTTTACAAAATGCAGAAATTCTTTGAGGTTATGTGCGTATAAATGTGAATGGTACCCCTCGAAACGTGGGCCGGGATAAAGTAGTCGGTGCAGCAACTCACTGGACGGTTAGGGGATTGAATCCAGATGGGGGCGAGATTTTCCTCACTCGTCCAGACCGGCCTTGGGGGCCATCCAGCCTCCCTTTCAATGGGTACCGGGTAATTCCCGGGGGTAAAGCGGCCGAGGCGTGGCTTTGACCACCCACACTTATAGAGCGTCAAAGTTAAATAAAGAGTAGAGCTACACTTCAATATACTTCACTTTTACTTTTAGCCCTCGAAATATGAACTATGCATGGGCTGTTTGTGTGAGGCCAGCACGGATTGCAACCGGAATTTTCAGTGCGGTGGTGGATATTGTGGGATGTTCCGGATCAGCGCTGCCTACTGGCAGGACGCCGGCAGTCCCGTCAAGAAGGGCGACAATTCCACCACCGTTGGCGGTAAGCATCGATTGTACCAGTAAATAGATTAATGTACCCCGAACGCGAAGCTTCGTCTCACTGCTCTCTCGTGTTTCAGTGTTCGAGCGCTGCGTGATGGACCCATACTGCGGCGCGCGCACGGTGCAGGGATACATGGCCAGGTTCTGCAAGGTGAGCAGGACGTGATAAAAGAAGGCACGTTCTTGAAATGTGGCATTATCTTCAACTGGCAAGTTCTCTTTCGCATTTGACACGCTGGTTTTCGTAAGCCGTTACTGCTAGCTTCCTGCAGCAGCGCGCGGCAGGTGGCGAACTTACGGAAATTATTCGACGAGTACGTAATGTAACGCTGCGTGTACACGTGGGATAAAGCGTCACGAGTCCTACCAAGAGAATCTAGGGACGATGTTTAGACGTGAGTTTAACTTCTGGCGAGCTGACTCGCATCGAGTGCTCTGAGAGCGGAAGACAGGCGTGAAATCTAGAATTACCTAATTAGTGTTTACACATTCGAGCAAGCTTCCGCCATTCCTGAGAACAAAAACATGGCTGCGGCCGAATCAGCCGTTTGTGAACAAGCTGGAGTGAACTGAGGAGTTCAGTACCTACAGTTCCGTCACTGATCAGACAAGGCTGGTCTTTGCGAAGTAAATCAAGCGGCTGCCGACTTGTGTGTGTGTGTGTGTTTTAAGATTTGTTAAAAAGAAAATATTTACAGAGTGTTCAAAGATACATAACAAAATTTTTCCCCTAACAAATTTGAATAAATGTATATACAACGACACAAGCGAAAGAGAAGTGAATATAAATAATATCAGTAAAATTTTCCTTCAAAACACTGCGATTATCGGCGAACTAATTACAGCAGAATGTGCTTCGGTCCTTATGTTTATATTTCGTGTACATAGAGGTCAGGTCGGTCCTGATTTGTCGGGCCAGGTGTTGGGGTGCGAAGGGCAGTGAGCAAAAAATTTGGCTCTAATGCTGTGGATGATAACTGGGATGGATTCAATGTTTAGAGTGTCGTGCAGGTGAGAAGTGGGAATGCGTCTAGGATATTTACCGATGGTTCGGAGACACTTCGACTGGGTAACTTGGAGTTTGAGGTACGTGTAATTGCAGGAACATGTGGAACTGCAGACAGGGGCGGCGTAAGTAAGGATTGATCGAATGAGTAATTTGTGGAAGGTTAATTCGTGAACGTTGAATTCAGGTGAGGAAGGGGAATATGTTACAGAGAACGCCTGTGGCTTTGTTGGCGATTGTGTGCAAGTACTGGGTGTAGAGAAGTTTCGAGTCTAGCACAAGGCCTAAACAGTGTACTCGTCGATGCCCTTGGCACAAAGGTGTCATGAATATTAAGAGGTTCTAGGAAGGTGACGTGGTCTGCTCTTGAAAAAGAGAATGATTTCAATTTTGCGAGTATTTATTCGGAGTTTCCATTTAGTGAAGCATTTGAATAAGGTCGTTACAGCTTAACTGAGTCTGCGGGAGATGTCTTTAGTTATTTTTAAAAGAAGAAATAGAAAAATAAAATGGTGGGTTAATATTAACCAAATTCATTTACGTTATTTAAACTTATCGCTCACCGAATATAATAGTGGCACAATCCAAATTTTCTATTTGGAGTTGATATTGCTTCCCTCCCGCAATATCATGTTAAATGTGGAAGCTTTTCGGGGGTGCAAGTAAACACAAAACACAGGTTGAAGTAATATAAGATAAAGGAATTTAATCAACAACGAAAAGTAAACATAATAAAAAAATACCAAATGATCTTACATGACATCCCAAACAACCCGGCTACCTTCATTGTATAGAAAATGTCACATACATCTGTCAATCGACAATATACAAGGGCAATTCCAAAATCAACCTCCGATTGGTTAGTAAAAAGAAACGCATTGTCATGGCTCCAAAGCCCACGCTCAGTAGTAATAATTAACGTTTGTTATCGCTGAACGCCTACCCTCATACATTTTTGCTGCGTACTGTAGGAGTAATTACTGATGAAACATGGACACTATCATCGTCGCTCCCGCCAGCTGTAAGGTATGTGCTGTGATTCGTTTTCTTCACGCAGGAGGACAAAGCGCAGCCGAGATTCATCGTCGATTGTGTCGTGTATACGGTGATAATGTTATGAGTGAAACGCTGAATAAACTTCGGAAGTCGATCCAAAACAAACGGCGCGGGATGCTCACTGAAGGCGTCGTTCTCCTGCACGACAAAGCGCAGCCCCACACCGCGGCTCGCACAAATGCTTTAATGAATCTCTTCGACTGGGAGATTTTCGACCACCCTTCTTACAGTCCGGACCTGCCGCCAAGCGGTTACTATCTCTTCACCAAGATGAAGGTCTGGTTGGCTACCCGGCGCTTCCACACCAACGAAGAGCTCATGGATGGAGTCAACAACTGGCTGCATAACTTGGTGGCACCGTTCTTTGAAGAGGGACTACAAAAATTAGTGTCACGATACGACAAGTGCCTAAATGTGGACGGCAACTATGTGGAGAAGAAATGCAGTTATGTAGGTAACTGTTCTATATAATAAAGTTTTATTCTCTATTTTGTATTTTTTTAACCAGTCAATCGGAAGTTGATTTGGGAATTGCCCTCGTATATTGTAGCATTTAACTCAGACATAATAGACACGCAGCCAGCACGGGGACACTTGGCCTGTCTTCAGTACTCGCCAAAAGGAATTTGGAAAGCAAGGCCAGAACCGAATATAGACGATCTTGATAGATCAGAACGCAGATAATCTAGTATAGGATCAGAAGACCAAACAAGAGTGAGTCAAAAACCGAGTAGCGGGCATTCGGGTAGGGCAGGACAGAGGAGTGGGGATAGAGGAAACAGGAAATCCACTGTGCACGTCAATTGACGTACTGTCCAAACTTATGTGCTGGAATTATTTCAGCCACTAACACGGAACAACTGAGCTTAAAAATATAACAGCTACATCCGACAATACCAGCACACTTGTTATGCAGATGCCATTGTTTTCGAATGTGGTTGTTATGTTTTCGAGCTCAATCATAATATAACTCCAAATGGGCAATTACTGGACTGTGCCACCCTTGCACTCCGTGAGGGATATGTAGGTCACGTAAATGAATAAATATACATTATGTAAACATTTAAATGTACACATCACACTTGATTCACATATTAACAAAGATAATTTGCTGTAATTATACATTTAGTTGTAGTTTATTGAATGATGCTGTCGGTAAGTCGACAATGTGGCGCTGAAAGATTAGATGACAGTGAATAATGAATTTGAAAACACTGTTCTGGAGCTTGCCTAGAAGAAAACAGGATATGCCTGAAGGACCTCAAAGACAATCGTTGTACTGGGCGAGATTTTAAAAGGGTTAGCTCCAAGAGACTCTCCTGGAAAATTTGTCTGGTAAGAGAACTTGTAGGTTCTCATTATCAAGGCGTTCCGATCACACTCAGACACATCACACTCGGTAGGACTCCTCTGGACGAGTGATCAGCCGAAGCAGAGACCTCTACCTGACAACACACAACACTCAGCAAGAGACAGATATTCAATCCGCAGCGGGATTCGAAACCGCAATCCCAGCAAAACAGCGGCCGCTTGGATCGATAGGTTCTCATATATAATGCGTGCAATTTACGAATTATTAGCCTATTTCACACAAAGAAGGCACCTTAAAGTTTATTAATACGGTATTTGGAGTAACCTACAATAGTGTTTCTCAACCGCCGGGCCGAGGCCCGGTACGGGGCCCTGGCATCAATTTTACCGGGCCGCGACAAGTTCTCGTGGGATTTGTCATTTTAGTTTTCTAAGAATCTTTTATGAATAAATATTTTATAGTGGAAATATTCTGAGGAGAATAATATTCGCGAATGTGTCGAAAAGCTCAGACACAGAACGTCTAAATAATATCTGTGTAGCAAATGTCAGTGACCAAGTCGCGTACTTTTAAACATGGAAGTATTCATGAATGATCGGGAATATTCAGACATCGAAATCTTTCAACATTCGGGAAAGGGAATACCGCTGTTTATGACCGGTCATGACAATTGCCTGCAAGCCGATTACAACACTGGGCGACGTATCCTCTGTTCTCAAAACTGAACGAAATAACATCTGTGTTGCAAATGTCAGTGACCAATCAGCAAGGAAGTATAAAGAAAAAAAATTCACTGTAATTGAAGATCAAGTCAGTTTGTATCCAGTTCTCAAATCTAGTAATACTGAATACTGTTTCTTCGCAAGTTCGCACTGCAGTGTGTAAGTGCTTGTTTCGAAACCCGAGTGCCGTGATTTAATAGGCCTACATATTTAAATTTTAATATGAATAAGAGCCAAGGGACTTTGTTTAATTTTGGTGTTAAGAAATTTCGTATTGAAGGTGTTTGTGATGCAACAAATAATGATTCATCCACCTCAAGCCTACAGAGCGATCTCCAAGATGTAAAAAAGAGAGGAAAACTACCAGCACACAGAAGGAAAAGTCTGCATTCAATCATAAGTACATGGATAGCTATTTAAAATTTGGTTTCATACAATGCCCTGACACTGACCAATTGCCACGACCTCAATGTGTCATTTGTGCTACTGTTCTGTGAAATGAAACTATAAAGTCAGCGCGACTTATCCGACATCTCAACACAAAACATTCCAGTCTATTCAATAAACCAACTGAATTCTTTATGCGTAAAAGAGATGCACTTAAAATAGAAAAGAAAATTATTTCCCACGCTTCAACCACCGACACTTAACTTCTGACTGCATCCTATTTAATATCTTTACAGATAGATACACGTGAAAACCCGTATTCCATTGGCGAAGAACTCATTAAGCCTTCTTTGATTGCTGCTTGTAATGAAGCATTAGGCCAGTCTGGGGCAAGTAAAATGTAAGACATCCCAATGTCGAGTGATGAGTTAAAAGGCGGATATCTGATATGGAAGAAAATACAGAAACAAAAGTGGTTGAAAAAATTAAAAAATCGAAATTATTTGCATTACAACTGGACGAATCTACAGATATTCAGAACAACAGCATTTTACTTGCGTATGTACGATATATTGACCATGATGAAAGTGATATGAAGGAAGACATTTTAAGTATTTCTGAATTACCTATGCACACTACCAGCAGTGAAATTTACAAAGTTTTAGATGGTCTCATTGAAGAGAGAGGTCTCGAATGGAAAAATTGCGTTGGAGTTTGTACTGACGACACTGCCTGTCCTACAGGTAGAAATTCAGGTTTACTCAATAAATGAAGGATATGGCTGGCAATAAGTAATTATCAACGCATTGCTACATTCATAAGCAAAACCCGGCCTCCAAAAAATAGCACATAAGCTTCATGAAGTCCGGTCTCAATCTGTTAAAATTATTAATTATATAAAAGACAGTGCTTTAAATACAAGACTGTTAAAAGCATTGTGCCATGAAATGGGCTCTGATCATCAAAATCTTCTTTTCCATTCGGAAGTTCGTTGGCTGTCCCGCGGTGAAGTTCTCAAAAGGTTATGTGAATTCCGAAAGGAAGTTGAGCTGTTTCTAATTGATAAGAAAAGTGGCCTGTCCCATTATTTCCAGGATACGAAATGGGTAGCCAGGCTGGCATATCTTATCGACATATTTTCTTACATAAACGAGTTGAATTTAAAACTTAAAGGTCCAGATACAACAATACTTAGTGCTTGGAACAAGATTGAATCATTCAAAAGAAACTCAAACTCCGGCGTAATATGATTGCAGAAGGAAACAATGAAATATTTCAGTCGCACTCAGATTACATTATGGAAGCAGATGATTTCTATTTACAGAATTCAGTTTCAGATATTATTGCAGTTCACTTGCAGATGTTGTTGTTTTTGTTTGAAAACTATTATCCCGAACACGATGATCCCCGAAGGCAAAATACGTGGAATGTAAACCCTTTTGTTGAACACAATGAAGAAACCCTTCAACTTATTGAATTATCATCAGACAAAGGACTGGAAAGTACTTTTAATTCTACGAGTAATTCGAAATTCTGGATAAGAATGAAAAATGAATATCCAAATTTACATGAAATAGCAATTAGATTTATTTTTTCCATCACATATTTTTGTGAAACTGCTTTTTCTGTTATGAATGTGCTTAAAACGAAAGAGAGGAACCGCCTGAAAATTTCTGCCTGTCTCCGTTTGGCTATCACTTCCATTCAACTCAGAATTAATAAGCTCACGGACAGCAAATAGCAATAAATTTCTCACTAGGGTAACAAAAACCTTCAAAAACTCAGTTGTAATAAAATAAACTATGTTTAACTTTTTCAATAACTTATAATTGTTGTGTTAAATTGCTGCGTTTTTAAATTAAAAATAATTATTAGTGTCGGAAATAGTGTTTAGAATTGAGAGATTCGTACATTTCTATTTATTAAATTACATACTTTGCATATCTAAATATTTGGCGTGTATATGTGATAAATAGGAAATGAGGAATAAGAAGGCTACAGGAGATGATGATGTACCTGGAGATGTGCTCAATTTATTTGGAGAAAGTGGTTTAAAAATAACGACGAAATTGATCAACACCATTTATGAAACTGGAGAGTGGCCCAAGGACTTCACGGAAGTTACAATGATTGCCTTAAAGAAGAAGCCACAAGCTACAAAATGCAGCGACCATCGCACAATCAGCCT
>Ga0268261_10000541_pt1 | contig 24074 bp, 30 predicted proteins | sample TergutNc150P1_FD_190353 | JGI IMG/M metagenome (GOLD analysis project Ga0268261, IMG submission 190353) | Nasutitermes corniger P1 segment gut microbial community from laboratory colony in Florida, USA - Nc150 P1 (SPAdes) (version 2) | ecosystem: Host-associated > Arthropoda: Insects >...
ACATGCAGACCAAACATCAAACACCTATCTTGATGCAGAACTCGAGAACTGATTCATCAAGCCAAGCTATCAGCCTGCCCGCAGCTACTAGCATGCTCTAAAACAAAGAAAGTGGTAATGTCAACCCATCTCATGAGGCTGACTCATCAAGCATGGGGTGTGATTTTGTGTGAAAGCCAATATGAGCGCACTGCATGACACAATTTTAATGCAACTAAATTTGCTGCACAAAATTGTTATGCAAAAATTTGTCCTATGCCTTAACACAGTTATTTTACATTTTCACCAACTGCATTCAAGAAATTCAATGTGAGATTGAAGTCCTGTGGGTTGTGACATTGTCACTGAATTAGTAGTTCCAAACATTTAAAAGGAATGTAATACCTTTTTCATCAGGGTAAAGCAGTTCAAGAATGCTGGAAACATGTTGCCAACAACACCACATCACATTCCAGTAAAACTGAATCATCAGCAACATTGCTGTGACATCTTCAGATCTCACACAATGTACGCATTTTGCGGAACTAGAATTTGTTATCACATAATGGCCTGCCACTGGACCTTTACTCTGAGCTATATGAGTCCATTTTGCATATTCACAAAATGTTTCATTCCAGTTCAGGATGAGACGTTGTGAGTACATTTTGTTTTTGAAGGTATCTCAAAGGTTCTCATTGAGCTGCTGTCAGCTGTACTTAAAGTTTTTCAAAATATGTGCTATGATACATTTATACTACCTTCCATTAGATCTTTTCTTGTGAGAAGAGTTCATATGATGATCCTCCACATGTAATTACCATCATACGGCTGTTTTGTCCTCCCTCTTACATCTGATAACCCCCTGCCACCAGTACTCTGTTCTTCAAACTCCAACCACACTTTTTAATAAAAAATCAGCATCTTTTAGCACTAAGAATTTTTTTGCAGGTATCTGCGATCTAAAGACAATTAGCCTGAATTCCACGTTGACAGAACTGGGAATGGACTCCATGACAGCTGTTGAAGTTAAGGAGATTCTAGCGAGAAAGTTTGAAATAAACCTTTCACCACAGGAGATCCGAAATCTAACATTTGCAAGGCTTGATGAACTGTCAGCAGGGAACCGATGTACTGAGGTCAACAAACGGCAATGGGAAGGTACACACACAGTTTTGTTCTAAGATGGGGAATAGATTATACTGGAAAATAAAGTATAGATTTTGCTTAGCTTAGCTTGTCACATCATGAAGACATGAGGGAGTAGAGGTACAACTCTACACATTCTTAAACTTGGTAGTATATTAATATAAGAGAATGCCTTTGTGCTTCAGAAATTTTATGCCTGGGAAATGAGCCCATGGTAGATTTTGGTTGGGGCATGTGGTGGACCCTTCTACTGCTATTTTCTTGGGGTTTTGTATGGTAGTGAGAGTGTCAACATCACCTGTTGTTGGGAGAACATTATATTGGCCCACACTGGCCCAGTTTGGTATATAATATTAGTTAAATGTTACAAGATTTGTGAAGTGAAAAGTAACTTGTGGCCACAGTGTGATGATCTTTCAAAGAGTGACTTGTTGTGTAGAATAAAAGTTTGTCAGTGCCAGTTATGTTAACAATATCTTAAAGAATGTTTATGAAAAATGTAGAGTGTATTCTGAGGCAAGGTCTTCCTGTCATTCTACACTACTTGCACATTGCCATGGTTTGAATAAGTTATAAGAAACTATGATACTGAATTGTGATTTCAATACTAGAGTTTCTGAAATGTGTTATGTTTGTAGATCAGTCTGTTGATAATGAAGTACCTCTTCGGCCAATGCAGTTGCTGCTTCGGGTATGTGGGAATGAGGCATCTGTCACACAACCTGTTGTGCGACTACCATCAGCATCAGGAAGTGGGAAAGATGTAGAGGATGATTTGAAGGCAGGACCGATTCTGTTCATGCTGCCTGGATTGGAAGGCATGGCTAGTGTCCTGGAACCTCTGGCCAGAAACCTAAAGTACCAGACAGTATGCCTGCAGCTGGGCTACAGTCACTTGGGACAGACAGTTCAGGACATGGCACAGGCTTTGCTGCCGGTACAGATCACACTCTAATTAAATAACACCTTCACTGCTTCTATAAAAATGTCTCATTTCTTTTGGTTGTTGGAGTTGAATGAACATGTGGATGTAAATATGCATATCCAGGGGTAAAATTACTCATAATGTAAGTACATTCCATCTCAGTGTGTAAGCAAATGTGAATTTCACCTTTTTTGTCACTTTGTTCTTCTGTCTACATATAATTAACCTACTCTAAACATAGACATGTTGATGAAATTGGCACGATGATCTTTCCCCCCTCCTTGTCTCTCCCAAATGACCACTTTCCATAAGGTTTTCATAGCAACATTGTATGTTCGTTGTCTTGCCTTTCCCAGCGCACCATGCATCATTTTTACCTCATCTTTCATATAATCACTGTAATAATCCAGCCATGTATATGTCATGCAGAAGACATGTAATGTCAGAACAGCAATTTGTGTTATCAGATCAAACCAGTTTCCCTGTCTGTTCTGCAGCACATACACAGTCGGCTAGCACCACGTGCTCCATTTCATCTGCTTGGATACTCATTTGGTGGTTTGCTGGCACTGGAACTGGCACTGAAACTTGAGGCTGAGGGACGCGAGGGGAAACTGTACCTAATAGACAGTGCCCCAGACTGCTTAAAGACAATGCTGACACAAAGCATGGCAAGCAATGAGGATGAGCTTCAGACCAGTCTGATTTGTGCCATGTTCATCCTTATTGCACCGCATGAAGCCACATCAGCAGCTGTCAATAAGGTACACCATGAGAGAAATGTTAAGTTTTATGAATACTGGAATGCCCTGAGTCTTGGTGTACGGCCTTTTAAATTTGTTGCACTCACTCACAGATGGGGCCCTTTCCATTCAAATTCCCAATTATGCAGCTGGTCTTGTTATAATTATGTTGTTTTAATACTTTTGTAAGCTAAATTTGCATGTGAAAAGCACACTATTAAATATAAATCCATCTAAAAATGTCCAAAATTCTGAAACAGTCACATATTTTTATACATCTTTGTTTGTGACACTTACTGGTCATTGTCACTCTGCATTCCAGTTCTGAAAATATTTATCAGAGAACTGTGCTTCTATATTTGAGGTATGCTGTACATAATATCTGCTACATTCTTTGTGATAGACAGTACATAGCACTTAATTTTATCAACAGAGCACTCTGTTGCTGATTGATCACTATTACCTGTGGGTCTGAGGCTGCCATAAAATACCTGCTGGTGAGAACATGGTTCATGTCAGAAACTGCATACATTTCCTGTATGGTTAGTTTTTTAATTGCTTGGTAAAGAAAGGAACTGAAATTTGGTCTCCCTGTCATTCTCATAAACCAAAAATCGCTTCCTTTCCCTGTATGTCATTTGTGTTGGTCATAAATATTCCTAATTATAAATCAGGATAAAGTGATTGCAGAGAATATATTCACGTCCTTATTTCTGAATAATCTCAATTTATATAGAATTTTTTGTCTTAAAATCTTGTGTTCAGGCACATCTTTCACTCTGCAGTCAATTTTATTTCCTCTCTGAGCAATCTATTCTTTATATGAAGGGCTGAATTAACACTGGGGTTGATCAGGCAGAGCTCTTGTCAGCTGTTTCAGTCCCATTTTCACACAACAAAGTAATAAATAATTCTTGGAAAATCTTATGAATATTTGAAGACTTTCCAAAAAGTCATGAGGATATTAGTAAACTGTTTTGTTAAAGTTGTCCATTTATGCGTTTTTTTAGATCATTGTTCTCAATTTATTGCACCAACAAAATGCATGGTGTTAAATACATATAAATATTAAACATGTAGCTCAGATGGTTCTCAGTCAGCCCATAAGGGACACATGACATGGGCTGTGGAAGTCTTTTTACAGCTTATCAATATTAATACAATTCTGCATTGGTTGTTAAACAGTTACTGATATTTTGAGGGTCTTCCTGCCTCCAGCTTCTGCTTCTTCTTAGACTGAATAGACCCAGAACATGACAGCAGCAAGCTCCTTTGAGGTGTCAGTACCTACTTACCAGTGGAAATTATGTAATTTTCCTGAAGACTTGAATCTTCACCAACACCACTGTGAGAAACCCACAATTTGCCCTCTTATTTGACACTTTCTATTTCAGTGACATCTTGCAGTATTGGACCTTTACTCTGAATTGGCACACCTGACTAGCATAGATTTTATTGCTTTTATTTGCCATGAAATCTTCCATGTATTATATATAGACACATACATCAGCATTTAATACTTAATATGTAAAATTCACAGCTGATTCGGGAGATCACGCCCCTGAAGAGCTGGGACCAGAAATTAGATCACTTTGTTAATATTTCTCCTTTGCTGAGAAAGGATGCAGAGCATTACAGAGCTTTTGGTGTCTCCGTGATGGCTCGTCTTAAGGCCATCTCAGACTCTGAGTGGAACTATAAGAACAGTATCAAGTCACAAACAATTCTTCTGAGACCTGATGGAGTACATCTGAACACAGCTAAGGATTATGGTCTCTCCAAGGTGGGTGTGCTTTATCAAGAGAAAGGTACACAGCATTTTATTATGAGATATCCATTGTTTAAGGGATATGGCTACTGTGGTTGTTGTGTTGCTGTAATGGCACAATACACTTCAGCAGATGTTGCTACTGTGGTTGTAGTATTGCAGTACTTGCACAATACTTCAGCAGATGTGGCTACTATGGTTGTTGTATTGCAGTACTTGTACAATTCTTCATCCAATGTTGCTACTGTGGTTGTTGTATTGCAGTACTTGCACAATTCTTCAACAGATGTGACTACTGTGGTTGTTGTATTGCAGTACTTGCACAATACTTCATCAGATGTGGCTACTGTGGTCATTCTATTGCAGTACTTGTGTAATACTTAAGCAGATTTGGCTAACATGGTGGTACTGCAGTATTTGCACAATACCTCAACATTGTGGCTTCTGTGGTTGTTGTATTGCAGTTCTTGCACAGCATTTTAATAAATGTTGCTACTATGGTTGTTGTACTGTAGTATTACACATTACTTACATGGAAGTAGCTACTGTTGTTGCTGGAACAGCAACTGTGACTGCTGTGCATGAAACACATGCCATAAAATCTGTAGTTGTTTTTGCATTAGGCCCGTGAGAGGAGACTAAACTGACAGGAACATTATGTCTGATGTATGGTCACATTATTTTATCTGACAAGTTGCATCAATCTTCACTCAGACTGTTTCACATAGACATCACATCACTCAAAAGTAATGCATTTTGCCAAGAGTTAGGGTCCATGTGGATTAGTTCAATCTATTGCAATTAATGTTAGGTTTTTACTGTATTTAAAGAAGGCGCTGGAAGTGTTTTCCTTCAAATCACAGACATGCATCAAGCCTAACAAATGCATTGTGCATCGTACTTCAGTATTTTCTCTTGTCTTTGCTTCCCTTATTACTTTTCTATGTATCATTCTGTAAATTTTAGTATATTCTAAATCTTGTACTGGCAGGTCCATTTTTTTCCCTTTGATTATTCAAAAATAGCCATCTTTTCACTGGTGTTTTCAGTTCACTCAGTGATCCAATTTTTCCTGATTCCCCCAGATATATTGTTTTGGCTGAAAAAGTGGTGACACAATAATAAAAAAGACATCCAGAAAAACATCAAATTTTGCATTTACATCTGATTCTACATATACTTTTTGCCATGTGACCTTGTTTATTAGATAGAGAAATTCCCATACCTTAACTTCTCTAAAATGTCTTTCTTTTATTTCTGTCTGTCCTATTACTGATAATTTTAACTGGCAAAGTTAGCACCTGAGCATAGTGATGAGACAATCCTAAATCCATTACTACTGAGGGCCCATTACAATATTTTTTTTTCATTCATCACAATATCATTTAATAATATTTATGTAGATTTTGTGATTCTAGTGGGAACATTGACAGTATTTTTTAAACTATTTCTCAAAATTAAAGTCTAATTCCCATTGATGTTGTTACTTTTATGGGGGAAGTTTATGTACCAGTCTCCATGCAGAATCAGAATTGCATTTTTGCAATTAAGTTCTGAGTAATCAACTGTAACTTGCTTAAATAAATGTCCAGTTTTCTGTCAAATGAGTACAGAAGAGAGTGAAAGCAGCACAATGGTCTGGAATTATAAAGTGGATTAGCCATGATATGATCTGAATTGACATTTGCCTTGCTGTGTTGCAGTGCTGTGAGAAGGCGGTTGAGGTGCATTTTGTGACTGGGAACCATGTGACAATATTGGGCAGCAAGGATACTGCCAATGTTATCAACAGGGAGGTGACAAATATTGACGCTGTTAATTCAAGGCACAACCGTACATAGGAATGTCTCTTGTAGCTATGCAGCAAGGGTGCTTGTCTTACCAGATTTGTTGACCTGCTTGCAAAGCAGTGTAGTTAGAATTATTGTGACCAATCCAAGTAAATCTGTTGAAGTCCATTTGCCATATGGACCCTTTGCTGCTACTGTCTGTATATGATACTGGTTTTTTGTCTTACTATAAGGTACATGGTGCAGGTGTTGGAGTATTGAATGTTTTACTAATACATTCATATGTTACTGTGGGAATTTCCTTTGGGTATGGATGTACAATATGTATTATAGTACACAGTTCATAATTGTATTGATAAGTTCATATAGATACATTTTAATGTATTATACATTTTGTGCCTGTCAAAATGACAAGAGACATTGAATTGAGACATTAAGTTAGGAGGAAACTGAGGTGCCCTGTGGATAGAGGCAGATATTCTTCTGAAATTTTTTTGTATCATAGTAAATGGCATTGCATTTTACAGGGCACTAAACTTGATGTCATGCAAAGTTATGTGCTTGAAACTGTCTTGTGGTATAAAGAAATAATAGAAAATTTTATGCTCAGCTGTCTATATTGCATGGAGCAAAGAATATGTGAGATTTGAAGGTCTCAGTGCAGTCACCATAAAGAATGCTGTATTCTGGGAAATGAAAGTATGTAGCCTCACAGTACTGTAATGATGTGTCAGAGGAACCTACTGCCCTCATCTTCAGAATATGACCACAAGGCAGCGTATTTCAAGTAAACTTTCACTGGGCAACACAGAAATATGTGCCTGTAGACAGCATACTTCAGTAAACAATACAGTCTTCATACTTTAGCAGCATAATTAATGATAGGTAGATACATCAATTAAATTTATCTTCTGAATGGTGTGTTGTATATTTGCTACTTGTTTTGTGGTTCCTTCCATTGACCAGGCCACTTCTCTACTTTGACCACTTTGGTGCAGAGTGTCCCTTTTATCCTTTCCCTGTACATGGAATATTGACACAGAAAGCCAGCATCTGCCAGGACATCACATGTACTGGCATGCTGAGGGGCACCCTCACTTGAACTGCTTATGCGGATGTAAGAGCGCAGTTGCAAGACAGTCGGGACTTGTGCTGAGCTCCTGAGCATTACATGTGTGAGATCATGTCTGGGGAGCAAGGGATGTGGATGAATGCACCAGCTGTACAGTTGATTTAAACATGTTCAGTACTGGCTCAGCTGTAGGGGAATGAATTTGCTAAGGTCGGAAGTTTTTGTAAAAGTAAATGTGAATGATCAGCAATACATGAACAGACATACGCTAATTAAATTTTGTTATGGTAGCAAGAGGAACTCCAACTCTCACATTCTCCAGTATTCACAATGATGCACCATATTCTTGGCTTCTCTAGAATTGTTTTATTTATTTATTTCCCATGTGGCTTGCAGCTGAAAATATTTTAATGCCTGTTTTTTTCAAATTAATTTTCTATAGCCATGTAAGTAATTACATGGAGCAAAATCATTATTGAAAAGCTAATAGTCGCTTATCTGGTCAGAATGTAATTGCTGTCACCACAAGAGCTGACTGCCAAACCCTCTTGTGAATAAGATGTATCCAGTCCATACCTTCCAACCCAATTGTTCAAGATTCATTTTTAAATTACCTTTCTACCTATATATATCCCACTCTAGTGTTCTCTCGTCTTCAGGTCCCACAAAAGGAACTTTGTACTGATATCTGTATGCCTTTCATAAATGTTACATTTTTCACAAATTCCTTCATGATATGTGGTGAAGAGTACAAATTATGAATCTCACTGTTACATATTGTGTCTGCCCTCCTGTTACTTCCTGTCATGTCTAAGTGTTCTGCACTACACTACACTCTTCACCACACTAATCTGCAGGCACTTTTCACAATTTATATATTTCGTATGTAAGAGTGTGTGTACAAGCTGTGAGGCTCTGACAGTGGTGTTGCTGGGGATTCAGGTCTTCCAGGATGGGACACAGTCTTTTTTGGATATACTGCTTTATAAGTAACTACACTGTTGGGAGCATGCAGTACAAATAATGCATAACCTAAGGTGAGCATGTTATTCAGTTTCATCAGTGTTTCACAACAGCAACATGACCACACTCGGAACAATTTACCGTGTTTGTATTCATCTGTTTATGATATGTGGGTACCTGTAACTATGGCATGAAGTGTCCTCAGGTTACAGATGGAGGAGAGGACTTCCAGATATGGAGGGTAGATGCCAGTATATTGAATAAGCTGTTTTAGATGTCTGCCAAAGTGTGGTACTCCAGCTTTGGGGTTGGGAGAGGGGAAAGAATTTTCTTGCTCTATAAACCTAACAAGTTTAGGAACAGAACAGACAACATAATACCTCAGAATATATTTTGGACCTACATAAGCAATGGGAAATGGACATCACATGGAATATGAGGAACATGATTTGATCAGGGACACTTAAGACAGTGGACAGGAAATTAGAATCTTTCAGATCAGATTTATTGGGAGTACAGGAGTTTTATTGGGCAAGGGAGTCACTGAACGACCAGAAGATTATATGTACCGTGTTTATGGAAAGTAAATTAAAATCATCAATTAGGAACAGGATTTCCTGTACATTAGAGAATCATATCAGTAGTTAAGCAAGATTATCTTGTTAGTGATAGGATGTAGTATATATTGATGGGAGGCCATTGGTGTGATATAATTTTTTGAATATGTATGCACCAGCTGAGGATAAAAGGAATGACTGAAGAAGTCAGTTTTTATGAGAAATTACAGCAGGTATTTGATCACCTTTCTATGGACCATATAAAAATTATGTTGAGAGAAGTTAATGCTACATTGGAGAGAGAACATGTTTACAAACCAACATTCAGGAATGACAGGTGACACCTAATGGTGTCAGAATAGTGAACTTTCCCACATCAAAAAATATGGTTGTTAATAGCACAAAACTGCAGCATTAAAATATTCATAAATATGCCTAGACCTGTCCTGATGGGAAGACACATAATGACATTGATCACAAGTTGATAAATAGGAGATGGTAGTCAAGCATTGCAGTGGTGCTGAATGTGATATTGATCACTGGTGGTTGCAGAAGTTAGAGAGGCAGTGTCAGTACATAAACAGTCAGCATTGAAATTTGTTGTGGAGCGATTCGATATGAATTGGCTAATTGAGGGGAATGTTAGGGAAGACTATCAGCTTAAAATCACAAGCAGTTTTGCAGCTTTGAATTACTTAAAAGTTGATAGTATGGAAATAAGTAGGGCATGGGAAAATATTAGACAGCAAAAGATGGAAAATCACTGGGCGAAGGTAACCTGAATTCTCAACTACATAAATATGCAGGAGAGTCATTTCATGGAATACTATTGCTTTTTTTAATACCATTTATATGATGGGTGAAACACCAGAAGAATGGAAAAACAGTATTGTCATACCTATATACACGAAAGGTGTCAAACAAAGGGTGGAAAATTGTAATCCAATTAATGTTTTATAAAATATAGTACAGTCGTCAATGAAAAACTGAAAGCACAAGCAAAACAGTTCTTTTGGTTTGCCAGAATGGAATCTAAAAAAGCAGATATGGTATTGATGCTTCGTTTACTGTGAAAGTACTTACAGAAAAAGGAAGATATAATTTAGAAATTTGTTTAGGATGTATTGATTGTGTGAAAGTCTTTGACAGAGTTAAACGAGACAAATTATTTGAAATATTACAAAGCAAACATATCCCGAATTAATATTAAAACGTGTAATGGAAATTTATTCTGGAAACAAAAGTAAATATACACAACAAATTAATTGAAGAACAAACAATTAATCACAGATTTTTACAAGGCTGCCCTTTATCATCAATATTACTCAACATTTACAAAAATGAAATGATAGTGAAATGGAACCAAATTTACACATAACAGTATTACATTATGAATCACTACAAGAATAAACACTTCGTTTGCAGACGGTCATGTCATAATAGCTGATACAGAGAATAATTTAAAGAGAGGAGTATTTAAATTGTAAAATATAACAAAGGATTTTGGAATGTAAATATTACCAGAAAAATCTGAGGCGACTGCATTTTTAGGACAAGACCCAGCAAGATGTAAGATCGTTGTGAATAACATACGTGCATGATGAAGATGGCGGACGGTGTTGTTTGCAGCGATGTTTCCTGTCGCATTTTGTCGAAAAGTGAGGGTAATATGAATGAGTCTATTCGTAAAAGTGCATTGAATATGAAACACAACTAAAAGAAGTCTTAGATGAACTTGGATCGGCCCGATCGATCATCGAAATTCTACGAATTAGTTACATCTTCGCCAACGAAGAACGCGTATGGCAATGATTTGGTTTCTACGGGAGGATTCTGTAAACAAGTTAATACTAAGGAATGCACTTTAGTGACATTCAAAAATTACATAGTCAAACCAAATAAAAGTGACAAATGTGAAACTGCAACATCTGATTAACTCAACACGAGTACGAATCAGTTCACCCCGCTGTCTAACCTAGAAGTAAACAACGCGGACTCGAAGTGGACTACAGGAGCAGAGTGAGTGGATTTCAACACAAAATATACACAAACTATGAAACAACATAGAATAGGTATTAAAATACCAACGATAGTCAATGGAAGAATAACGTACAGTGATGATAAGAATCCAACAACGGCAAAGATGAAAGCAACACATGTATCTGGCACTAATTTCAACAACAAGGAATATAAATTGAAAATTGTAGGTGATAGTCATCTCAGAGGAACTGCTACAAGGATAGATCAGTATTTAAATACAAAATTTGAAGTGTACAGTTGGATAAAACCTGGCGCAAATACAGAAGAATTAGCAGACACACTGGAAAGTTGTTTTAAGTGTTTAGGGTTAAAGGATGTAATTGTGTTAAATGAAGGGGCAAATGATATTGGCTCAAAGAGAAATCACATAGAGTTTTAGTAAAGATGACGCAATTCATGCAGAAATACAGTAATACTAGTATAATAGTAGTAAGTATTCCTCATAGACATGATATGGACAGGAACTCAAGTGACTAATTTAGAAATTCAGGCATTCAACAGAAAACTAAACAAGATGGCAAAAGTATTCAGTAATGTTGCAGTAGTAGAGATTGACTTAAACAGGAAATATTTTACTCCAAATGGCATGCACCTGAACAAAAGTGGTAAAGAATGGCTATCAAAACTGATTGCCACCTAGATCTGTAGGCTAGTAAAAAGTTGTTGTATCCTGCGTGGTCCCAGTGGGGAACGTATTGTGGATATTGTTCCAGGAGGGACGGAGCTCGAACTTCAGTTAAGACGGGGAGTTGGAAAGGCCGCACACACTCACAATAATCCCCACGTCAAGTGTACTGGAGTTTATTAGGCAGCAACAGTAATTAATGGTGATACAAATGAACTGTATTGAGATCAAACCTTGGAATCTTGGATCCCTTCATTAACATTAACACTGATCGACTAGCTTCATACAAAGCTGCTGGTCACCGTTCGAGATACCTCGGCAGACTGCAACTGGAGCACAAGGCAGTTACACATTGCTCATGCGATAAACACTTAGCGCGACCAAATATAAGCAAAAACAAATAGAAGGAGACTATACTCCTTCCATACCTGGTCTGCTTACTGAGAAATTAAAATGTAAACAAATAGTATCAGTTACAGAAAGGCGAGGACTCAGCACGATGAAATAAGCTTGTGACTTACATGCAGTACATACCGCAATCTTGCAGGAAAAAAATGTCAACCACACAGCAACAATATCCATCAACTATACAACAAAGTAATAACAACGATGTACCTGTAATTCCTTTATGTTGGAAAGACGAGTCAACAGATAAAGAGAACACAGTAAATGTACACACAATATCAAACATATCTACAGATCAGAATAACAAATTGCCCTCTAAACGAGCCAGGAGACTACCCACTACAAGACAAGATGATTTTTTATGGCTGGATATCAACACAAATCAATAAATGTTCAAGATACTGAAACCAGGAATAATAACATCCATAAGGACAATGAAGAATCTAACAAAAAAAACCGGTATCGAATAAACAAAATAAAAATAGTTTTGTAATTTTCCATCAAAATATCTGTGGCCTACTTAAAAAAAAAGAAGAATTACTTAACTCTTTAACAAGAAACTCCCCGCAAATTATCTGTATAACAGAACATCACTTAATTGATGAAGAGTTGGAAGGTATAGCATTTTACCCCTATACTATGGGAGCCAAATTTTGTAGATGAACACACAAATGTGGGGGTGTAATTGTAATTGTATTTATTTGTTCATTCGATCCACCTACAAGGGGCCATAGCCCACAGGATATAGAACATGTCAAAATTTGTGTAACATAAATAAGGCAAAATATTTATGTATTAAATATAATACATGTCACATTTTAGAGATAAAATATATATGTGAAGACAAAGTAATACATATCAACCTTGAAAGAGAGTAAGCTGAAATAGCGGTCTGTATTTACAAAATATATGCTATCTCTAAAATATTTATTATATGACTCTTCAAAAATAATAATAAGACCATGTAAATAAAGAAAAAATTTTTAGAGTCTGTTGTAATTATAGAATTAATTTAAGCTATAAAATGAGTAAACATGTAAGAATTCCTTCAAGGCTCATTTGAATTGTCTTTTAGTCTGGAGAAGGTTCTTCACATAGGTGGGCAAATTATTGAAGGCCTTAATTCCAGAGTAATGGGGTCCGCTCTGAAAGGCTGTCAAGTTTGAAGGTGGTAGATGTAAATTTGATTTATTTTTAATGTTAAAACCATGAATTTCCAAGTTTAACCTAAAATAGTCGATATTTTCAGCTACAAAAAGTAGGAGTGATAACAAATATTGAGATTGTGGTGGCTGTATTTTCAGCCTTTTAAAGTACTCTCTACAGGAATCTCTATTTCTTACTCCCACCATGATCCTTACAAATTTCTTTTGCATGCTGAAGATAACATTACTGTGGGGGTATTACCCCAAAATATTATTCCGTAATATTGAATGGCAATATGAATAGTATATCAATTTCAAAGAGTCTAAGGACAGGAAGGGTTGTACAACTCTCATAGCAATGGTGGCTGCGCTCAATTTATGTACAATGGCCTGAATATGTTTTTACCATGACAGTGAATTATCCAGAGTTAAACCCAGAAATTTTATACTGTCAACTGTAGTTAGTTTCTTATCTTTATGTATTATGTCAAAGGTACTAAAGGAACTATTTTTTGTTGTAAAATGCATAAAGTGAGTCTTTTCCCAGTTTAAGGATATCAGATTAGCATTAAACCATTCTTATATATGCAGAAGGATTTTGTTGGCATCATCTCTGAACTTTATCGGATCTGGGTTTGAGATAATCAGACTTGTGTCACCAGCAAGTAAGACAGTTTTATTGTTTTTATTTATTGAGTGTGGTAAGTCATTTATGTATAGAAGGAAAAGCAAGGGGCCAAGTATCGATCCCTGAGGAAAACCATGGGTAACCTCACCCCAATCTGAGACAGAGATAAAATAGTTATTATTTAAGACAACTCTCTATTATCTGTATTTTAGGTTGGTTTTTATTAACTGGAAGAAGAATCCTGTAATTCCATAAAAAATTTATTTAGTTAATGAAATATTATGGTTTACACAGTTGAAGGCTTTTTGTAAGTCAAGGAAGATGCTTCTGACGTGGTTTTTTTTAATTCATTTAATATATTATTAATAAAGTTAAATGAAGCTTGTGCAGTGGAAGATGAAGTTCTAAAACCAAATTGTTCAGCAGCTAGGATATTATTAGTTTCCAGATGATTTATAAGTCTGATGTACATTATTTTTTCAAGGATCTTCGAGAATGAGGGCAATATAGAGATTGGTCTGTAGTTTGCTACATTTTTCTTATCCTCGTTCTTGAAAATTGGCTTAATAGTGGCATATTTTAATCTTGTTGGAGAGATTCCAGATATCACAGACTTATTGAAAATATAGCTTAATGGAGAGCTAATAAAGGAGGCGCTGATTTTTAGAATTTTAGTGGTAATTTCATTCTAACCGTGGTACCCTTTTGCCTTAGGGATCTAATAATGTTGTAAGTTTCCTTGGGTGATGTATTTTTAAATTTTATGTTAGGAAAGACTGTATGAGGTTGATTCAATAGATAGTAATTAGGATTGTTGTATCATGGTTTTATTTATTGGACCTAATATTTTTATGATATTTTCACGTATTGTCAAAAAGTAATTGTTAACCCTTTAAACGTCAAGTTAAATCCTATCTGCCCTTTGCTATTATTATTCAGACGTCACCATATTCTCTACGTTAGCAGGTAAAGGGTTAAAGGCTTCAGGAGAATTATGGTAATCGGTCATAGTTGTTAATCTGTTATGTCTGTTAGTTTCCTTTTTAATGATGTTCCAGGTTGTTTTAATTTTATTTGTTGATATATTAATTTGATTATTATACGAGGCGAGCCCGGAAAGTAAAGATGAATCACGTGTAGGCCGATAGGGAAATATTTTATGCTTATGGCAACACTGCCATCGAGAATGATCCTTTACCTGTGATGCTTGTATACGATCTGTGCCTGTGAGCCATGCTTGTTTGACAGTGGTACAGCCGGCTTTGTTTGAGTGAGACGGGTTTGAAATGGCAGCGCCGAACCAAAGTTACGCCAAATGGGAGGTGCGTTCCGTCATACGATTTCTCAATGCAAAAGGTGAACGTCCAGCCGAAATTCACAAACAAATTGTTGCTGTTTATGGTAACGTTATGAATCGGCAAAATGTGGCGAAGTGGTTCCGTGAATCCTCCGAAGTAAGGACTGATGTTCGCGACGAACTAAAGAGCGGTAGGCTGTCTTTGACATCTTACGACCTCCTTCAAGAAATTGAAGGAGAAATCGATGTGTGACGATAAGAGAGTTGAAGCACATCATTCCCGAAGTGTCTAAGACCACAATTCATGAAGCTGTGACAAAAGAATTGGGGTACAGAAAATTGTGCGCCCGCTAGGTGCCCAGACTGTTAACGGACCATCATAAAACGAAACAGATGGGTTCCGCGCTGAAGTTTCTCATGCACTACGCACAGGAAGGAGATGAGTTTCTGGACTCCATTGCGAATGGAGATGAAACATGGGTTTTTCACCTCACTCCTGAATCCAAGCAACAGTCACTGCAATGGCACCATACATATTCCCCCAGAACCAAAAAATTCAAAACTTCAATTTCAGTGAAAAAAAGCATGGCGTCCGTTTTCTGGGACAAAAAAAACGCATTCTCCTGGTCGAATTCATGCCTCCTGACACAACAATTAATGCCGTTACATATTGTAACACCTTGACACGGCTTCGACGAGCCATTCACAGCAAAAGGAGGGGAATGTTGTCACGTGGCGTGTGCCTGCTCCACGACAACGCGTGGCCCCATTCCAGGCACGTCACTGCGCTTCTGGAAAAATTGAAGTGGGATATATCGGACCATCCGCCGTACGGTCCGGACCTCGCACTCAGCGATTCCCACTTGTTTCTTCACCTAAAGAAACATCTCGCTGGGAAAAAGTTCGACGACGATAATGAGGGGCAAGAAGAAGTCATGACGTGGTTCAAAGGACAGGCGGCAGACTTCCACGACTCGGGGATACAGAAGCTGGTTTCAAGACTTAATAAATGTTTGGACAATGCCGGTGACTATGTTGAAAAATAAAGTTATGTACAGGCAATTAATTTACACTGTCGCTTTTGTAAATTAAAAATGTCGTACATGCTTAAGACCTTTGTATTTTTACTTTCCGGACACGCCTCGTAAGTATACTTTTTTGCTTCTTTTATAACATTAGCCAGGGTTTTACAATATTGCTTATAATATTTCGTAAGGAAATATCATTACTACTTCTAGTACATAAGTAGAGGAATCTTGTTTACAAGAAATCTTAATACCAGGTGTTATCCAAGGAATATGGTTATGTCTGTCTATAAACTTATGTTGTGGGAAGTGATTATAAAATATTCTTAGGTAGTTGTTTAAAAAAGAGTTAAACAAGGTGTCTACATCAGGGTTGTTATTGAGACCGAAAACACAGTCCCAAGTTTCATAGCTTAGGTTAATTTTAATTTTGTTAACTGAGTAATTGTTTATATTTATAGTAATATAAACATAATGACTTTGTGATTGCAAATTTATGTCTTTTATTATCAATAATTGAGCGTCGTGGTCTGATAGACCATTGAGAAAGGGAAAAACAGAATAATTTGAGATTTTTGAGTTATCTATAAATATATTATCAATCATAGTGCGAGAGTTGCCTTGCGGTCTAGTAGGAAAGTTAACTACAGCAGTTAAATTATAAGTTTGGATCACTGAGTCAAGCTGCCTTTTTTTCTATCATTCTTGGTGATGTAGTCAATATTTTTGTCACTGCATAAGATAAGATTTAGATTGGCTCTATATATTGATTTGATTGAGTTATTAAGTCTATTTAAAAACAAGTTAAATTTGCCAGTAGGTGCTCTGTAAACTACCATTATACAGAAGCTAAAGGAATAGTTTTAAGATTCAGCATACAAATTTCAATATCTTGATCTTTACAGTATTTATTTACATCGATCTTGAAGTACTCGAAGCCCTCTTGAATAAATATGCAGACCCCTCCTCGCTTCATAGTTTGTCCTCAATACGCAGTACAGAGTTTGAAGACTTCAATATTTATCTGATCAAGTTCAGTATGTTTAAGATGATGTTTGGAAAGACGTAAGGTGTGGGGGAAGTTTGGAGACATAGAACTGATTAGTTCATCTGTTTTTACCTTTTAAACCACAAATATTCTGATGGTATATTGTAAATGAATTACTATCTAGATTAACGTTATTGTTCACCATAAAAATCTTCACTTTTGGTTCTCGGGATTTTTTATTTCTTCTAGACCTTCATTCATTCATTCATTTATTATGCGTTCAGTTAATCCATACATGGTCAGTACAACCCATAGGATATTGAACTTGTAACAATGAGAATACAATAAAGACATGTGATAATATCCTATATGCTTTTATGATCTACAAATACAGAAAATTCTTAGAATTTTCCTTGTCCATAAATAAGTAACAATACCGCAACATCATTCCACCATATGTAATTATGCTGACAAGTAATAAGTATAAAAGTCCCAAAAATAATATAGATATTAAAATTTACATATAAGTACCAAGATGTCTCATAGAAATCCAGCCAAAATATTTATCAAGTGTATAAAAGGAGCCCCTCAATAGAAATCTTTTCAGAGCTGATTTAAACCTTTGTATGTTTAATGATAATCTCTTGATATTTTGGGGCAGGTAATTGAAAATCCTAACACCAGAGTAGTAAACCCCTTTTTGATATTTAGTCAATGTTATAGATGGTACATGTAAGTCAGATCTATGTCTAGTGTTAATGGTGTGTACATCAGAGTTAGATGTAAACTCATCCATATTCTTAACCACAAACAGCATTAGTGACAGTATACACTGTGAGTGCAGTGGGAGAATGTTTAATTTTTTAAAGAATTCCGGACATGATACTCTGCTACTGGCATTCATTATGATCCTTATTGATCTTTTCTGTAGTTTAAAAATGTTGTTGCTATTGGGTGAGTTACCCCAAAAGATTATACCATATGTAATAACAGAATGTACATAAGAGAAATAAATTGACAACAAGTTTTCTTTTCATCTGAAGATGGAGTAGCAGTTGGAGTTTCCATATCCTCTGATGTTGTTTGATCGGTTTTAGAGTCTTCCTGTAGGGGATGTTGCCTTCTGTCAGGTTATCACTCATTCTTTTAACATTTATACCTTCTGTTAGGTTATCACTCACACTTTTAACACTTATGTCATATCCATTTTTCCAAAATAAACTAATTTTCACATGCTGCTTCTGAAAGATCTTTTTTAACTATTGAAGAAACTTTAGATGGAAGTTTTTCTTTGCCTAAGTTGTTTATGTGTAGGCCATGCCTAGTGAAGAATTTCCTGTCAGTATCCATCGTTACTATTAATACATGTTTATACGGTTTCATAAATTTTAGTAATTTTCTGTTAAAAACTTTAATTTCATTATTCACACAAGACCATTCCGGTAGATCATGTCGAGGAGGAACACACATCAGAAATATATTAGTATGATTGTTTGACTGCACAAAGTTTACAAGATGTTTCAAGCCTTCTTGGGAGTTGTTTTTGCTTACATCATTTGAACCACCCCAGAAGATGATTAAATCATTTTTCATTAGAAGATTTATGTCAGCTGCCATTGAAGAAATTTGAGTTGCTATATTTACTCCTGGTTTGACAAAGCCACACACACTGTAGTTATCATCAGGGTTGTTTTTCGTATTACTTGACAGACCTCGAGCATGACTATCACCAAAGATCATGATTTTGTGATCTACGGTTGTTTGGGTTTTGTTTTTGAGGTTATGACGAGTATGTCTGGTACTCACTCTGGTTGAAGTTGTTCCATTAACTAATGTTGGAATTTTATTAGGTTAACCCTTACCCTGCTAACGTAGAGTATAGGGTGAGCTCATAATAATGCCAGAAAATGGCAGATGGGATTTAACTCGGCATTTAAAGGGTTAATCCATCCTGTGTACTTGATGAATTTAAGTCTGCTATTCTTCTTAAGTTCGAAATTCCTTTGTTGGAGGCTTCCGTACTCACTGGCTTCTTTGACTGACTTGCTTTCTCTTTTGTGATTAACTAAGTCAGTTGAGAGGTTAGTTAGTATTTCAAAGCGATTTGCTATTTCTGGAATAAGTTGAGGTGGAGTGTTACCTGTAGTTTTTAAGCTTTTTTGATGGTTAGGTGCTTTCTGAAGATTATATGATACCTGAGTCCACTGTTTAGTCATGGTTGTATCACAAGGTAATTCACTTTGCACTTGGTTAGGCTCTTTACTTAGCAAATCCATGATCAGTTGAACTGAACTCAGTTTGTTTAAAACATGAGCAAGTTGTAATTCAAGATTTTTGCATAATTCACATTTCATAGAGTTACCAGCATTTGTGAAATTGAATATAATTTTGGCTCTATTTTCCATCTGACTGTATATTCATTCAGGATAATATGCACTTGCACTAATATTAATATGGATAGATACTCCAATGAAAAGGATATACAGATTTGTGCTGTGAAATTACATATTTTATCCTGTACCATCATTATAATAACTGTCTACAGATCTCCAACAGGTAATATAGCATATTTTCTAAATAATCTAGGAACAGCTCTAAACCAAGTATATAATAATACTGTTGATATAATATTATGTGGAGATTTTAATATTAATTATTACAGTAGACAACCAGAATAAGCAAGATTTAAATTCCTTATTAACTAGTTCCATTCTTTATAGTATAATAGACTTTCGTACGAGAATTCGTAATAATTCGCACAATATGATTGATAGTATTTTCATTAATAAATTTAAGAATGAAAATTATTCAGTATCTTTCTTAGTTAATGGCTTATCTGACCATGATGCTCAAGTCCTCAGGATATTATTATTGTACCAGATGGCAGAAATGAATTCTGTTCCTATAGGAAAATTAGTAAACACTCGTTAAATGAATTCCAAACTAGCTTAAGTTATGAAGCATGGAAGAATGTATTCAGTAGTAATGATAATGATACAAATACAAATGTAATCATTTTTTAAATACCTTCCTTAGAAAATTTTATGCTAGTTTTCCTTAAAAAAAACTACATTCATTCAGTATTCCAAAGGCTGGTTAACATCTGGGATAAAAACATCATGCAGTAATAAAAGGAAATTATACTTATTATACAGGAAAAGTAATGATCATAAATTGAAAATATATTATAAGAATTATTGCAAAATACCATCTAATGTTATTATATTAGCTAAAAAATTGTACTACAGTAAAAAATTAGCAAACTCAACCAACAAACCCAAAACAACATGGAGCATTATAAAAACAATCACTAACAACAAAAAGAATTTTAATAATATATTAATGGCAGAAATTGATGGAAAGATCACGACACATTACCAAACCATTGCTGAAAAACTTAATAATTATTATGTTTCTGTTGCTGCCAGCATTACTAATAATAATCCTGTAAATAACAATAATGATGATTTAAACAAAATTAACCCATAAAATTATTTATGTTATGTGTTTAAACAATCTTTCACAAGTATTAAAATGAAAAGTACAGCTACTTATGAAATTAAAAAAATTGAAGGATTAAAGAGTAAAACGTCTTGCGGATATGATGAAATAACAATGAAAATTTTTATATGGTAGCGAAACCTGGACTATTAAAGCAAGGTACGCCAGAAGAATAACAGCAGCAGAGATGAAATACATGAGAAGAACAGCAGGATACACTCAGACAGATTACAAAACAAATACAGAAATTGCAAAGGAATTAAAAATAACACCAGTTTTAGACAAATTACTGGAATACGAGAGAAACTGGATATAACATGTAAATAGAATGTCTCATAATAGATTACCCAGGGTAATGAAACACTATTCTCCAACTGGCAGAAGGAATAATGGCAGATGTTTGAAGAGACTTCTGGATACGTGAGACCGGAACAGGTCAACAAGTGGCCCAGCTCCATGACATATATGATGATGATGATGATGAATTTTAAAAATTAACAGTCCGTTCATTGTCTCACCCTTGACATATATATGTAATAGAATGCTTTCAACTGGAACATTTCCATATAGACTAGAATTTTCAGAAATTAAACCTATATATAAAAGAGGTGACAAAACACTTATCACTAATTACAGGCCAATTTCATTACTTCCTGTATTTTCTAAAATTTTTTAAAAGATTATGTATAAAAGGCTGTATCACCATTTAACCTCATACAATGTATTAGTAAAGGAGCAGTTTGGCTTCAGGTGTAATAATTCAACTGAAGTAGCTATATATATATATATATATATATATATATATACATTAATTAACAACATATTATCATCTCATCGTTATCATCATGGGTTATTTTGTGATTTACAAAAAGCTTTCGACTGTGTAAATTATGACACACTATTATTAAAAGTGAAACTTTATGGTATATCAGGTGTTACAAATAAGTTAATGGAATCCTACTTAAGAAATAGATATCAGAGGCTAGTCATGAATGCTCATAATAATTCAAATGGGTGTCTTTCTAAATGGGAAGAAGTACAACACAGAGTCCCACAGGGATCAGTGCTTGGACCAATACTGTTTCTAATATATGTATATTAATGATCTTTCTAAAAGTGTATCTGACAAATGTAGCCCAATTCTATTTGCTGATGACACAAGCTTCATTATTGCAAATTGCAATGAGACCAGATTTAAGTTTAACACTAGTGAGATATTTAATTAAATAAATAAGTGGTTCCATAGCAATTTATTAATGCTAAACTACAATAAAACATACTTTTTTGCAATTCCTAACTAAAAATTATTCAGAAATTAGTATGCAAGTATCGTTTGGTAACAGAAAAATTGCTGCTACTCAAAGTTTAAAATTTTTAGGACTGACTATCGACACTTCCTTGACTTGTAAGTATCATATTGGTGAACTAACATCTAGACTGAATAAGGCCTGTTATGCCATCAGATCAGTTAAGCCATTTATGTCCCTTACATTCACTCAATTATATCTTATGGAATTATATTTTGGGGGAATTCATCCCATAGTGAAGAAATATATAAAATTCAGAAAAAAATAATTAGAATAATTATGAATTCAAGTAAGAATGCCTCTTGTTGGCAACTGTTTAAGGAATTGCATATCTTACTAATTCAATCCCAATATATATTCTCAGCGCTTTCATTTGTTACTAAAAATAAAGACCAATTTTTGTTTAACTCACAAGTACATAAAATCAATACAAGGCAAACTTCCAATCTGTACTTACACCTATAGCAAACTTGACAATGTACCAAAAGGTTGTTTATTACTCAGTAATTAATATCTACAGTCATTTACCAACTGCCATTAAAGATTTATCTGGTAATAAGAATAAATTTAAACTACCTCTAAAAAGATATCTTTTACATAATTCCTTTTATAGTCTGGAGGAATATTTTAATAACATAATTAATTATGATATTAATTTTATTCAGATTATTACTTCCACTTGTTCCAGTCATAGTACTTATAATTAATTGTTAATGTAACTATCCTTGACATTACAATAAGGCACAACTTATGCTGAATGTACACTTGCTTTATTTGTTATGCTAAATGTGCACGTGACAAGTTCCACATCTGTATAAGATCAATGGAATTTGAAGTAAATGAATATGAATAAATATCAGTATGAATATGTGAAGAATTTTGTATATTCATTTGTGAAATGTCCTATGAAAATGAAAAATATTTCAACAAATACTATCAAAATTTTCTCAAATACTGGGAATTCTAAACAACACTTTTAAACCAACGTTGGTCCACAAATCTTCAAAAATAAATATATAATGTACTGGCTGTACCCATTCTTCCATATGGAATCAAAATTTGGACCCTCAGACAAATGAATGAAGAACACCTGACATCAATTGAGATTAAGTTTTTCAGAAGAACAATAGGATATGCACCTTTTGACCACAAAAGAAATTAACTTTTGGAAGAACTGAAAGTTCAACCAGTTGACAAGGAACTAAGAAGAGACAAATCAAACTGGCTACAACATGTAAGAAAAATGAACAAAAACAGAGTGCCAAAAATAAGGCTGAATCAGAGATCAAACGAACACAACTTGGAAGACCTCTAAAGACACTATTAGACGAGGCCAAAACAGGTCTATTAAAGCCTGCCTCATGACATGATAATGATGATGATAATTCCTTTGTTGTTCTGTTGCTAAAGCACGCAACTGATGACTGTTGTGTGCTTAATTCATTTATTACCAAAGTGTTAACTTTTTAGAGCCCAGTGGTAATTGTGTGTATGACCAGATTTAACAGTAGAGGCTTGCATGTTGCACACAAAATGTGTTTATACATTTTGTATTCTCAGAATAAATAACGATTATTTCACTAATTGGCATAACAAGTCGGGTATTTGTAACAGACTTGCAGTGTGTTGACTGTATGATATTTCCTATATAAATAAACACATAACATACTACTTAGATAAATTTTAGCACTCAGAAGCAGAATTACAGTTCTGCCACATGATAGTTAAACATAACTTGGAATGACACTTAACAAATGAATACAATGGTAGGTGTATGTGCAGATATGCATGGGAGGCTTCTGCCATGTTTAGAAACTTAAGTAACTGTGTCCCAGTCACACAGTTAGGGATAGTAGAATTTTATGAAGTTTTTAGGGAGGTTGCTGTATTGACAAAAATGAATCTGAAGCAATACAAGCAATGATGTTAATATTACAGTCTGTGGGAAATAACAGCATGCAGTTTGAACCATGTGTGCTAAGTATACTTGTGCATAAGAAGCAGATAGCATGAAGCGGGACTAAGCTACCATGTCAATTGTTGAAGTTACCATCATTTTTGACGAAGTAGACTTCTTAGGCTGCTTAAAACTTGAAAATGGTGCAGCAGAAATGTTGGTAGCCTGCCACAATTGAAGCCACAACACACTGGAAAAGGATTGCAAGTGTCT
>Ga0268261_10000542_pt1 | contig 24061 bp, 14 predicted proteins | sample TergutNc150P1_FD_190353 | JGI IMG/M metagenome (GOLD analysis project Ga0268261, IMG submission 190353) | Nasutitermes corniger P1 segment gut microbial community from laboratory colony in Florida, USA - Nc150 P1 (SPAdes) (version 2) | ecosystem: Host-associated > Arthropoda: Insects >...
CCCCAACTTAGTGGTTTCATTTTTATTCACAAAGTATGATAACTTAATTGATGGGTTTGAAATTAACTTCCTCCAGTCTTCCAGTACTATCTCCTCATTATCTTTCTGGCAATGTTCATTACTCTTGAGAATGAACATTACACTTCTGCAATACTTTGCAATCCTGATATCATGAATGTACGCAATCACAGCTTTATTTACACAACCTAAAGTCCAAAGCTGTAACCATGAATCCAGTACTGAGGGTCCAAAACAGCACAGCAACTGAATTTTTGTGTCTAAATGTGTGAACAACCTAAAATTAATAATCCTTCAATTAAGAAAAATTATGTATTATCTACATGGAATTCTAGCCAGGACTAGAAAAAATTAACAATGCAGGAAAATCTCCAACTGAGAAGCCTTAAATTGGGATTCTACTGTATATAAGAAGGTAACTGTCCCTGACAGACTACACAATAAATTTGTTATTGCAGGTGAGGATGAAATATGGTTTCAATCTGATGAATGGAAATAATATTCAAGTAGACAACAAAATTCTTATGAAAGTATATTAATAAGCCAAAAATCCAATAACACCTTAAACTTCATGTGTTCATATACCAGGAAAATCTAGCCACATCACTTGAATCTGTTTTACCAGCAGTCAAGTATTGTAGTTGGAATGATATTATTTTGTCTCAAATATTAACAGGCTAATATATGTACATTACTTTCCCATATAAGTTTGACTTGCAGAATCTGAGGATAAAAATGGTATTGATCATTTTTTTGTGTTACACAGGGCATGATCTACAAATATTTGTGCCTGAAGGAAAAACAGTTCACAATGAATTCTACATACAGGTGCTGGAAAGGTAATGAAGCAGATGTCAAGAGAGAGGCTGCAATTTTCGTAGGACAGCAGTTGGTTCATTTTGCACATTTCCCCTACTCATTCTCCCATTACAGCTAAGCACTTCCTGGAGAAACATGACATGATGGTTACCAGCCACCCACCTTATTCACCTAACTATGCACCAGCTGATATTTTCATATTCCCTAAAGTAGAAACTCTCTCAAAGGAGCAAAGTTCCATGATATCTAGGTCATCAAAGAACATTTTAACCTCCAAATAAAATGAGTTTTTTGGATGCTCTTAATGACTGTTCTGTGGAACGTTCTGGAAGATGTAAAAAGTGTGTTGCAGTCAAAAGATATTACTTTCAATGTAAATAATTTCCTTTTTACATAATGCATCTCTGTTCTTCTACAGTAAGTCTCTGAACTTCACTGCTTTCAAAAATCAAATACTGTCTTAAAATCTTAAAGTGTAAACTTGGACAATGAAAATTTGAATACAGGGAAAACTTCTGCAACATAAAATCTTCTAATAAGCTAAAAAATCAGTACAACCTTAACTTTGTGTGCTAACATACCGGTAAAATATGGCTGTATCTCTTGATGCTGTTATCACCAGCATCCCAGAATTGTAGTTTGAATAAAATTATTTTGTCCCAAATCTTAACGGGCCAAAATATGTTACTTTTACGTATGCCTGCTGTTTCTACATATATGCTAGGGTATTTGATACCAGACAGACGTGCTACAGTAGCTGTTTTTCCAACACAGGATCTTCCAGTAATATGCAGCTTGTAAGATACTTCTTCAATGCTGGAAGGTAGACTAGGCCTATCTAATAAACCTGAAATGAAATTTGATATTTCACATACGAAGACAAAGATTTTATTTAATCCATTTATACACTGCCAATAATGGGCATGACTCCCTGCTCTTATACCCAACCATTACACAGAGTAGCCAGGAAACCAATGTGCTCCTACCTAATCTACTGTGCAGATCTCCATGTGCATGCCATATGCCTTTGGTACCTGTGGAATCCAAAACTGGACATAAAAACTCTGTCTGCCAGTCACACGTGCTTGCAAGGCACAGCTAAAAAGAGTTAGAGATGACAATTTAAAACTGTATCAGCCAGCATTTACAAACAGCTGTTGAATGTTGACACCAATAAATGCCATGATGAATGTCATGCACTGGGCAACACTTTTCCAAATACTGCATCCTGCCTGAAGGTGGTCTTCAACAATAAGTGCACAATTTATCACAGTATTCATAAAAATTGTTGGTTTGGGCTAAGAAAAACCTGCATTTCACAGTGGAGTTTGAACATAACCCACCACATGTGATGTATGACACCAGGTCATATCAATGGTCCCCACTTCTTCAAAGGATCTGCCAGTGCCATATCTTATGCAGAAATGTTAGAGGTTTGGTTAATACCACAGCCCAGAGACAGTGGATTATTGGACTGTGTGTGGCTGCAGAACAATAGCAGCCACATATTTTGCTTTTCTGTGTGCAACACTCTGAATAAACATTCTGTTGGTTGCTAGACTGGCCATGCTTCAACTTCCCCTACATCATTATCTTGGCAATCACTTATTCCTGATCTTACTATCTGGACAACCCTTTATACAGCATTATAAATGAACAAGTGGCTGTGCACAGATGTCACAATAATGAGTTGCAATGAGATGTGGAACAGCCTTGGCAAAAGCCACAAATGCTTCAGCACAGGTCACATATCACACGGCAGTGCATTATGGTATGTTTGGAACACTGGCATATATACAAATCCACTTGCAGGTACAGCAACTCTTGTCAAATGGTAAAGTGGAATGCAGTGAAGTAACGCAGGATGACAGTGGCTTCCTGGGCACCTTCTACATGACATCAATACTTACATTTGTCTGTCCACTTTCACTATCTAATCATCTTTTTTATAATATAAGCTTGTGTTCATTAACTAACATTATGTTAGCTTACTTTTCTCAACTATTTCTTATATTCTACCCTTGCATGGCTATACCCTCTCCTTTTAACATTTACAAGGATTTAAAAAAAAAACAAGGTAACAAACACACTGATGACAGAAACTTTATTATGACATCATCATTTACATGGGTAACAATGGTATAAATCAGACCTCCTCATAGTTGCCATCGGCAGCATTTAAACATTTGTCCCACAGTGGCACCAATGCTTCCATCCCAGTATCGAATAAATTAGTGTCCAGTGTCTGTAGCTTGCCTGACACTGGTGCCAAAGAGGTTCTTATTGAGGAGTTCAAAGAGCTGAGAACTGCTGAACCTCACAGCCAACTGGACTTGTGACTGGTGATAACACTATGGCTGGTAGGATTTGGACACCCCTTCCAAACCCCAGCAGTCTTGTGGTCAGTGATTTTCAGCTCTTTGGACCCCTTGAGAAACACCTTGTTCACATGTGAATTGTACCACATGAAGCAAGCTGTAACCTCCTGGCTACAGACACTTGACAGACATTTCTTCTATACTGGCACACAAGTCTTCATACAGAGCTGGAGTAATACTTATATGTCAGTGGTCTCATGTGTACCATCAGTTACCCTTGGGCCATTAACAGGTCAGAATATTTCTTTTTCCCACATCCTATGTAGAAATGTAAAAGACTAAAATACATAAAACCACAATTTGTCACTTATACTACAGGAAGAACAGAAACTGTGTCGGAGACCAACGTGCACAAAAGCCAATCTTGATCTCATCAGAGGAAGTAACACAAAGGTGGAAAAAAGTACATAATGAGGAGCTTCATAATCAGTACTCTTCACTAAATATTACCTCGGAGAATAAGATAGGCAAGGCAAACGACAGATTAAAAATGGACAACACTTTTAAGAAAACCTGAAGGAGAACCACTTGAAAAACATACATTTAGATGGAAGCACAATATTCAAATGCAGTTTTCAATAAACTCAGCATAAGCTTGTACAGTAAATTAATTTAGACAATAACAAGGTCTTATGAGCATAATAATGGACTTCCAGGTTCCATTAGAATACAAAAAGCATCCTGAACAGCTAAACTTCACAAGGACAACATTTTAAGGAGTCAAGTCATGATTATTCTAGTAATACTGGCTTGTTGAATGCTTTCTTCTGGGTAATTCCTCAGCATCCGAATTTTATATGCCAACGTTTCGGAACACTTTGTTCCATTTTCATAGGCGGGTAGGTATGAAGAATGACTGGGGTTGAGAATGTTGGGGTACTTATACAGGAAAAGGTTTGGCTTGAAAACAGCCTGGGCCACTCAGAAAGAGGGTGACAGGGTAGGGGCGGGTCTGAGTAGAGAAACAGCCTGTTTCTCTACTTGGACCCACCCCTACCCTGTCACCCTCCTTCCGATTGGCCCAGGCTATTTCGGAGCCAAACCTTTTCCTGTATAATTAACCCAACATTCTCAACCCCAGTCATTCTTCATACCTACCCGCCTATGAAGATGGAACAGACAGAGTGTTCCGAAACATTGGCACATAAAATTCAGATTACCCAGAAGAAAGCATACAACATTCAGAACATGGCGAAAGATTGAAATCAAGAATAACACTGACTTACTCACCTCTATCATGTCCTAAATCTTATTACCTTACAAACTGTGACTGTATGAACCCTTCTATTGTTTGAAATTACTGTTCATACTACACAGAAATTGTGACACAAAGCAACTATATGATGTAACATCAGTTAGCCACATTTCCTTGTTAAGCCAAACACATTCAACTATCACAAATTAGATCCTCTTTCCTCTTCAAATTCAGATTTATGAAAGAGTCTTTAAGCCATTTGGTGGGCCTCCTTGGCTACAAAATTCAACCATTACAAGGATTTCATCAATACAAAAATATCCTTCTGCATTCATCAATAATTTCTGCAACCAGTTACTGATAGTTAATAAATTCATGTTTTTATGCCATCATGCCTTATGCCTCAGAAAAGGTCTATGTAACTGCAGTCTTACACACACCCTAAAGGCACACAATGCAATCAGCCTTCTTGCACATATATTACAATACCGTCACCGAACTTAGTCAGTGGCACCATGCATAAGGTCAGCCATCTAAAAGTTCATGTTTTGCTAATGCTGCCACTGCATGCGTATGAATATTACTGCTTGACCCCTGAAGATGGATCCAATAGGTTGTCCCGAAACGTCGGTAATAAAATACCATTCTAAGCTGCGTAAAATCCCAAAAGAGCGCAGATGCCTAGGTTTGGATAGTTTAATTATACTTTGGGGCAATTTGGGATAGCATAATAGGTACGTTACGTTGCTATAATGACGGCATCATTCCTCCCGTGAGAGCATTACTGCACGCTAGTTCCGCCATCAGGGCAACAGTTTGAATCATTTTCCCTCAAACTAATCGAGCAACATACATCAAATGCACAAATTGAACAAAACCAAACCAGATCACGTGGTTACCGATATCTTCTGCCTTGTGTTGGCATCACTACATAACAGTAACCGCATATTCTAATCAACGCATTCAATTTGGCAGGTGCAGCCGGTTATATTACTGCAACACAGAAAATAATCGGACTACATGTCTAATCCCCTGCGTATCCTGATCAAGGGACAGTACAACCTAGTTTCCATGCTTCTGCACTTACGTTCGTACAAAACACGCATATATATATATATATATATACATACATACGTATATACCTAAAACTTTCCTTCCTGTTGTTTGTGGATCATAAAAGTGCTGCAATATAGTCTCTCCTTCCGCCGAACTTTGCCAGTCTAACGACACGATACCACATCCATTCATCATGACGAGCGCGATCACAGATTAATACCTTGATTCAGCGTTACCGGCACCACGGATTAGAAATTTCTGTCCCTACCATGGATGACCTATCAGCGCACATGGACATCGCAAGTCCGTGATTTAGAGTATGAAAAGCACCATACGAAAAGTGTGTTGACGTGTGGTAATTGTGTTGGGTGCTGAGCATTCCGTCAGGGGAAATTGTATGTATTGAACCTATATTTTCAACAGTACAAAATGTACTGTAGTAGACTGTTGGGTTACAGTACTCGTATTCATCATTTAAGTAAAAACTGTAACCAGATTGCTTTTCGTGGTCGAAATGCAACTTCTACTGAAAGTTCACCATTCACTCCCGGCTACTTGGTGACCCCATCCAAGTCTGCTTAGGTTTTCTGCACGCCCTTTAAAAAATGTAAGTCGTTTTGCAAATGGAAGTAGTGTAAGTGTTATCATTATGTGTACTTAGGATACAAAAATTGAAAGGGGTTCACCAATCAAATAACTGGTACTTTAACCTGGACTGCTACTGTAGATTAATTTTTACTCATATTTTGTAAGTAGTGTAAATAGATGGCATGACAGTTGACATAGCACGGCTCTAGGTGACGGATGAGAGCTGTCTGTCTCTCGATACTCGGCTCGTTGGTTGGGTCGTAGCCATTGGCTGTATTGGTTTGTGGTTGTGTTTTCTCCTTTTTTGGGCTGGTTTGGGTTGTTTATGTTTAAAACTCATACGGGTATTCAAGGCAGAGATGTTTGTGATACAGTGTTTGTTGTATCATGTATGCAAAATCTGTTTCTTTTTGGAAGTTACAAAAAATCTGTACTCTAAATTCAGTATTTTGAAGTAAAGTTGAATATTCTTTTTTGTATAATTTTGTTAGTCTTTTTTTTTTTAACAAAATAGGATTCCAGATGGTTGTTGTCTTTATGAGTGGACTTTTCACTCCTTGTAGTAGTGACAGTCAAAAAATATGTGTAGCGGGCAGGGTTAATGTAGAAATAGCATGTTTCACACCGACATGAACACTTACATTATTTGTAATGAAAGACTGTTAGATTATTATGACATTTAGTTTGTTTATATTAAGTGGGTTCCTTGTCACAATGTTATGGTATTTCTTCTGTGAATTGAGGAAATAGCCTCCAGATGTAGCAAGTGGCTGAATAAGTAGTTAGGACTATTGTGAGGGGTTAGTCCTCAAGCTTGGGTGCTGAGCATGCTAAAATTTCCATTAAAAATCAGCATCTTATGACATGTTGGATGGATTCTTTGGAATGACCAAAGCAACAAAAAACTGACATCAGATTTTCTTGGACTGGTTCACTGTAAACAGTAGCAAGAGAACTAGCACAGCATATTTCAGTGGTAATACAGGTCAGGTGGGTCAAGAATGACACTGAACCTGCAGATGATTGTACATTTTCTGTGGAAATGAGAATGAGAGTTATCATATGGGAACAGTAATATGTATGGGAATCTTATCATTATTTAAAAGTGTAGAGTTCGTTAGTGAATAGAGTATTGCGATATACTAGGAAGTTGCTGGTGTTATGTTCTGAGTGTTTATGCTTCACGTGAGGATAAATTTGGTGATACAGATGAAAACTCTGAATATGTAGTGTGTGTTTTAACTAAAAATTTGGAACAAGAGTTTACTTTTATCTAGTAACGATAACAGAACTGGACTTATTAACTTTTGCGGCATCCAATAATCTAATAGTCAAGTGTCAATGTTCACACATTGAAACATTTGTAAATGCACTTGAACTTTTCTAGATGGGTAGATAAGTTTCATGTGTTAGGTAGGTGATGACATTTAAATATATTGGATATCTGATTTTTTAGAGGATCTCACTACAGTACTGCCCATCATGTGGTTTGTGCATTTAGTAAATAAGTGAGTGTTACAGAAGTGTGATGCAGAGAGGTTTAATCTTAGAAAATTAAACAGTGTGAAAAGTTTTTCAACTGAGGTTCAAATCTCAGACAGTAGATAATAATGTCTATGGCAGAATCATCATGTGGGAAAGATATAAAAACTTCAGCCAAAGAGTGTGCTGGTTATTTCAAATCAAAGCAGCAGCATCTATGGATTAACAACAGTGTTCAAAATTATTAGCCAAAGAAAGTGGGCAAAATTGCATGCTTATGGAATCTAAGCCAAATAAATGCAGGGTGTGAAATTAGTAAGGCATTTCAGAAACTAAATAAGGGGGTCTTTGAAAGACTATGTAAGTGGGTTTAAAACACATAGTGAGAACAGTGTTTCAGTGTAGACATGGTAAACCACACAGCCTGCCCAACACTTCTGGTGCATTTCCACTCTGTGTCTCACTGCAACACATTCTGGCCATTACTATACTACATTTTTTTTCCCATCCAGATGTTATAATAGTGGCAGCAACTATATTCACTTTCTCCATGAAAAGTCTGAGAGGACATCTTTTTGTTTGCGGTATGCGTGTGTGCTGTCTTGTCATTTGGTCCCCTGGATGTTCAGCAACTTTAATTCCGTTGTAATGCAGGGCTACTTCACCTGTGTTATTACTATAAATCTCTGTGGATGGCAGGGTCACATTTCTCTTTATGTCTCTCTTTCTCTCTCCCTTGGCAGTAGGAAATGTGAATCATGTTATCAGTAAACCTAAAAATGCTTGAATACACTTCCCTCTTGGAGTGCAGAAAAATTCCTGTGGAATCTCTTATTGCTGGAGCGCATTGTGCCTCTTACTGTTGTGCCTTTTTGAACAGTTCTTTAGCCAGTACTGCTGATGTGAAAAAGTTGTCAACAGTAACACTCCTCCAAGAACCAAATAGGGTTCCACAAGACAGGCATTGTTCGTTTAAATGTAATAGTGAGGTGTGTTCATGTAACCATTGTTGCCATGAGATACCAATCAGTAGTACATATTCTGAGTGTGTGTCTGTAGCTGTAGTTATCCAGAAAGCAAAGTGAATGCGCCGTATTATGTTGTCATTTGTGGAATGTCTGGCTGTGCCATATTTGTTCACATTATCTTATAAGTGACGAGATTTTCAGAAAAAAGTTAATTAATTAATTAATTTATTTATTTATGTCCATATAGTTACATGGTAACATTAGACTTAAACATAAAATTGAACTTAAAATGTTTTGATTTTCTCTACAACTTTTGTCTGAAATAACAATCAAAACAAAGTAATATTGACAGTAAAAACAACAGACAATGCATGGTGGGTTACCCTACTCAGCCATGAAGGGCTAATTATGATATTTTGTTTTATTATATTTATTGGGTGTTTTATAACATTAATGGTGATTTGAGTTTGACCTTAGCCTCCCTATTTATTGGGTTAGTCTTTTGAAATGGGGATTAATTTAAGATTTGTTTGTAACAGCCTGAGCTGCTTCCCCATTTTTCTTGTTATCACGTTCCACAAGGATCCTTGTATTATAATATCTGTTGTTGTTCCTGCTGCTGCTGCTGCCGATGATAATGATGACAACAGTGACAACAACAACAACAACAACAATGATGGAAGATGTGAGGGCCCCATTTTGTTGCTCAGAATTCCCATGGGTATATGAAATAATTTTTTCACAGTTATTGGCCATTTGGGCTTGCGCTGTCAACAAATTTTCCTGCCCTGCACTAGCTCAGTTATGGAGTAGATGATTTGCATTATGCAGATACTGGAGAAATATGAAAATGATGTGGTACAGTGAATTCACTATTTGTAGACAGTAAGAGAGTCTGTAATCCACTTAGGAGGTAAGTATTTTGTGCAACATTCTCATGGAAGTTGCTATACTTTTGTAACTACAGTGGGGAGTGTATGCGGTGGTGGGCTGGTTGAGTTTTCTGCACAGAGGCAGAAACATATATTACAAGTATTTTGAACATACTATACACACAACAAACTCGTACACTTGATTACTTATATTTTATGTTTCGATTAATTTAATGTTAGGGATTTTGTTTTTTGTTACATTAATAAATGGGATTTTCCTCTGCACTTCCAGAACTCACTGTCCACAATAACTCTGTTGCAATCATGGATAACTTTTCCATATGTAAGTGATATTTACATTTTCTACACACAAGGCCTGGTCAGACATCTCTTAACTGGAAAACACTGTATTGTTAATGTATTACAAACCAGCATGCCTCAAGATACAAAGGTAATATTGTACACCAACAACACATGTTACTGAATGTTGCTGATTGGTGAAACTTCATAAAGAGACAGCTTGCAATATCATTTCCATTCATTGACAACCTGCCATTTTATGATCTACCAACTGTATTTTTGCTAATTAAAGTGTTTAAGTGAAACCTGTAGTAAGGAGTTTACAGGTAAACAGTAAGCTGGATGCATTTCCTGTCCAAAGCAGTCTGAAACATGAGATTTTTTTTTTTTTTGACATTGCATGCAGAGTATTTTTTTGTCACTGGACTGAGCACTGCAGAGTGGGCAGCATCATCATTTATTGTGCAGCGACATTGTAGCGTGCTGTATGATGAACAGTCTGGAGACTGAAATACTCTGTGTACTTTGTCTGTGTGCTAAAATACAGCATTAGGGAGGCCCAAAACATCCGAGAGGGTTTAAAAATGAATGGGACTCATCAGATCTAGTCTATATTTGTGTGAGTTTAGTGCAGAATGCATCTCATGAACAGAAGGACACACATTGTATTAGGTGCTAGTAAAGTGGTTGGTCTACACATAAATGCAGAGGAAATTAAGTGTCTGTTCATGTCATAGTCCCAGAATGCAGGGCAAGTAATAATGTAAAGGTAGCTAGTAAGTTTTTTGAAAAATGTGGCAAAGCTCAAATATGACACAAACAAATGAGAATTGTGTTTCTGTAAACATTTAGAGCAGATTAAATGTGGAATGCCTGTTGCCTTTTGATTCATAATCTATCGTTTACCTGACTGCTCTCTAAAATTGTAGGAATTTTAATACACAAAACTATAATTCTGCCAGTTGTTTTGTATGGGTATAACACTTGGTCTCTTATATTAATGGAAGAATGTAGAATGAGGGCATTCAGAAACTGGGTGCGAAGGAGAATATTTGGGCCTAAGAGGGAGGGAGTAACTTTGACCAGATGTAGTTGTGTAATGAGGTACTTCACAAGTCATACTTCTCCCCAGATCTTAAGATGATCAAGCAAAGTCCAGATGGGCAGGGAATGTAGCATGCATGGTGGCAAAGAGAAATTCAGATGGAATTCTGGTCAGAAAACCTGAGGAAAGAGACCCTTGGGTAGCTTTAATGTGCATAAATGGGAGTGAAGTGGATTTCATACAAAGTAGGGTCAGTGGTGGGCTGTTGTATATATAGTAATGAAACTTTGGGTTCCATAAAACATGGAATTTTTATACTAGCTGAGTAATTATTCGTTTCTTGAGACAGATGCTTCTTCATGGAGTTGCTTATTTGTTCAGTAGATTTGGCACTGTCAGTATACTTGAAATACAAGATTATGTGAGTTGCAGTTGATAGTGCACACAAAATCTGGGCTGCAGTCCTGTGAAATTGATGTACATTGCATAAAAATTGGAATAGTGAAATGCAAATGAAGTACACGAAGTATGTTCTGATAAACTCTTGTGGTTTGAAGTTGGTTGCAGGTACACCTTCAAGAAACCATCTTGCAACACAGCTTGCAAGTGGATAGTTCCTGCTTATAGTTTCTACCTTCAACTGCAGGTAGTGCAAGATACTTTTTATTTCACTTCATTACCAGCCAAAAGAAATTTGAAGATTTCAGCCTTCTTGGCTGGTGTTGTGTACACGGGTACAGGATCTTCTAAAAAGAAAGCACAAATTTTTAATACCTGTAACTTTGGGAGGAAAACTGATGTGAGAGTGCTGGTATTAGTATCATTATCAACTCAGACAGTTTCACAAGTTGCATACACATTCCAACTGTAGTTAACAGACAGGAGCTTTGATTACTTGTTCTGTGCACTTGCATGGTTCCTTCATTCTCCTGAACTTATGACTTTGGAATTTTTTCTTTGGGGCTGTGTGAAAGATGAGATGTACAGCCAAAGGGTGAACATGCTAGATGAACTCAAAGCAAGGATTACTGCAATGGTCACAAATCATACAGAGGACTATAGGTGGGATATATTCACAGCTTCAGATGACACTCATTGTGAAGTTTTCTACCTCTTGACAGCTTGTCTGCTTTATGACCTGTGTGCCAGAAAAAAAAAACAGTTAATAGTTGATGATTACATTGTAAGTACCAATGTCATCATATCTGTTTTCCTTTGAAAGTTACAGATCAGGCACTGTTTTGGAAGATCCCAAATATACCTATCAATATTTCAGAGGAGCTTGCTGCCCCCATCATCAGAGTAGTCCAGCTTGGAGGACCTTGCTATTTCTCCAAAACATTTATACTTTTGTACCAATTAGCATGGCATCTTGTAATGGAGGATTGAACCCTACTTCAACACTTGTATGAGAAACTTAGATCTTACAAAAGAAATTTCTTTGTGCCAGAGTTTCACAAGTTTATGATGTAATGTGTGAGATTGCATATAGCGGTGTAAGGACATGAAGGGACACAGGCTTTTTATGTACAGTTGTACAGTGCATGACTTTTCTTATTTTAGGATTCTAAAAGGATACTTGGTCCACTTTCAAAACAGTTTAGAATAGATTGATTTAAATGAGTCTACTCTGAGAGTCAGTTCCTAAGTCATCATTCTACCTGATTCTTAACAAAAATATCTTATGGAATTTGTTAGTAGTTTGTAACCTTTAGGATTGTTCTCATTTAATAGACAGCTTGGATAAGCAGGCAGCAAAATCTAAAAGAAGAAGTCCACAGAGAGTTCTGTGTGTGTGTTTTAGGGGGTACCTTTGTAACTTTCTGCTATTTACCGATGTGCCTTGTTAGTACAGCTAGAATTGAATTATATTAAAAATTTGTATGTGATTTGTATAGTTCCTTTGTGACAGTTTTGTACACTAGGGCTTGTCATTTCATGTTAAAGTTGCATTAAATATTAGGCTTTACTAGAAACAAAGTATATGAACTTAAATTATGTGTTTCTTTTAATACAGAGATGAAAATGAATGTTGACCTTAAGAGTGATCCTTCACATGAAATAGGTGTTGATATGTTCAACCATAGCAATGACAGTACTCACTGTGATGATGATGATGATGATGATGATGATGAGGAGGAGGATGAGGATGAAGTGCAAGAAGAGGAAGAAGAAGATGAAGAAGACTTAGTGGAAGAAGAAGCAGAAGAAGAATATGATGATGATGATGATGATGATGATGATGATGATGACGACGACGACGATGGTGATGACGACGATGATGGGGATGAAAATGATGACTGTGAAAGTAATGGCAGTAATATTTTGAAAGTAGCACCAAGAGACTTGCACACTAATCACAGTTCTTCAGCACTTCATGATATGTCCAGAATCTGTTGGCCACCTGGTTCATGGCATGATGGCACCAGAAGGAGTGCCTTTCAACCATACAGGGTAGGTAGTGTTGTGGTAGATCCCCGAACAAAGAAAGGAATCATTAGTGCCAAATTGAATGATTCAGGAATATACCAGTATCTTTTCTATCGGAGTTCAAACTTTTGGTTGGTTTGCTACATGTATTAATTGAGGGTTTTGTTTTTCCAGTTTCTGTTCAAATGCCAGAGTAATACTTTAAAATAGGCCACATCCACTTCTTTTGAAAACCTACTCACCACTTAATGATCATCGTTTGATTTTATCTTACGCTGTACAACCTTCATGGTTAAAACACCATGCTGAGGGGTCTGCTTAGCAGAAGAAATATTTTCAAGCATAGGGACGACTTGTATCGTATGTGTTTTTAGACATCTGAAGACTAAAATTAATCAACATTATATATAAAGTTTCAGTCAGTACACTCAGTACAACATACGTATATCAAGGGGCCTGAAATTGTGCAAGTCCCAAACTGGTAGCAACGTAATGTGCAGCGGCCATCATAATTTGAGTTATTCTTAGTTTCTGTATATTTTTGCTCTCATGGCACTTCTCTGTCTTCCATTTAATACAGTTATTCACGCTACACATATATTAACCAGAGACACAGAGACACCAATACGCTGATCATACGCTGGACAGCTATTTCTGTATATTTTGCAAATTATGCAGCCCAATGTCAGATCTCTTGGCTCACTACAGCCCACATGCACCAACGACTTTGACATGCCTTGTGTAAGTCATGTTTAAACATGGACCCTTTAAAGCAGAATGCCAGTGGACAAGGAATTACAGAAAAAAACAGAAACATCTGTGTCACCCACATTTCTAGCCTTACCGATGTAGCACAGATAACTTTTGCAACAACTGAGACTTGAACCAATATATTTGGCTTTCAAAGAATACTGCTATTTTGCCTTAACATAGTCAGCTGCAAGTGAATATGGGTGATGATCTGCATTGTTTACAATATCAGACCTTTTGCAGCAGAGCTAGCTAGCCACACCGCTTGTAAAATGAGTGAATGTTAATTCATGTTTTAGCTTTAAATTAAGCAAAGATATTGGTGTCTTTGGTTAATGTATATGCAGCGTGAATGACTGCAATGAGTGGAAGAAAAAGAAATGTCGTGAATGCACAAATAATCAGAAACTACAAATGACTCAATCTATAATGACAGCTGTACCTTTGTTGCTTCTGGAATGGGACTTAAGAAATTTGAGGCAGCTTATTTTTTGTTGGACAGGGTGTATCCTACAGAGAACACAATGTGCTTCCATTAAACAAATCAGTGAACACTGTATATATAACTAAGTGCTGTTTATTGTATGAATCAGATGGAACACATAAATAAACTGGATGAGCAAAGTGCAGACTTTCTAATGTTAAAACCTGATGATACAGGTAGTAATCACTGTGCTTTAAATGGTTAAATTTATGCAGTTTACCCATTATTATATTAACATTTTCTGTTCTTCATCACCAATTAACATTTTCCTGAAATGGGTGGCCATTGCTTTTATGTTGTTGTTACCTAATTCATTAAGCCAGCATATCACCACAGGCTGTGAGAAAGTGTTTTACACTGACACTGCAAGTGATATTCCAGCAGTAGATGACCTCTTCTTGAGATACTGTATTGCACTTTGCATGAGGTGTTCTTGGTTAGTCAAACATGTCTTTGGTATGCTTGGTTGGTTGCATATACAGCAGGCTGCTCTTAACACTGCAGAACCACATGTTGCTCTGAAATTATGGGACAAGTTGTTTGTTTATCCTGCTAGTTATTCCCATGCTCATAGGTATACTGTTGCAGTGCTTATATTGTTTATCCAAGCTGAGCATGTGATCTCTGGTATTGAGAGAATTGAAGAACACTGCTCTAGTTTGTCTTTTCATACAGGGGGAAAAAAAAAATGTTTCCCTCATTCTGAAAGGTAGTTTCTAAATTTTTGTCAGCAGCATAAAGTTTTTGTTGCTTGGGAATGTTCCAATGCGGCAAGAAATAGAACTACGGATGGATGAATGACATCCTTTATAACGAATGCTGTCAATATATTGTCTTTGGTTACTTTATTCTGTTTAGCCCACCATGGTGCTAACAAATTTGCAGCGTGGCAACATGCCAACTGCAACATCCTCACAAGAGCATACAGATGTCAGCTTGCACCATCGTGCTGGTCAAGGAGAAATTACAGAGCAAGACATAGAGCAAGGTTTGAAAATGTTACATTTATTTAGTACGTGATTAATATAAATTAAGTACATACACTTTCATTGTTTATCTTGAAGCAACAGGCAGTCATGCATTGTTACTAGTATCGATGGAAATATGTTTTAGATTGGTGTTCAATAATGATTTTTTTATTCATGGAAACCTTTTGACTTTTAGAAACTTGTTCAGTCAGTGTTTTGTTACTTCTGACTTGAATAAGAGTATTAATCAGTGTTCCATAAATATTTCTAATATATTAACCTCTTAGCCTCAAAAGCACTGACAGAAGCTCAAATGAAAATGAAGAGGTAATCGTAATGTAAACCTGGTTCATATTTTGGATCTACTTCTGTATTTTGATCCCAAGCAGTTATTTCGTAATAATTCAATTATTAACATCACAAATGTGTATTATCAGGGCAGGTTGGATATACAATGGCAAACCAGAGCCCTTCCTTGCTTTAGTGCATAAGAAAAATTTGTTCAACACAAGTCTTAATGGACCACCTAAAAACACAAGTCCAGAATCATTTCTTGTTGGTACAGGTTTACTTTCTTCATTTACCTTACTTGTGTCCTCTACCTCACGGGTCTCATTATGCAGTCTTCAGTGCTCATTAAGGCACAGCACATTATCATCTACTCATAAAGAATCTTCAGATATACACTCGAAGTTCAAATTTTGCTGCCACAGCTTGTGCTATGCTCCAGTTAGTGTAAAATTAAAAATAAAAACTTTGGAACCAGAAATACGCAGTTGACAGGTTGTGGACAAGTGATGTGGTCTGCAGTTGATTATCACCTGTGGTACATTTAAACCACTAAGAAATTAATAATGGCTGTATAATCTATTAAACTTAGTAAACTGAAAATTTTTTGTATAAAAATACAAAGGAAGTGAACATCTAAGGTGGGCTGGTCTGGTGTGAGGGGTGATTGAACTGAGCAGCTGTAAAGGGAGCCAATATTTCGGAGGTATCGGAACAAATTTTTCTGTTTCAAGTGCTGATACAATTCTCGTATGTGTAGAACATCCTGTCCATAACTGATGACTGTTGTTTTCTCTTCCATAGAGAATGGTATACTTCACTGCTCATTTAGTGCCTCGTTTGCCCCACCTGACTTTCTGTACTCCCACTAAATCTGCTCTGTAATTCACTACCACTGTCTTCAGTGACTGTCCTTAACATGCTCCTCATATTCCACATTCGAGATCTCATGTCGACTTTTTGTTGCTTATGTTGTTCCAAAGGACCTGTTCAAGTCCAAGGCCTTGTGCTTTGTTTCATAACTTGTTAAATTTTTTTACAGTGAGGAGTTGTTAGTACTTTGCCTAACCACCAAGTTGGAGGGGCATTTCTTGTTGTCTGTCTGTGACTGATATTAAGATAAGAGGGATTTGGTTGCAGTTATATTAGGGCATGTGTCATATTTCTCAGTTTCCTTATCTTTCCTTATTCTGTGTTATATCTTCTTGGAACAGAATATGATGTTGATGTGAAAGACAGTAATGGCCTGACTGCACTTATGTGGGCTAGTTCATATGGCCAGGTCCCTACAGTACAACTTTTGCTTAAACATGGAGCTCATGTGGACTTTGAAGGCCGGGAAGGAGAGACACCTCTGCTGTTAGCAGCAGCTGGTGGTCACCATGAAGTTGTGAGATTATTACTGACAGAAGGTGCTGCTGTTAACCATGCAGATGAGGTAAAGTATTAGCTTTTATACAAATTTGCAAGAATGTGCATTTTATTTAATGATGGCAGTCAGTAACATTATACTTCATCAGCGTTAGGTGAATAAAATGTGAGTTGGTAACACTGGTGGAATGATATTGGCAGGGGAAACTGAAGTACTTGAAGAAAAACCTGTCCCTGTGCCACTTTGTCCACCAGAAATCCTGCATGTACTGACCTGAGATTAAACTCAGCCATTCCTGATAAGAAACAACTTACTTAACTACTAGAGCCATGGTGCAGCATCCATACAGATTTACTTTCCCATGTTTGATATAACAATTCTGGTGAGACTACTGTTTAAACAGTTTATTTCTATAGTCTTCTCTTTGTAGGTTGGTAACACTGCACTTATGTATGCAGCGTATGGTGACCATCCGCATTGTACCAATGAATTACTGCTGCGTGGAGCTGACATTACGGTTATAAACCTCAATGGTGACTCAGCATTTGGCATTTCCATAAAAAGGGGAAGCAAACTAGGTACTGCCCTGCTATAGCTTTCTTTGCAAGTTGTTTATGAAGACTCAGAGAGGACTGGTATGCCTGCTGGTCTGTACTTTTAGGCTTCAGTTTGTTTTCTGCTTTTTTTTTGTACAGGATGAACCTAAAGTACAGCATTTTACCATAGCTTGTGGAGAAAGTGTCTTTTTCTCTCCAAATACCCATTGGGTGCAGCTTTGCATATACAGCTTATTTTTATGTGTTTGCGTGTTGGGGATGTTGGAGCTATCTTTATTTGCACATTATAATTCCAAAACAGTAGAAAATGCCATTAACCCTTAGGCGACTAATGTCATATATATATATGGAGCACCCATTCTTGATGTTTCTATATCACACACAACGACGCAGCACAGTCGGTAGGACTCCTCTGGACGAGTGATCAGCTCGTACCAGAGACCTCTACCTGACAACACACGACACTCACAACAGACAAATATCCATGCCCCTGGTGGGATTCGAACCCAAGATCTCAGCAGGTGAGTGGCCCTGCCGCTTGCCTGCTGAGATCTTGGGTTCGAATCCCACCGGGGGCATGGATATTTGTCTGTTGTGAGTGTCGTGTGTTGTCAGGTAGAGGTCTCTGCGACGAGCTGATCACTCGTCCAGAGGAGTCCTACCGACTGTGCTGCGTCGTTGTGTCTGATTTAGAAACATCAAGAATGGGTGCTCCATATATATATGACATTAGTCGCCTAAAGGTTAATAACTTAACCCTTATCCCGCTAACATGGAGAAAATGGTGAGCTCCTAATAATGCCAGCAAATAGCAGATGGGATTTAATTTGGGGTTTAAAGGGTTAAATTTAGAATTTGGAGTCTATGCAGAAGTTGTCCAATAAATTCAAATTTGGTTCTTATTGATTCAGTGTAATTCCTACTGTGCACATTACATTTTAGTGATGTTTTCAGAAATGATTAATATTGTAAGATGTCTAATTTTTAAGATCTACAACTTTTATTTGAAACTTTTAGTATATTGAATATAGTTCAGTATACATGTAATTAATAAAGTACAAACAGAAGTAGTTTGTCTGTTTCTTACAATAAAACCAACTAGATGCACTAATTTCTCAAATTTATACATGGAATGAAAATGTAAATGCTTCGGACAGTTCCTCTGTCCATCATCAGGAGTTTTTCACTGTACACACAGCAATGGTATATGTCATGCACATTTGCTGATAGCCTGCAAGCAGGATTATCCTGATCCTGCTTGCAAGCTATCAACAAACCTGTATTACATATACCAGTGCCGTGTGTACAGTGAAAAACTCGTGATGATGGACGGAGGAACTGTCCGAAACATGTGCAGTTTCATTCCAAGAATAAATTTGAGAAATTAGTGCATCTAGTTGGTTTTATTGTAAGAAATTTAACATGATGTATGGTCACATGAACGTCAAATTATTTTGTCTGTGTCATGCAGATAGCTTTGTGGTAATACATTATATGTGTAGGTCACAGTCAGAATAGTCCCTGATTGTTCTTAAATGTTTGACATCTTAAGTGCATTGTGTGCTAAGTAATTTTTGACATTCAAAGTGCATTGTGTGCTAGGTAATTTAGTTTATTATAGTTGAATATTGGCAGTAGAAGAGCTACTGTCTGATTTGGAGCATTTTGTGTATATCAGCAATAAATGAACATTAAGGCCTTTGTCATTTACAAGGTCATGAAGAATGTATGTAAAAAGTGTGTGCACTCCTGTAGGGTATACCTTTTTACTTCTGCTCAACAAATGTTGATGTTCAGTAACTGCATTTTATTTTATGTTGCAGCTCAAGCAGTGATTGAAAACTACCTTCTTACTCTTCTGAGCTGACACTCTCAGGAATGTGTATCTGATTCTTCTTAAAATGTACACTCCTTTTGTGCATTTAGGACTATAAATACGGTTATTACATTTTTAACTTCTTGACTGTATGGTAGGTAGAAAAGTGTGATGTTTTTATTTTGAGTTTTGTGTATATATGAATTCAAAGAGCAGGGAGATTTTCATCAAGGGCACAGTAGGACATCATTCACAGCAGTTTGGCTGACTGTACAAATACCATTTAAAGTGTTATGTTACATTTTTGTGTTATGGTGTAATATCTGAAAATATATATATTGGATAACTATTAATATCACACTGCAGTATGTAGTGTAACCGTTCACTTTGGTCCTTGTGAGGAGGATGGAAGTAGTGTACAGGAGTGAGAGTTTTACAGCGGCCAGTACCCCATGTTAAAGAGCACTTGAGACAATGGGGTCGCGAAGGTCATAAAAGGAAGAGAAACCAAGCCATTGCGCTAGCCGTGGGAAGGAAAGGTAGAAAACACAGCAGTGGCAGATTCATTCGAGGTCCTGCACTCCAGCCACTGGGAGTGTCAGTGTAGTGTGTTGGCACTATTTAACAAATATATCTGGTTCTCAGTTGTCTACTCATTTAAATTATATTATTTTCTCAGAGTGTTGAATTTTCGATTGTAAATTCATGTACAGTAACAGATGTACATTCATCACCTAACACCTACCACATTATATTTCCTGAGATAAGCCTTGCTGTCCACTGTACAGACTTGCCACCTGATCCTCATACCACCTGTATACCACTATTAGAGTAAAAGAGCAAAACCTAAAGAAACCTGGCTGAGCAAGGAAAAAATTTGGATCAGTTATAGTAGTTGAGTACGTTCATTTTTTATTTTATTTTTTGCTTAATTTGCCATTTTTAGGTGAAACTTTTTGAATCCAAATTGGATACATGAATGCAGTGTTTCTTTCATGGTATGTGTTGTGCCCTGTGTTTTCTTGTTGATGATATTCTGTAAGATTGTATTGGGTTGTTGCACTGTGAATTATTGTTTCGGTTTCACAGCACCCCATTTTGGACACAGGTTTTTGGTATCATTGTTTGTATTGTATTATAATGTATTATAAGGAGGTAACCTCAATTGTGTGGGATCAATAATATGGATGTAATACCTCAATGATGTGTTAAAAAACTACCTAGTGTCTGAGCCAAAACATGAGGATAAGATTTAATAACACTAAACAACTGTTCATGTTTTTTTTCATGGACAGGTGACCAAATTTAGACTTAAGAGCTTGATCAGAAATTGAGAAGACATGAAATCTTGAGTTTAAATTCCTTTTTAGATGGCAGTGGTATAAAACGTTGGGGTGCACAGCAAAATAACACCATGACTCAGGAAGGTCAAGTACTAGTCCAGTCTTGATACAGAAATTGCAAAGCAAAGTAGATGGACTTACCAAGTTTGTAACACCCCCCCCCCCCAAAAAAAAAGGGGGGGGGGGCGAGGATTTTAATGATGAACTGTGCATGTTAACAGGTAACATAATTTGACTTAAAATTTCCAAAGTTTATCTTGAGACACTGACACTCACGCAGTCCCCAGGTAATAGAGTTAATTTGGCATTAGCCACTTCCCTCTCTAAGAAGTACCATAGGACAATAATGATGTTACTGATGTGGAATTAACACATGCATATATAAAGAGGTTAACCACCTTAATAGACACTGTAGGTAGATAGACACTTGGTACAAAAACTATTGAAATGAACTCTGCTATAGTCAAAACGTACTGGGAGGTTTTTGCTTCTCTTGTTGCCTGAATGATCCCAACCAGTGATAGCAATTCTTCATTATATGCCCAGGTTACCTACAATACAAATATACAGTGGTTTTAGTTGGGGTTGACTACTTTAAGTACCAAGGATTCTGCCACACTGTGCATGTTGACAAAGGCACAACAGGCATGACTGAGTTAATTTCTCAGTGTGATGCAATTTTAGGCCTCATACCTTCAGAACAGGCATTGTTATGATCAGTTATGCTCAAAGGATGAAAACTGCAGAGACTGTTTGGAAGGGGTTTAATTATAAAACATGACTGTTGAGTGGGTGTCAACCCCTCCCCAGTTATAGCAACAGTCTGTGCTTCAGTTTTGTGATCTTGAGAAACTAGAGTGGCATTCTTTATACAACCAACCTTTATTTTATGCCCTACTTGTGTTTCTGTCAACAGGGGCTTAAATCAGAGAGCATAAATAAAAAAATGATGTTCCCACATAAAACTGTAATTAAACTGGTGTGACTTATCGAAACGCAACATAATATTCATACATGTTATTCTATGTAATTTATACTTTTGGGGATACGGTGTGTTACCGGTGATCTTTGGTTCGAGACCAGATCACAGATACACGCGGTACACTTTACAATTGGCTGAATTAATTACAAAGTTATTAGAATTCGAGCGAAATGTATACTGGCGCATGGGATGGAGGTTATAGTGCCGCCATGGGAGGTACAGACTTCAAGGCCTTATGATCTCGCCAATAGGGCGATATTTGTATGTTTATGGCCTTACTGTCGCAAGGTGGAATGCGGCTACCCTTACTGGGGGTTAGAGCTGGCTTTTTTCATGCTAATCGCTACAGCACACAGGAGCTGCCTGTTTGGTCACAACCCAAAGTGACATCTCTTTTATGAGAGGGCAACTGTTCCGGAAGCAGCCCAAGCTGAGTTCGGAACACACTTCGTTTTGGGCCCTCGTGCACCAGACGAGAAAACAGCAATATCAATTAAGACTCAGTTGTAATAAAAGTTACAGTGCAGTTCATAATTGGTACCCATTGTGTAATAAAAAGAAAATTTAATAACCTGTGTTGCTAGACTTCACATAACAACGCAACAACGACTGAACTAGACAGGTAACTTAGCATTGTAGTTATATGGATGGCTACGGGTGTTAAGGGTGCTAGTCATTTTATATATATAAAGCAATCTCACGACAGCCCGGACAGGCCCTGAGGGTTCCAGGAGTTTGAGGCTGCCAGATCTCAAGACATTCGGCACACGAAGGTGGTAAGGTTGTCAGCCCTGCACACTGGCTGCCTTTACCCTTTTCTGTTAGAGACTGAGCCAACCGCAGGGCCATAGTGCGGCTGGAAGGTCTATGTCAATGAAAAATTTCAATGACACTATCAGGAATCAAACCCGTGACCTTCTGGGTTGTAGTGCAGTGCCTCAACCAACTGTGTCACCGTGTGCCCCCCTTTAGTACTGTGCAAGGACTTTATTATACAACCTACCATATCCTTCATCAGAGCTTTCTCGATCATTGCGCGGTCGTCACTACACCTGTGGACTCATCATAAGTAACATTTACAAAATTCCATTTGGGAGTGGAATTCTGGATTTCAGCTTTGGTCCTTACCACCAGCCAAGACAGTGTCACTGAGTTGCGTTGTATGTATGTCATGTTTAGTTTAAATTCTGTTTGCTTTATGGTACAACATAATGCAGGTTACTTTTTGTGTACAGTTTTGTGTTGTTTCCATTGCGGTAGCTGGGCAGTGAACCAATTTTGTTGGTTTAACGAGTATAAGACCAGGTGGGCCTGGCAATGTGAGAAAGTATTTCATTTTATTGTAATAAATCTTTACTTAATTTCATCTTTCTATGTGTTCTTGCACCCTGAGTGAGCTAGTATTTATTTTATTTTGATGTTGTTAATTGTACATCTTATGTTTCCAGTAGAAGCATTTGATGCAAGTAGTAAATGGGATACAGTGCAATGTTTCTTTGCATAACAACAGTACAGCTTATGTTGTTATGTTACAGGATACGAGGAGTTACGTTAGTGATGAAATTGCAGTTGGTATACTATGAATTCAAATTACTTATTTTAAGATGAGCTTCAGTACAATTTCCATATTTGTGCAATCACTAGTGAGACAGACTTATTATTTAAGTTACTTAGGTTTGTCACATCACAAGATATCCCTATCAATCTTCAAAATTTAGCCCAGGTGTTTCCTCATTCTGGTTTAACGCCCTTTGACTCATTGTGTTCTATATGCTAACCCCTTATTTCTAATGTGTGATTATATTAGTTGAAATAAATCTGTAATTAAAAACAATGACTCTTCAGAATTTATCACACTATTCATACATGTAATTTTGTGTGTGTGTCACGTGTGCATTTGCCAACCTACTCATATAGTCATGCATGTGAATTTGCAATATAAATAATAAAGGCAAATAAAAAATAATACGTAAATGATAAGACGCTTTAAAGGCATAGAATTGTGTAATCAAAACATTCAGGGTTGTTAATCCAGTAACATATGTTCACCAGAGCAAGTGAAGGTTTGAGTCCTCACACCATGCTCCTTTAAACCAGGGAATAATCAGCGCCTGACAAGACAAGTGAAAAAGGATAAAGCCCACAGCGTGATGCTGGTTCACAAGTCCCCTGCTGCGATGTCGAACGTTTACCAGATAGTAGTCATGAAGAAGGGATTCTCGAACGTTTCAAAAAGAAACCTGTCAATTTGAATGTCCCATGTTTCACCAAAAAAGGTGTTGAAAAAACCCACTCACTTGAAAATGGCGTGCTGCTGCTAAGCAGAACCATCTGCCTACAACACAAAAAC
>Ga0268261_10000543_pt1 | contig 24042 bp, 8 predicted proteins | sample TergutNc150P1_FD_190353 | JGI IMG/M metagenome (GOLD analysis project Ga0268261, IMG submission 190353) | Nasutitermes corniger P1 segment gut microbial community from laboratory colony in Florida, USA - Nc150 P1 (SPAdes) (version 2) | ecosystem: Host-associated > Arthropoda: Insects > Digestive...
TTATATATATATATATATATATATATATATATATATATATATACATATTGTCTCACGTAGTTTGAAAAATAATGAAAGGAAGAAAAAGTTATAATTTAATTTTAAATATGTATCTTAATTAGATTGAAAATATCGTCCCATAAAAACGCAATTGTGTTTAGAATGATGATGAATTCATTCATTTATGCCACTGAAACAGAACGGAATATCACATGTAAGGTTCCTGAAATATGTAATACGAAATACATAGCTCACTTCTGGAGAATTAACAATGGAAATATGACCTGCACAACGGCTAAATTAACAACAATTTTACACAGCTTTTCTCAGGCAGTCTAAGAAGTAAACCTAAAAAGGAACACGTCTTGTTTCCTACAGATTATTGCATATTATTTTTTTATGAACACACGATACCTTTTAACAAACAACGATTTTTGCCACTAAGACTGTCGTTAAATAAGAAACGGAGACATAAAGTCAAATATTAAATGAATCCCAAAGATAAATCAATCTCAACGGAAAATGAACACACAATTTTTATGCAGAATATTCACTGAGTTCATAGATCTGTGTGCTGACGGTAAGAACTGCAGTAACACAAAGAAAACAACAATCATTCTGCTACTAGATTATCAGCACCGATCCAAATCAAATCTACGTGTAAGGGAACTCCTGTTGAAAGATCAAAAAAAAAACTTGCGAACAAAAATTATAACCATATAATAATTCAATTAGAAAAAACCTTCAATTTATACAGCTGTGGATCACACAGAAATGTTTTACACGCCATTAGACATGGAGTTTACTATTTGCTTTCATAATCTTATTGTTTAAGTTTAAAAAAACTATTTCTATTGCGAAAAAATACAGTGATGGGAATCTGAAATTAGATAAAAGTTACTCGTTATTCCCTGGAGAATTTAATTTCCGACATGTAAAATCGATCAGTGTAAAAATTACCGCTCTCAAATAACTTGTGGTACGGAACTAAAATTCTTTATTTCATTTCTGAGATGTCAAAAACTAGAAACGGATTGCCCAGCTATGTAGTTTTTAATAAACCTGGGCATGGCTAGTTCTTTTATTACCATTTGGAAAGAGATCCATTCGGCGTGTTGTGGGTGACATAGTAGTGTGTAATCGCCGCCATATTTGAAATTACGAAGCACCTCTTTGTCAAATTCAATTCCTTTTGCTCGATAGGCATTTGTAAAGTGTTTCGACCAAAAAGCAGAGGGTACTTAGACACCAGCCCATCAAAAGGAGATAGAAGGCAGGTTGCATGTGATACAGGTTAAAGCTGTAATATCCATCATGCGGGTGAACTATAGATGTCTTCCTAGAAAGTAATTTAAGCCAGTGCATGCGCAGGGAAATCCAGTAGTTGTATAGACCTGCTTCAACCACACGATCAATCATTTCAGTAACTCCCCACATCAGTGGGTCTCCATGAAACATTATCATTGTTAGGCCGGATTGACGAAATAACCCGTCTTTTATTCTGCACAACTTGGGTTTAGAGTTCTCGCCAACAAAAAAACCAAAATCTAAATTTTCTTTAACAACATCATCAGCCAACAAAATTGACACATTTTTGTGATATTTTGCCCAGTTCTCACAACTTCACTCGGTGGACAATTTACACTCTTACTTGTATATTTGATGCTTCCATTTTGCACCAATCTCGAAAATAGAACTGTATTCTAGGATGTAGACAAGCTTAATACCTGAGGCGAAGAGCTCATCCAAGATTTGAATTGGTGTTTTGTACCCGGAGTCAATAAGAAACGTTGTAAGAAACGCCTGGAACACTGTGTTGAAAGCCAGAGAGAAACAGACCCAGGCAAAGAACAGCAAACGTAGGGATGGTGCGCGTGGCATCGTTGACAATGCCACCCCTAGAATGACAGCCCAGATATTGGTCAACGAACTTGTCAGTGTTTTGTACCCTTGCCACTCAGAAGTGCAGCTGTATCGCCCAAGAATTGTAGTCGAAATAGCAGCAAATACAATCGATATTATCCGAACTACCCACAGTTCCAAAGAGAATTTCCTTTAGATGCTGCTCCATCTTGGATATTTATCAAAACACGGTACATACCAACTGACACTAAAGATATAGTACGTATTGGTGCAGTCGAAATGTGAGAACAAGAACATATCTAAGGCCAAATCACCTAATGCTAAATCAGCTTCCTTTGCATTCATAGCCCTATATACATAATCTGGAAATAATCCTTTGTTATATAAAGGACCTTCCGGTGTAGGGACTTGAACCAAGGTCATATTCATTTGTAGAAAAACGACCCATACTAAATCCACCTCCAAGCCAACTACCACCATGACAACACTTCCATTTGAATTCGTGTGTTGAATATAATTCGTAGTTACAACACATTCACCGTTCCATACAAGTGCTTTCATAGGACATCGGTTGAGGCTATTACTGAGCTTTAGTGGAAACAAGTCAGTGTTCTTTGTGAACTGCCCTTGTGCAGAAATAACCCAAGTGTCCAGTAGGGTGATATCATTCACATCAGTACAACTATCTGAACTCTGATATGGAAACCAAGTGTACACCCCCAATTTCATGCCTGTGTCTAAATTATTTACATTTACGGGCCTACTAAGTTCTTTGTCTAATACATACTTACCTTTGCTTATGACAATGCAATTATATATTCTATGTTTTGGTAAATACTCAAATATTTTCGTTTGTTGCGGAATTTAGTATTCATTTGATCCTGCCACAACAAACTGATCTTCTGAATTCCAGATTCTTGTGAATTTGCTTTTTCAGTCTAAACTTAGCGCTAAATTTCTGCATGAAAATACTTGATATTCCCATCTGGTATTAATATGATATAACTGCCATCTCCAACTATAAAGTCCGTTTTTTCGGGCATTTTAATATTACCATCAACATTAACAACGACAGGCCAGACAGAAAATCTGTGAATCTCTGCAATCAGTGCCTGCTGTATATCTCCATACGTTGCCGATGATGATATTACCAGAGATCGCCCTGGTGCAAAATATCTGTGGCTGATGTATGTCAGACAGCGCACCAAATGGATTTCCTATAAATTACGAGACTGAATTGGCAGCAGTACTCCTTTCGTTATTGAGATGAAGAGCAGTATCACCAACCGAATGCACTCAAAATTTTTATTCTGCAAAAGACACAAAACATTTTCATTTGCTCAGTACCGTACATTCCTCTATTTCTTGGATGATTTGCTATTCTTTTTACAGAACCAAGGATATGACGCTGGGAATGAGGTTATGTTACTATGGATTGTTCACTATTTTATTAGTGGTAGGTAAATTTTAATGGTTTTACGCACAGTTTTTTCGTCACTTAAAACATTAAGAAACCCTAAAATTCTAATTCATGTAAGAAATATTCTGAACTGTAATGAGATACAATTTTCATTAATCGTATGTGTAGGTGGGGACTTTCTGCTTGTCCTGTTGTTTTTCAGTCTATTGTTCTGGAGACAATTTTGAAATCTCACTTACCTGCAGACTTGGTTCCAGATTTCAGTATAATCAAGTTTGGAATTTTTTGTTATTTTACCAGAACATAATAAATACAATATCCCTAGACGTTTTCCTCTACTAATGTTCCACAATGAATGTCTTTGGACTTTAAACCCAACACGATGAATAACTTTTCATACTGTGCGTTCTGAAAGTTTCTTCCAATTGCTGAACTCTTATGACCAGGAGCCCGTCCTGTGACATTCTGTGTAAATTCGGAAAAAAACGGTCCTTATTTAAGCTAATGAACCTGAGCCTGAACATGTAGCAAGAACCATGGTGGTTTTAAATTTTGCTGAGGAACTTCGAGTGACTGAAACTGGCAATAGGCTGTCTACAGACACTGACTGTAACGGAAAACGAGCAGCAGCAGCTGGACAAAGAATTATGAAGATGATTGTTTTCTTGCTGTGCGAGGATTCTGAATGGAAAGAGACATCTTTAGCGACTGATTCTTTTACGATATCTCCAGTGAGACATGCAAATTTTCTGTCATGAAGGAAGAGATCACATTACTGATGCCTTGTGAATTTGTCGCTGTTGTCTGTTGGTTTCAGTATTTATTTTCGAACACCCTAACGCAAGTTTCAATTCAGTCACCCGGTCAAAATCAAATCCGTCATGATCCTCTCCTTCGTCCCACGCTTAGTTGTCTCAGTTTCATTACAAGCGCTATTTTCTCAATAAAAAAGTGGTTCCGATGGTCGTCCCCTTGTCACTGGTGTTCAGAAACTCGAAGAAATGTTTAGCCTCGCAAGTACGAAATTGCGCTCTCTATATTATATGGCGGGTGAGAAATAGTGAGATATTAGGATTTTCTGCCATTTATTTATTTACTGTTTTCTGGTAAACTAGCAAAAATTCCAACGCATTTTTTGTCCTGAAATCTGATTTACTATCTGTAGTTAACATACTTCTCAATCATCTTTTTAAACGAAAAACAAGGAAGGAATACTTAACTTGTAGGTCTTTTGATTTGAGTCTTCAGAAGTGGAAGCTTTTCCTCCATTTGTCAAAAAAAACTATGTTCAACTCACTTGTATTTCGTACGTTCTAAATATTTCACTCAACCCTTTTATCTTTTACTCACCCGAAAATTATTGGAAGCAGTGAAAATTTTGAAGCGCCTCATCATAAAAACAAACACATGTAAAATGACACATTATAACAAATAAATCTATTTTTAGTAAAAGTTAAGTTTGTCATTTTCTTTAATTTCTCGTTTCTTCCGTCTCAATTCTCTCTCGGTTTTCTTGTTCTCGCCATTTTGGAATGAGCAATTTTGAGGTCTCTTTCGTAAATAAAACCTTTTTGAATCAAATGTCAAGTTTTAAAAACAAAATTTACAGCCTTTTTACAAATAAATTTTACCTTTTCAATATAACCGAATCGATTAATTTACGGTTGGGTATAGCAAAATACATATATTTAAATTAAATTTAATTATTAGATCAGTTTAATTTTTAGGTGAAATAATTTAATTTATCCAATAATTATTTAAATGTGTTACTCAGCATCTCTTTAGTTCATGTTTTTAATTTCAATATTTAATTGCCTCTAAGGAGGAACTGTGTTAAAGTAGATCCTACCTAATAGCAGTCACGTGACAGTTTTATGGTCTACACATAATAGGCAACACGATGCACTATAAATGCACAATTGGCAAGTTTGCTGTTCAACGTTACGCTCTTGTGCAGTGTAATGTTAATAGCTAAGATTGAAGTTTAGTGCTAATTTCTTATACCCTTATTCGCATCTAATTAGCCACATATGTAACAAGGGAAGGACATGAATTCGCCCTTTGTGAATAAGGTTGTATTTTGAGAATATTGTCTACTATTTATCTATTATTGTGCTATTCTTTCATATTTTGCTTTCTTATTTTATAACCGTATTTATTGCAAAGGAAAGAAAATTGTGAGGATTTTCACAAATATTTATCTGAAATTCAATTTTTATTCGCATAAAATGATAAAATATAGTTTACCATAAATAATATTTCTTTAGAAAAAATAAATGCTCTGGTAAACTATGCTGAAACACCGTTCAGCCAAATATAATCCAAAAATATTACTGTGTAAGACTGACCAAAAGTCTTCCGAATTTCGTTTCAATATGACGAGGTATTTAGCCCTTGATATTAACTAGAAAACACCAACCATTTTCCCCAGTCAGTTGGCATAGTGTTCCTAATATAATTCAAAGTTAGGTGTGAAGCGTTTCATTCATACGGCCTGCACACTGGTGACACGGATTAGAAATTTCCGACCTTATTGTCTAATGCTACCATCTGCAGATCATGTAGAGATTCCTCGAAGCAGTGTCTAAACGTACAAATTATGTCATACGTTCCATGAACTACTCATGGAAATGCAGAAGAAGATTTTATTAGAAATCGCAGTTATATGTAGGATAATGATAAAAAAAATTGTTAAATCCTTTAGTAGACAAACATCTACACCTCTGCCTTATCAAAGGTAAAATTAAAAATATTCGCAATGGAATACATTTCAAACATACATACTTACAGAACGACCAAGAAGAAAGTCGCGTTTACAAAAAAAAAGAAGAAACATATTGCACCAAATAGAAAATGAATTTCAATAAAAACACACCTGAAGGAAAAGTTCCAGAAAATCCAAAAAATAATAATTGTTTCAGAATTTGAAAGATTGTATTTACATATAAATATGAGAAACTGTGAAAATATTTAAGGGATCTGAAAATAAGTAACTTTCTTTAATACAATAACCAAAGTTTACCAGTTTTTTTAATGTAATTCCATTATTCTTCCACTGCAGTTTCCTAAAGATGTAAGCAATATTTCACTGCGGAAATTCGCCTTTACCAGTTGAAACAGTGCCATATTCCACAAGGCTTGAATCAGGAACTATAGAACGTGCCTTTCCCTTCTCTCACACCGCTTACAACCAAACACTGCGACCGATATATGCTGACAGTTTCACCAAATAATAACAATTTTATTTTTTGAAGCCTGTTGCCAAGTAAATTTGACGAATGAATATTTAATTGTCACAGTTCCACAGTCGTGACCTCCAATTTAGCAATTAATAGACAGGCCGGATAAAGTCGGGTTTGTTAGCGCCTGCTCTGAGTAAAGTTTTCAGTATAACTAAAGGCTAAAAGAGTTTGTTTAGTTGTTGTTAGGGAAGGTCAAACAACATTAATTTATGGAGTTTCGAATGGTTAATAAACGTCAGATATGTTGTGAGATATTCATAATGGTTTTAGAAAGAAATAGACGGTATAGTCTTTTGCTGCAAGCAGTTGCACGGCTGAAATGGCATCAAAAATCTCTCTCGCAAATGGCTGCATTGTGTCGTTCAGCGTCGCGTGCCTGATGTACTTGTCTGTACAAGTACATCAAGCACGCACACACATAGACAACATACAGCCACATACCAAATAAACAACTTGACGACGCAAACAAGCACAGAAGTAGTAACAGCACTAAGCACAGAAGAAGGCCACCTGATGATGCTCAAACAATTGTGACCGAAACATGTAGGGATTTAATGATGTGTTTTACAAACATTTTTAACAATTTAGTGTTTTAAATGTGAATGTGTTTTAAAAAGAGTGCATGAGTTGGTTTGAATAAAATAAATATAACAATATGCACTGTGCGAAAGTAAAGATTATGCACTACTATGTTTAGTACCCACATTTTTATTTTTTTTAACGAATGCAATATATATTATCAGTTGATAAATTGTCACTTAGAAATCAATACAGATTATGATAAATAATTTTGCTTTGGACCTGTCGTAAGACAGACTACTAAATGAATGAATATGGAGTAAACCTCGACAACAAAAATTTGATAAAATTTGTATATTGCAAAATTATATTCCTCATAAATTACCTACTTAGTTTCTTACTTACTTAATGCATGGATCAGAGTCCGTTTTGAGAATCAAACCGTTTTTCATTTATTCAAACAATTCCCTGCATTTAATGGAAGCCGAATGTTTGTTACCGTAGTCACAAGTGTCCGACACCTCTCCCTACCCTGAGGCAGATCGATCCAGTCCATGTTCCCACTAATCATTTCGAGAAGATCTATTGTAATATTACCTTGCCATCTACTCTTGGGTCTCCCAAGTAGATTCCTTCCATCGGTTTTCCTTCCAAAACTTTGTATAGGCCTCTCCTCAACCCCATATTGACACATGCTACGTCCAATTCATTATTTTCGATTATAGTACCCGAAAAATATAGGGTACAGAGACAGGAAATTAAGCAAAGCATTACGTACTTTCCCCAGTCCTCTTTTTCCTCATGTACCCTAGTCTCAAATATTCTCCTCTGCATCTTTAATTTCTATTCTCTCCCACATGAATTAATCACTTCTGCTAGAATTTAATAATATCTTGCTATTTACGTCTTTATAGATTTCCAATAGCTATTTGAACGTCAAAACACTTGTCTGAGGCAATAGTGGTTCTGCTAACCTCATCAGACATTAAGTCACAAATCTCCTGAGGATTTCAGTCTTAACAGAAATAGCTTCATTTTGATATATCAGGATTAATTCCAATAAGCCTCAAACTTCAGCCGCAGGTAACAATAACCAGTCTAGACCGATTCTACAAATTAGTATCGTGTATGAATTCATGCGCGCTTAAATCAGTGTGTTTCTGCTGACAGGTTGAGACGTCTTCATTCGTCTGCTCACGAAGGAACCGCAAATCACGTGGCTGGGACGGGGTCATATATTTTGTCAGGTTATCTTTGATGGTTGTAATTGAAAAGAACGGGTACTTCGTGGATGTAATCCCGCTATAATAAGGATATACGGTAATACCGAAGACAGGAAAATTTTTCCGTTACTTAGAAGCACTTTTACCAGAAAATACGAGGTATATCACATCTACCTTAATAATTTTCTCCAAATATGACTTTAATTACGAAGGGCGAATCAATGCCATTACTTATGAGATTAAATAGTCGCAAATAAGAGTATATAAACTTCCCTCTTAGCTGTCAATATCGCAGTGCACAACAACGTACAGATGAACGGCAACACCGCCAATTGTGCATTTATACTGTATTGTGTTGCGTATTACGTGAAGACCACTGAACACTCAAGTGACTGATTTAAGTAGGGCTACTGTGACACAGTTCAACTGACAGTTAAATTTCCACTTAAAAAAGTGACCTAAGCAGATAATATGTAGCAATTTCAAACCATTATTTGATACTTGTATGTATTTAAAATTAAATATGTCCTAATAGTTACATATAATTTACGTATATGTGAGTTGCTGTCTCCAACCATAAATATATTCAACAGGTTTTATCGAAAATGTAACCTCTTCTTGTATACAAATTGTGTTTTTTTAGAAATAATCAGTTAGATCACAAATGATTTTATTGATGAAACACACGTAAAAATTGCCTTTTCCTACATGGCGAAAACAAGAAAAGACTAGAGAGCACTCTGACGGTCTAAAAAACAAATTACAAAAATTACAAATTTACATCTACTAATAAGTTAGTCCTTTTTTATATTCTGTTATTATTGGTGGGTTTGCGCTATTTCACAACACGTCTGTCATGAGGGTAATTGAAGACAACTTGTTTTTTATTCACGTTGTAGCTCAGACGGAAACACGTTCTCATTATCTTCCTTTCATTTACCTTATTTATTTATTAATTCTCCGATCTCATGCAATTATTATGTTATATTTATCGACGTAACAAACACGTTTAATGAAACACTGAAACAAAGTTACCAAACGTCACCACGTATGGATAAATACAAGAAATCATGGTTCACTATTCTGTTATGTTAAAAACTCCTCTGCCAGGCCCAAAATTAGATGCAAAATTCATTGTCAGTGACACTGGATTCCAGTTTTATTTTTTGTTCCAGTAAATCCCAGACACATTAATATCGGGTCAATTGATACACTTATTTATTGGTTGATTACCTTCAGTTTTGTTTGTTGTTTTGAGCTAGCAGCAAAGTCTATTCATTTTCTTTTTGAGAAGTCGATTAACTTTGATATTGTGAATGTAGCTGTTATGTAAAAAGTACAAATAAATAAAACATGTAATTCTAAATAAAGTCAAATGTATTTTTTATATAATATGCAGAAAAATTGTGAGCTCCATATTGTGTTTTGTTGCCTATATATGTCGCAAAATTACAAAACATTACACGGTAAATAATAAAATATTATAATAAAATAAATCATTCTCTTTTATTCTTCTCTATGACTGTCATGTTTTCACAAAATTTTGCGTCGATACATGGGTATAAAGGGAAAGGAGGATAATTGTCGAGAGGGTAACTTATCAGTTCGCACCAGATGATGATGAAGATAAACACGTAAACATTTCCACCAACACTGTTAATACCGTCAGGATATTTTGACCATAAACTGCACAACATGAAAAACTACCATCGAGTATAGGTTTGTGATCATTGTAACCCTGTTTCAGAGTTACACAATTTCGTATTTATAAAATTTCTTGTGCAAAAATAGTGTAATATTTCAAGTCTGTCAATAAATTATTTTTATTATTATATTTTAATTGTGGCCTCGTTTCTTTCTTTTCAATGTTCTAAACAAAAACACTTCTATTAAAGAGAGCGTTCTGTAAGCTACAGAAATAATTAAATACCATTCATTTTACAGCCATAGTCACAAGATACCAAATTTATTTTAAAATTAACCACAAAGGCAAGACAATTGACCCTGACCTAAAAATCAAAAACCGATTTATGAGTTTTGCTTATATTTTTCTATTTACTAACAATATAAATAAATCACAATTAAATTTTAAGAGACCGAATTTTACGTAACAGTGACACGGTGTGCAGACGAGGTTTCACCCTTTTTCTGCAGTAACAGAGGTGGCAAGGTTAATATCGAAAGGCACATTGAATGATCGACTCCAAAACCAAAGCCTTTCACCAACTAAATGTGTGTGGGTGTCTAATTGTATGTGTTCAATCGTTTGTGTCTAAATGCATTTGTTTAATTGTTTTATCAAATATGTTTGTATTTAATTTGTGTGTCTCCATATGTAATCCACAAATTCCACAAATAACGGCCAATTCCTAATATTGACCGCACAGCGAAAGGATAAAAAAAAACAAATTTATTTAAATTTGTTTATATTTGTAAGAAGGTTTTTTCCATGTTACTACATAGTTAATTTAATTAATTATTTATTTAATAAATTTATTAACTTAAATTCTTTTCTATTATTTATCATTTAATTAAGGATTCCTTCTATAAAGTACAGTGTTAAGTTCCACGAAATTCCAAAACGTATTTTACAGGTAACATTTAAAATACTCTATCATACTTGGGTATCAGAATGTCTACAAACCTGATGAGCATGTTTCATTATGTGATCGAAACTTATACATATATGAGTGCTAGGTTGTCATACTCTTGGAAAGAAGTTCTACAGAATTTAAAATTTGTGTAATTTGTTAGAACTGTAAATAAATGAGGTTGCCTGACTTGTGTGCTGTTACGTGTACAATGTTTTCAGTCCAGAATCTTGTGTAACGATATGTGAGTACTGGTGTTGTGCGGACAAGAGTCACGTTAGTCTCTGTGTTTTAAGATGCTCACTTTCGAGAATATTATGTAATTACAGTATTTTGGGATGTGACGTAGCTCACGTTTGTAAGATGGGAAAAACGGATGATGATGATGATGCAGCTTGTCATTTCAGAGAAAAAAAGGAAAGAATTATTTTTTAATTTCAACCCAATAACGCCGCAAATGAATACGTAAGCAAATAAACGCCAAGGTCCGCTGTGAAATAAAGTTTTATTTTGTTTAAAACAGTAAACCCATATGGAAAATCCCATTAATAATTCTTGTTCAGCAACTACATGTCATGCACAACAGTTCAATCAATCTCTACATAAATGAAATGAGTCTCAGTTTCAATAAAAGTTTATTTTATTTTACGGTTATTTTTAAATTAAAATTAGAATATTTAGCTTAAGTAATTTTATGTTAATGCATTATATAACGCAAGTTTTATAATAAATGCGTTTTATATATATATTATTTTAAAAAATTATTTAAACAATGTTCTAAGTTAAATTCTCATGATTTTAAAAATAGTTAATATCATAATGAAGTCATAATTTATGTTGAAACATGCTTTTCAGCTAGGAAGATTAAATATATTGTTCCACGAAAAAGGAATTGCGTTGAGAATGATATAAATTTCATTCATATATTTCACTGAAACAAAACAAAATATCACACTTAAATATAATTCAAGCAGTTACAAGAAATACAGAGTTTATCGGTGCAGTGGTGACACTGAAATTACGAACTGCACAACGACAATAGTAACAACAATTTTACACGACTTTCCTCAGGTTGTCTAATAAGTATGCGTGGAATAGATCATCATTTGTTTCCTACACATTATTTCAAGTTATTATTTAAGGAAAACCATAATATTTGACGAAATATGAGGTTGTCGACTAAGAGCACCTTTAATTTAACCAAAGGAAAATATATTCAAATATTACACAAAACCCAACCTTAGGGTGTTATGTTATAGAATATTTTCCTCTTCATTTAACACCGTGAAACTGCACAAAACTCAAATTCAGGAACAGGGTGTTCACTGAGTACATATATGTGTGTGATGTTTGTGACAACTTCAGTATCACAATGAAACCAACTATCAATCTACTACCTGAGCGATAGAACGTATTCAATTACGAATTAAGTATAAGAGAAATTCTTTGGAAAATTCCGCAGAAGAAATGTGCGAACAAACAAGCCTAACAAAGTGGAAATTCAATTAGGGAACACTTCAATTAATACAGATGTGGATTATACGGGAATGTTTCACACGCTATTCATACTATTTGACTCAAAGGGTCCAATTAAAAAAATATTTCCTTGTAAATAAATCCGAAGTATTTAATTTGCAACAAGATCAAATTTATTCTTTACCCACTGTTCCATTAACTATCCCATATGTAAACAAAGTCAACGAAATTCTGCACATAGTAAATAATCTGATAAGGAAGTAAATTCTTCACTACATCTCCGAGATGTGGAATGGGTTAGAAAAAGATTTTCCAACATTTTCATTCTTGCGCTTTATAGGAATTCTATAGTTCAACCGATAACACCTGCAAGTGAACATTTTGGCGAGTTTTGGGCACAAATTTCTTTGTAGTCCCTACATAATCAAACATAGTGTAGCAGCACACCCATTTTTAACTTCACAATCTTTTGCTTATTACGTGATGGTACAACATCTCGACCACGAAGGAGATTGCACTTAGGCACCAGCCCATCAAAAGGAGATAGAAGGCAGGTTGCATGTGGTACAGGTTGAAGCTGTAGTATCCTTCGAATGGGATAACAATAGCTTTCTTCCTAGAACGTAATTGAAACAGGTACATTTCCTGGGATATCCAGTAGTTGTATATACCAGCTTCAACCACACGATCAATAATTTCATTAAATCGCCTCAACAGTGGGTCTCCATGCAACATTACCATTGTTAGGATGAGGGGAAGAAATACGCCGTCTTCTAACCTGCATAACGAGGGTTCAGATTTCTCACCACGATAGCCTTCTGCAGCGTAATACATCTCAAACAATGATTCTTTCAACAAAATAGACACATTCTTGTGATATATTGCCCATTTTAAACAAAGTGAACTTGCTGTACAATTCGCACTATTTCTTACTATTTCTTTGTCTTCCTTTTCGTTACGAAGCAACAAATAGTCACTGTGAGATGGATCGTAGGCCAATTTAATACCTGAGGCGAGGAGCTCATCCATGTTTCGAATTGGTGCTTTATTGCCCGGTTCGATAAGAAACGTTGTGAGAAATGCCTGAAGCACTGTGCTAAAGGCCAGAGAGAAACACACCCAGGCAAAGAACAGCGAACGTAGTGACGGTGTGCGTGGCATCGTTGACACTGCCACCCCTAGAATGACAGCCCAGATGTGAGTGAAAGAACTTCTCACTGTCTTGTACGATTGCCATTCAGACGTGCAGCTGTATCGCCCAACAAATGTAGTCGAAATGGCCGCAATTACAATCGATATGATCAGAACTAACCATAGTTCCACAGAGAGTATTCTAAAGATGCTGCTCCATCTTGGATATTTAACATAACATGGTACATACCAGCGAATTCTACTCGTGTGATAGGAATTTGTGTAGTCGAAGTGAGGGGTGATTTGAAAATGTTTTTCAATAGCACCAAAGGCTATATAAACTTCCTTATCATAGAAAGCTTTCATGGCACTATAACCGTTTGGTCTCGGGACATCAACAAATGTCATGTTCATCTGTTTCAAAACGACACTTAATAAATCCACCTCCAATCCTTCTATATAAGTCACAACACTCTCATTTGGATACGTGTGGTTAAAGTATTTCGTATAAAAATATAACTGAGCGTCTATTACATATGCTTTCATAGGACACGCGTTGAGGTTGTTACTGATTTTTCGTGGAAACAAGTCAGTGTTCTTGGTGAAGTGCCCTTGTACAGAAATAACCCAACTGTCCAGAAGAGTAATATCATTCACATCAGTACAACGGTCTGAACTCCGATATGGAAACCAACTGTACACCTCCAATTTCATGCCTTTGTCGACATCACTAGCGTTTATCGGTCTGCTATATCCTTTGTCTATTATATCATGCACTTTGCTTACTATAATGCAGTTATATATTCTAAATTGTGATAAAGAATTAAATATGTTCCTTTGTTGTGACATTGAGATTTTACTTGTTCCAGCTACAACAAACCGAGTTTCAGAATTCCAGAGTGTTCTGAATTTTATTTGGTATATAGCTAGCCTATAAATTTCAGCCATTAAACTCGCTATATTTCCATCTTCCATTAATAGAATATAACTGCCATCTATAACTGTAAAGTCATTTTTGTTGGGTGTGCTAATATCACCATCAACAGTAACAACGACAGGCCAGATAGCAGTTCGGTGAATTTCTGCAATCAGTTCCTGTTGCACATCTCGGTAAGTAGAAGGCGATGATATCACCAGAGTTCGCCCTCGTGCAAGGTATGTGTGGCTGATGTGTGTCAGACAGCGAACCAAATGAATTTCCTCTAACCGAAGGGTCTTAGACGGCAGCAGTAATCCATTCGTACAAGTGCTGAAGAGCAGACTCACCAATAGCATGACATCAAATTTCTTATTCTGCAAAATACAACAAAATTTCAGTGCTCAGTACCGTACATTTCTCTGTTTATTTGTCATAAATTTATTATTTTAACAGAAACCCTGTGTAGGGTCTATCTTCTGTGTTGCAACATTTCTTAACTTACATTTTCCTGTCTCGTTTCACGGATTATTTTCTCCGGTCTGTCTGTTCTGCACAGTTTTTATTCTATAATATATTTACCCTTCATTCATTACTCCCTTCTACTAATTTTGTTACATTGTATTACCAGTGTTATTATGCTAATTGTGTCCGTATATATATATATATATATATATATATATATATATACATATATATATATATATATATATATATATATATATATACACATATATATATATATATGTAGCCAACACACTTTATCCTACTCCTTATGTATTATTTTCTACTTTACTGGACGCGCTGATGTATTCTTTTGAACTCTGTCGTCACATTCTCTTAGTTATCCTTTGCACTTTTACTTCTGTTTGTAATATCTGTATTCCAAGATGTAATTTTTGTAACGCCTGGTTTTCTTCTGTTATAATTTCACTTTTAGTTTCGCACTTCAAATCTCCCAACGACTACAAAAGGAAATTCCTCTCTTTAGTAATCAGCTGCCTGTACTTCTAATATACTAACAATGTAATAGTTTCATTTCCCATTTCTTCCGTGTTAAATTTTCAAACATATTTTTGGAAGTTCTAATCTTTCCTTTTTTATCACTCCTTCGTTTGACAATATCATCTCTTCCACAGTTTTACTGATGATTTAATTCTTGAATTCGTATTACATGATTTATTAGTGGCCTTTAAGATTATTTAAACTTTGAATTCTTAATATATTTTATTCATATTGTACTCCATTCATGATCTCTTCTCTGTATATATATTCACTTTGTAGCAAACAACTTCCTTATTCTCTCTTTTAATTTCCAACTTAGTTCTGTCAAGTTCAAAGCGATGTATTTGATAATATTTTATTATAATTCCATCTTTCTTCCGACTTATTATTATTGTTATTTTTAACATTATGTTTCCTATGCCATTCGGATCTACATTCAACTCCCTAATATTTAATATGTAATGAAAAATTTATTGGTTATTTTTAATTAAAAATACAATATACTTCCATAGCTAATCATCCGTAGTTCGATCGTGTTAATAAGAAAACTGCCTACTGAAAATTTCCAAATTTTTGCAACGAATCAGTGCAGAAGAAATGCTTGGATACTGGCATGGAATTGGACGTAAAATTAAATAAAAGTAATTGAGTTTCTACGAAACTAAAGAGAATGACCTTCAGTCACCATTTTGGAAAAGATTGTAGCTTAGATTCTAAAGTGTAATAGGACCAAATATAAGGCTAATTTGTACAAATTACTAGTTTATTTCCATTAGTTCAGAATCAGTGTAGGCCAGTGGGTAGAGTAAACTGAAATGTTCATATCTTATGCAAATTTGAAAATTGGGTAGAAACTATTTATGTTGCAGATCTGCTGATATTTATAAAGAGAACCAGAATATGGGATTAATTTACAAATTTTATTTTTACAAATGATTCAATTGCTCATTATATGTTGAATTATGACAAAGGTAAAATAGAAATTTCGGTCCCTATAATTCCAATATTGTACATTAAAGTAAGAAACTCTCAAAAACTCCGTAAATTGTCTAAACTGCCAAAATATTTCTTCATAGAGAAAATGCTGAATTTTATTTCTTAAATTTTGTTCCGTCATGTTAGGTTAATGGACTTTAACTCTTCACTGAATAATCTATTGTTTATTTTCTATTGGAATGTCCCAGAAGAAAACTTTTATGTCATTAATCAGGAACGAAATAATTTTTAATTTAATGGAAACAATGAGATGGCTTTTCGTAAGAAAAAATATATGTTTCTGCTCCTAAAAGATAAATTTGAGCTATCTTTACCCGAAATGTAAAAGCATATACCAAAGCACTTCTTGACAATTAATGATATGAGTTACGAAAGAAAATTGAATATTATGCATGATAATGTGGCAAGAAATATAGAGTGACTCACAAGTATGTCTTAAGAAATTTGGATTTGCATTCAGCTGAAGAAACAAATTGAAAACAGTTCTTTTTATTATAAGATGTGAGGAAAATGAGATGTGGAAATTTGGATTACAGATGTATGCGATTACTTTTAGTATTTGCATCAACGGGTAAATTAGATCCGGGAAGAAATATACCAAATCAGTGTAGAAAATTTGAAGTCCTCAGTAGTTAAGGAAATATTAGTTTAATTTCCAAACGACTGTGTTTGAAACTAATTTATTATATTTGAATAATAACACAATATTATTCGTTATTGGTAAAATAAATATTTTGTCACAAATTTTAAATATCATAATTACGTAATTTTACAAATCGGGTGCCCATAATCACCGAGGTTCTTCTTTGTTAAATATTAATATATTAATTGTAAGTGTTACTTGCGCAAGAAAGATAAGCTAGCTGCTGCATATCTATTCTTCTATTTGAGTTTATTTCTAAAGCAGAAATTTTTCCTCTTACACAATATACTGTATATCTAGATCTGTTATCATTTAGAACGTATTCAGAAAATAACTGTTCCTCTGTATTGTTAACTTATCAACAATTCATAAGTGGCTTCGGGACAAATTGCCATATAAAGGCATAAAATAAAAACAAAACAGTGACTTCAAGAAATAACAAACTAAGAAATATGACGTTCTTAAATAAACAGAGACTCTGATATCACAATTTCATTCCTGCCTTCAAATTAAAGACAAAATCAATAAACAAAATTTGTGGATAATGGAAATAAATTTTTCAAAATTACCACGAATTAATACCACTTACGCAGGTAGACGTCAGAGTAATAGTTATAAATGATTTATGTTTTAGTGTATTTTACTATACAGTATATTACAAAATAAAACAATACTACTAATTTAGGTTTGTGTGTGACAGGACGCTTTAGATCCTGACTTGAGACTTTTTCTTAGGCATGATCTGAAAATGTGATAAGTGACAATATGTTTTGTCATTCTCTCCGTCCGCATGGATCAACTCGTTTCCCATAAGAAAAATTTTCAATAAAATTAATATTAGGGTCTCTTAAAAAATTGCAGAAATATAAGATTTTTTTAATTATTAGAATAATTATTGGATTTTTATCTATGCGTGTTTATAGAAATAATTCTACAAATTCTTCGCATTATGAGAAACATTTCTGAATAATGAAGTAGAGAAAATCTATACACATATTTTATGCTCTATAACCCTTTTCAGAAACCCTTGCCGTTTATGAGATAAGGCGAGAATTATATAGTACAGATTTGAATGTTGGATAATTAGGACTAAAATCACCCATACTACTTACTATTCATGCCTCTAACACGTTGACAATTGTTGGGCGAACATGTCTCAAAAGTTTTTATCGGATGTCTTCTTAAAACTTTCCTAACGCAAAACATTATACAGAAGTAACAAGAAGTCTTTGCTTGTAAGAAACAGCTGCGCAAGATGGAAAGTGATTGATTTACAAAATATTTTTTTACCATTATTAGGCAATCAGTCTCTAATGTTCTTGTAATGATCCCAAATCACTCTGTTACAGCGCTTACTTAAAGTAACACTTAAACACTTTAGTACAAAACAATTCAACAAATAGCATTCTATACAGCTACATGCTTCTGTACCTAAGGAATCAACAACCGGAAAGTCATAAAAAGCTTTCTAAAAAGTCACTGTTTAAAAGGTAAAGAAAAATATGAAAAACTGATTTATGTTAAATATTTTGTGAGCATTGCCCGATGATAATTTATTGAGAATCGAAACGTATAGTGATGTGGATGCCATTTATTAAATTCAGTTTTGTTTGACTAAAGTGCTTGTACTGTTGTTTTACTCAGTTTCCTGTTGGTTTTGAAACAGCGAATTTGACAAAGGCGTTGTGAATCTCGACATGTGTCTAGCGACAGCATCAACATGATATGCATTTGAGGATTCTAGTTCAATACAGCAAGAAAATTACAGGGTTTTTACACTACTCCTACACACAATATTATGTTTCCAAATTGGGGAGCGTCATTAAGTTCGAAATATAGCAAGATGATAAATATGGAATAAAAGAACTAAGCAATAATAAGGACGCAATACCTGCTCTTCTCAGGCAGCAAAGGTTCAATAATATACAGTGCTGTAATAACCTTACATGTTACGGGCCGACATGTTGACCAGCCATACTAATAAAATATATTATTTGAAGTGACTTGATTTATGAATGTGCGATAATTTGAAATTTATATTATTATGTATCTAAAGTACAGTTAATTTATTAGCATAACATTATAAATTAAAGATATAACTTAACTAACATTTGTTTAGAGACGACCACCACTCTGATAACCCAGGCTGTAACGTAGGCTTGCCGAAAATCCGACTGTCCATATTACAGTGTAGGACTGACAAATATCCTTCCGAATTTTTAAAATAAAGTAACATATTCAACCCTTAATCTTAACCACAAAAACACCAACCATTTCCCTCAATCCCTTCGTATAGTTTTCCTAACATAATTTTGATTTAGGCCCTCAAATGTCTCATCAAGACTGAGCTGTTCTCTGAAGACAACAAGAAAGATCATCCAACTTATGCTTTGAAAAATCAAGCAAAGTTTACCAGATTGTGTAAATAAAATGCCATTAGTCTTCCACAGATTATCCGGAAGATTTAAGCAATATTCCGCTGCTGAAAGTCCCTTTTACCAGTTGAAACAGTACCACATCACACAGGGATTTAACCGGGAACTTCCAAAACGTCCTTTCTCTTCCTTATCACCGCTTACAACTAAACACTGCGACCGATACTTACTTACAGTTGCACCAATTATTGATTTATTTATATGTTTGGAAGCCTGTTGCTATGTAACTACGACGAATGGTAAAGGTAATTGTCACTCTTCAACATTCGGGTCTTTCAAATTATCAAATGAGAGAGCGATACAGACCGAGGCCAGGCACATTTATTACTGTCTTCTCTGTGTAAATGTCGCGGTTCTTGTAACGGTTGAAAGAGTTTGTTAATACGTTGCCAGAAAGAGTCGAATAATCTGTCTTTATGGAGTGTCGAATGCGTAATAAACGGCAGATAATTATTCAGGTCTTCATAAAAGTTTTGGCAAGAAATAGACTTGGGAGTCTTTTTCTGCAACATTTGCACTAATGAAATGGCATTATAGATTTGTCTGGCAAATGGCTGAATATTGTAGTTTAGCCTCATTTATTTCTCTGACTTCGAATCAACCATTTTTCTCTATTCCCTGTACTAAAATCCACCCTCGGACAAAGATTATTTTACAATAAAAATACCTCAAAATATTTCAAAGTTACATTGTACTACACAAAAAATGTCCTTCAATTCATACAGACGTGGATCACAAACCACCTTCAGAAATGAATATTTTACAATGACAAGTACCTAAAAATTTTCGCAATAATACATTGTACTAAACAAAACTTTGCGTTTTTCTAAATTATGAAAGCTACAGAATCCTTCTTTGTTTCACTGTTAGAACTGAAGAAAGTGCTCGTGTAACAAATAGAGCAACGTTACTGGCATTTGACAAATAATATTGTGTCATTTTTAGCGTAAAATAAAACGCTCGACATTTCTTAAATTACTGAAAACTGAAACCTCGTTTGACACTATTCAGTAAATGTTTAAGCTTATTTCTTTAATTCAAAACTGCCTCCAAATTATAGTTGGATTAAATTCTTATACGATGCTTTGCTCAATTCGTCTGAATTAAATAGCATGAATTCCTACATTCTGTGCTGAAAATAGGGTGTTTAGAAAGGAAAGGATCTAGTAAGCCATACAATATTTACTGATGGATTAAAGTTCAGTGTCTGTGGACGAAAGCTTCAGGGACCTTATGGGACAGTTTTTGTTGGAAAACATACTAAACAAACTAGATAATAAAAGTACAATATATAAATTTTTAAGTCTATTGAATTAAACTTGAATGTGAAGTTTCTTAATCTTTTTTTCAAGTCTTAATTACTTATGCAGAATATTTTAAGAATTTGCAGACTTTAGAAATCACATTTTCTGTACAACTTAGATTTCTTAATCAAATTGAACTAGTAGTTTAAGTTGTTTTTGGACATACAATAAGACAATATGTACGTATCAAGTGACGTTTTCAATACTCTGATTGGGGAAAAGGTGTGAATTCATTTTGTGGTTACTACAGGAGATCATAGAACTTACCACCCACAAGGGAATTAATAAATTCAACAATGATCTTCTTTGGAAATAACTGGAAAGTATATCAAACTAATATATTTATAGACAGTATGAATGCGATGAATAAGTACAACTTACAAGGACCAGCTTCTAATCTCTTATTAAAAAAAATATGTCTCATTGTTACATTTATTCGTCAATTTTGTATTTGCACTTAAATTCTGGTGATTTAGAATGGCTCACTTTAACCACCTTGGCAAGGCACATTAATCAAAATACGTTTCAGAATTACATACTGTTCAAGTAACCTTTTCTCCTACAACGCTCCTATAATCTACCAAATTACACGGTACCGCGATCCAGAAAGCAATACAGTTAATAGCGAGAAGAAAACCTATAATTCCAAATGAACTTACCATTAATTTCATCATCATCATCATCATCATATATCTGTCATGGAGTTGGGCCACTTGTTGACCCGTTCCGCTCTCACGTATCCAGAAGTCTCTTCATAGGTCTTCCATGATTCCTTCTGCCAGTTTTTTTATTTGTTTCATAGTGTGTACAACCCGTGTTTCACCTGTCGCTATTCCATGGGATATTTACAGGATTTGTTTCTATATAAATATTTTTGTGTATGTCTATTTGCATAATTGTCTCTTTTCCTTTTAAGATGTATGATTAGTGGTTATGGCTGGTCACCTAGCGATTGTTGCTGTAGCATGCGGTAGATGTCGTTGATTAGGCTGGACAATGCTTTGGTGTTTTTGTGATGCTGCATTATTTGGGGGAGTGTGAGTGTTTGGAACAGCGCACGTCTGACTTCGTTGAATAGGCTGCAGTCTTTCAGGAGGTGAAGAGCTGTTTGTTCTTCCATTTTTGGGCAGCTACATAGTGGTGAGGACGCCTTTGTCCTTTTACAGAGGTAGGAGCGGAAGCAGCCGTGTTTTGTCAGGAATTGTTTAAGGACATTTTGGCCAGAGGGTTTGGGTCTTTCTGTGGAATATTGAGGGAATGAGCACTTTGGTGTGTAGTCCTTTCTCAGAGTTGGTATATGTCGCGTTCCATATTCCTGTATAGTAGTCTTCCAGTATCCTTTTGCCCCGAGATATTGGTATAGCGTCATATGTAATGTTTGGATTGTAGCTCGCTACTATTTTTGCCATATAGTCTGCCTTCTCATTTCCTTGTATAACCGAGTGTCCTTTCACCCAGTGGATCTTGACCGAGATGTCATTTCTTAGTTCTATCAACTTACGTCTCGTGTCCACAGCTATTGGGTGAGTGGTGTGTTTGTTGGCTATTGCTAGGATTGCTGACTTAGAATCTACGTTGATGGCGTAGGTGGCGACTTTCTTCTTTTGGTTTTGTATCCAGTCTATTGCCATGCGTATCCCGCAGAGCTCCGCTTGGTAGGCGGTACAGTCGTTGTTTAGTCTCATAGATTCGATGTGGATTTCCCTGGATTCTTTAATGGCCACCATGCTCACTCCAATGGGTTTATCTGTTTTGGACCCATCGGTATATAAGGTCACCTCGGCTAATCCTTCCTTTCTTGACAGTACAACCTGAATGTGGTTTTCAGTTTGGGTTATTCCTTTTAATTTGGTTGGGGTCTCGATTTTCTTAAGTTGAGCACTTACAGCGTTTGTTTGTTGGCCTCTGGTGATTGCTCTTGTATCTTTGTATAGGCTGATGGCTTGGTCAATGGGCATTATTCCAGCTATTGCCTGGAGTGCGTCGTTTGATACTGATTTATATGCTTTTGTTAGGAATATGAGATAGGTTTTCTGTATCTGTTGTAGTTTATGTATTGCCCTTTTTGTTACTGAGCGATGCCAAGCCTCTGCCGCGTGAGTGATAGTCGGTAGGATGGAGTGTTTGTATATTATCGTCAAGTTTGCGTACAATAGGCCCAACTTTGCCTTTGAGCATCTCGCTAGGTTATTAAGGACGTGCAGTATCTTGTTTTCTAGAAATAGTGTGTGGGGATACCAATCTAGCCTGGAGTCCAGCATCACTCCCAGGTATTTCATTTCGGTGACCACCTTTATACCACGTGTGTTTACTCCGGGATGGCTGTTGTAGGTCTCTCTTTTCCTTACGAACATAGGCATTATTGCCGTTTTATCTTTTGATAATTCCAGCTTGTGTTTTGAACACCACTCCTCTATGGTATTGAGAGACTCTTCTACCGATGTGATGACTGCCTCGTGGGATGGGCCGTGGATTATTAGGAGTATGTCGTCTGCGTATGTCACTATTTCAAGGTTTGGTGCCTTGGATAAAGTTTCAATCAGTCTGCTGATAGTGATGTTCCAAAACGTTTGGCCTGCTACTGACCCCTGTGACATCCCTTGGTGACCTGCTTTGAGTTTTCAGTGTCCCCTATTCTGATGAAGGTTTTCCGGTTTAGCAGAAAGTCCCTTATGATGAGGTAGATGTTTGATGGACATTTTTGTTCCCTTAGTTTGACCAATAGCGCTGGGTGTCATGTATTAACAAAGGCGCCTGCGATGTCCAGTGCTACTAGGCAGCATTTGGTGCCTAGGGTTCTACCTCTTGTAACCGTCTCGATAACCTTTTATATGGCGTCTACTGTGGATCTCCCAGCTGTGAATCCAAATTGTTGGGGTGGGATTAGTCCAGTGGTCTCAAGGAATGATTTGAGCCTCTTGACCACCAGAGATTCCAGACATTTACCGATTATTGGCAGAAGGCTTATGCCCCTGTAGCCATGTACTGTATGATGCTTACTTTTGTCCATTTTAGGGATGGCTATAACCCTGGCGGTTTTCCACGCTTTGGGAAAACACCCTAGACGTAAGCATTTATACTTGAGTGTAACCCAGAAGGAGGGTAGAATCCTGTGTATCCTTTTTACTATTAGTCCGTCAAGCCCGTCCGGTCCGGGGCATTTCTTGTCATGTAGTTTTCCAATGACCTCGTCCATTTCCTGAGGCAAGAAGTCTGGTACTGCCTGAGTGTCCGGGGGTTTTGTATCAGCGACCTGGTTTCTAATGTTCTTGTGTTGG
>Ga0268261_10000544_pt1 | contig 24032 bp, 19 predicted proteins | sample TergutNc150P1_FD_190353 | JGI IMG/M metagenome (GOLD analysis project Ga0268261, IMG submission 190353) | Nasutitermes corniger P1 segment gut microbial community from laboratory colony in Florida, USA - Nc150 P1 (SPAdes) (version 2) | ecosystem: Host-associated > Arthropoda: Insects >...
ACAAGGCGACTGTGTCGAAAAATAAGTATGTCAATTTGTAGCTAAAATATTGTACTTTACTTCCTACTTTCGTTTGTTTAAATACATGGTTTCTTTTTCTAGATATTTCACTGTGTGCATTACTTATCAGCCACCCCTCGTGTATATATATATATATATATATATATATATATATATATATATATATATATATATATATATATATAGACTTACATAGGATACCAGTGTACTACGATTGAACAGCATAGCTTTTGACCATTCTGAGACCGCTCACTCTACCCAAAATCACTCTCTACTTCTCTCATTGACTTAAAAATCAGTGTAATCAGGCAGTAGATATGATACGCACACACCAGAGGACAGATCATGATCTTAGCTCCGTTTGAACAGATTGGTTTCTAACGGAGGTACAGTTTCATATGCGAGATTTATTATTTTACCTGTTGCATTACATGGGTATCAAACTTGGTCTTATACTCTATGGCAGAAACATAACTGAAGGTGTCCAAGAATAAAATTTTGAGCAACTCAACTTAAAATTGAAGAAAATGTGTAACAAAGTACTGTAGAAAACTGCATACTGACAGGTTGCATAATGTTTACTCTATACCCTGGATTGTAAACACTGTGGAGGCTTGCACAAGGGAAACCAGTGGCAGTGCAAATCAAACCTCAGACATGGAAGTGGATCAAATGTACACTAAGGAATGATTCCTTTGCCATACAGAAACAAGCTTTGGGAACGCTAATGGACAATGTAGAAGAGAAGCTTGAGGAGAACAACAGAGACGGAATCTGAAAGAGGGGAAAAGGCTTAGAGAGGGGTCATGGCAATAGCTGGAAACAAAGTATGCTCACAATGTTTCTTGTGAGCTGTTTGTTCCAAAGCAGAGTGAAAGGAATTGACTTGATTAGTATTGTAAAGTTGATTAAATCACAAAGGGTGAGACAGGCAGGAAATGTAGCACATATGGAGGCACTCAGAAATGTATACATTATTTTAGTTGGGAAACCCAAACAGAAGAGATTTCTTAGGATCAAGCTGTAGCTGGAAAGACAACATTGAAATGTTTTGTACATAGATGGGGTGTGAGAATATCAACTTAGTGCAACTGGCTCAGGACAGGGTTCACTGACAGGGTTATATGCATGCAGTTTCAGAATTTTGGACTGCAAAACACCAGGGAATGCCTCAATCAGTTGTCCAAGTATCAGCTCCTTGTATCACACAGTTGGATGTCCTATTTTTTGAGTCCCCTTACAAAATTATATATTGTGAATAATTACAGAATTTACATAAAACTTTGTGGGAATGACATGTCATTAATGTTTTGAATTGTTACACTTTAAAATCTCTGTCTCAGTAATTCCACTACAGTTATCAAAACACTTATGAATTAGAGTAATGCCGATTCTATTGTATATTGGATCCTGACTTTGTGTCCAAATGTAACATGGTAACAAAATGAAGATTTTCTGTTGTGCCTGTGACCTTCTTTATGCCAAGGTTCACCTAATTTAATATAGAAAGTCCCAAACACAGTACTTACAATAGGAACATGACTGAATAACACTTTGGGCACGGGCTCATCAAGAATGAAAGTTTCAGAATTCCACCGAGCACCATCTAAAAATAACCCATATATGTACACTCCATCTTCTGGAGAATTCTTGAAGTTATTGTTCTTCATCACCTGCAAGCAAAATGACACAGATTCCCCAGTCCATCTCTGTCAAGGGGATCTTACAATGATATCCCTGAATGGGACAAGTGAAACATGGTCACATTTCAGTTCATGTATACTGATCAGTCTGCAACTTGGCCTGTGCATGGCTGCTATGTGATAATTTTCATCCAGCAAGAGCAGTAAACAGCAATGGAGTAGCCACATTTCTCATACCCATTGTAATGGTATTTTCCATATATCACTGGCCTCAGTTATTATTTGTCAGAGATATAAACCCATTGTTGCAGACAAAAAGACATTGTTGCAACTCTAATTGCACTACAAATATATCCGTACATAAGAATCATAAATTACTTGTCCTTGTATTTTGTCAAATATTCACCATATCAGCAAATGTAGCACACAAGAGAAGTGGATCTTAACTGCTTCTGTATTTCATGTTATAAGCTTATAATTTTTTTGTTGTTAAAATATACAAGACTGTGTAACATTTAAGGTTCTTACAGAGGTATTGCTGAAAATTCAGATTGCAACTTCCCTTTAAATGTTACAGTAATTCTTGGACACACTATACAGTGATTAAGTTACTCTCACCTCAAAGTCAAAAGTGAGCAGATCGATAGGAACTGCATGCTTCCGAGCATAATTTTGTTGCACCCCCGTGAGGAAAGCCTGTGTGAAGAAAAATCCAGACAACCAAACAGTTGGTGGAGGCCCTTCTATGTACCACGCCTGTAAGAAGAAAGTACAGTAATCTCCATAAGCTTATAAGACACATCTGTATGTAATAAGTACAGGGTGAATGTGAAAAAAGTAAACAAACTCATAAACATCCTCGCTCCCTTCTTTTGAGGGTACTGACATAATGGATGTACATTCTAATTATTCACAGCTTGAATGTCAGTTGGATTGTATGCTAGCCCCCCCCCCCCCAAAAAAAAAAGCCTTTCCTCAGTCTCTGCAGGCAAATTTTGGCAAAGTACCTTCAAATAAGCCATAACCACTTTCTTCTGAATAGTTACCTCACCACCAATCACGATAATCTTCCCATGTCACTCAGTGCTCTACAACCTCTGCAGATGAAGCGGCATTGTTTAATGACCCACAAACCAGTCAAACTACCTAATGTATTTCTGTTCCTTCCAACCATCCCTGACTCATACAGAGACAATTACCTCAGCACCAACACAAAACCGACAATTTTGCATAATACTTGACTGTTCCCCAGGAATGTGCTTCACTGTTGTTCAGGAGGGTTCCAGTTGGAAACCTGGCCACAACCAACTATTGTGACTGAAAGTTTACATGGTTTTCCTCAGCACCTACAAGCAATGCCTGTGTAATGCATTAACCCAATCTGCTCTAACGGGAAGCCTGGATTGCGGCACAGTAAAAGGCCACAGATCTGTCCACATGTCTGGCTCAAAAACCACACAGTCCCAGCCAAAGTTAAATACAAGATATGAATAAACTACAATCTCTTCTACCAAAATTCAACTCATTTAATGACCATCCCACCATATCTCACTTAACACAACTTAACCTCAACAGCTGCTACAGAAGCAAGATGAATAGGAAGGAGACAATAAGGAGGAATGCAGTTAACCCTGGGCAGATATACCTCAATGATACAGAAATTTCTTAACCAGCTGTTCCTGAATGGATTCTAATAACAAAAAAGTTGAAGGCTATCAAGTCTATGTAGCAGCATGAAGCCCCACCATTCTGGAAGGCTCCAGAAAAGCTAGATGTATTTCAGATCTTATGTCAAACATACTTGGTATGTGACTTTTTACAGAGACATACCTGCACCCTGTTCAGGACTACCTGTATGTACAGCACCCATATTTATTTTTGAATTGAGCCAAGACATGTCATGAAACAGCCCTGGATTCCAAAAGTAGTTGCTAGTAATTAAGCTCAACTCAAAATGTGAGCAAAGGCTTTACTTTAATGTAAGTGAGCCAGCAGAACCTGATATGAATTAGAATGACACTGTAATTTCACAAAACATCAATCCCTTGTCACTGGCTGGACTCTATAGACTGGCTAATACACTAATCTCAGCCCAACATGTGAACAAAATTTTAATTCAAAGCAAGTCAGCCATTTCTTGCAGGTCAAACCTAAAATATAGCTGATTTTATTTTATAACAAACCTGAAAAAAGTCTAGTCGAGCCAGGAAATCATTGACATAACTGCCAAGTGGTTTCAGTGATGGATATGAATGCTTCATCCATGTGGGTGGAACTTGCCTTTGGAGGATGTTCTTCACCACCTGCTCCAGCTCTGTTGACATCACTATTAGTCCTATTACAAAATTGAAACTTTTTAAGTCAGCAATGTCAATATTTGTAGCAATCCACTTCATAGTACCAGAAAAGATGATGGCCTACAGGTTAAGTTACGAATAGAATGGATATGAAGATTCTCTTCATATCTGCTCTGGGTGACAGTTGCATTTAACACTGTTGTCTCATCTTCACAGGTTACATACAATAAAATGGTAAAATGATCATGAAGGGAGAAAGTTGTGCACATGATCATGTGCTGGAGGGACAAGAAAAACTCACTGAAAATTTCAGAGTGGCAGCTGGGAATCTCATATACAACAGGTGGTAACCACTTGATCATGAGATGTAGTTTCGTACATGTTGAAATATGTCTAGAACAAATACACATTTCCTTCAATGTATGTCTAGCTCAAAAAATAATGAAAAACTTCACGGTGCTTACACATTTCAGACCGAGAGGACTAAAACTTTAGGCATGTTATTATCAACAACAACTGAAAAGCATATCAGCAACACTGGCCTCATAACTATATAGTGATCAAAGTGTCTGCCGGACAGTTTCCACATGCCTAGCCATAGACAATGTGACTTAAACAAGTGTTTAAGTCTCACAGGGAAACACAAATATTAGAAGTACCAGACCTTCCCTTCAACTTTTCAGAACCATTATGGCAGTTCCCTTCATTGATATACTACACATAACACATATGGTTTGTACCCAGGCAAATGAAGTTTACATAATGAAAATGTGTCCTCCTCCACTGCGTATTTTATAACTATTAATTTTTGGCCAAAACACAAATACTAGTTTTGGGACATCCATTACACTTGCCCAGTTTGGACAAATGTGACTTTCCCATGTTTCTGTAACTGAAAATCTTCCATTCTGAAGACATTTAGAGCACTACAATGATACTGCTGAAAGGATTTCCTTAAAACTATTTCAAGCAATGTTTTCAAGCAGTGTATAGACATTGGAGTATATGTATAAATTTTCCTATAAAAATTATGTATACATACTAATAAAACTACATACAAAATTCAAATAACTGCAATCTGCTTTTGACATCAGTGTAACAGTTCACCTTTTATAGCCTTCTGAACATTGATAAGGCTGTTTCGGATACATGTCAGCAAGACATTGTACCGTCCCATCTCCTGAACCAGCACAGTGTTCATGGACTGACTGTACAGTGTGGGGTACTTTTCCAGGGCCATATCCAGGTCGTAGTTCCTGGGAAGCTTCTGCAGAATATCAGCTGACACTTCTACCACTTCATCTGTTGACTTCTCAAAGTTCTTGGCTAAAATGACATCCTGAACAAGGAAGGATCACTAACACAACACATGCATTCATACATATAAATAGATAAGCATTAAAAAGTTATTGCATTATCAAGTTAATGAAAGGAAAGTTGTGAAAAGCTGGAGGAGGAGGCATCAGAGGCAGTTGCAGCAGTAAGGGTGCAGAATAGAATAGAATAGTGTTAGGGTTTGAGCCCTTCCGGTCCCGGTGTACCTAAGGCCTTAATGACAGGCCCTTTGTGCACCATATTCTGTGCTAAGCTATAGGAGCCCTGTTCCTTTAGCAAAGTTCCAGATGGCCCCCATGGCTAGTTCCTGTATGTCCTCCGGGTCCAAAAAGAAGGAGCCCAGATAGGCATGCCTGAGTGAGGCTAAAGCCTCACACTCACACAAAATGTGGACTGAGGTTTCCTCCTCAGTACCACATTTCCTGCACATGGGGTCATTACATAGCCCCATGATATGTAAATGTCTCCTCAAGGTATTATGTCCAGTAAGCAGGCCAGTAACAACCCTGGTTTGTGTCCTGTTAAAGGACAGTAGTCGAGGCCCCATAGCCAGATCAGGGCCCGAGATCAATTCTCGAGCCTGTCTCCGTGTACTGCAGGGGCCAGGCCACAATGCTAGATGTTTGTTCTCTATCCAGCATTTCATCTTTCTTCTTATATTCTGCCTTGAAACCCCCAAGACAGGCTCAGGCCCAACAAACCGCTGAGCCAAACCACCCTTTGCGAGCTCATCGACGATTTTATTTCCTCCTACTCCGGCATGCCCAGAGACCCAAAATAGCCCCACAGCATGCCGGGCAGAGATATCATTCAACGCCTGCTGGCACTGTTGTACCAAAAGAGACGTTGTTCTAGCAGCTTGAAGTGCCTTCAAGGCTGCCTGACTATCAGAGCAAATACTGACGTATTTCTCTGGCCAGTCCTGGGTTCTAACTTCGTGAACGCAGGCTAATATTGCATATAACTCAGCCTGGAAGACTGTGGTATTTTTGCCTAGAGAGATGCTGAGCCTTCTGTTCACAGACTGCCCAAAGACCCCGGCCCCGGTCCCCTCCTCCGTCCTGGACCCATCTGTGAACCAGACGAGCCCTTTGACCACCGGAGGAGTCCCGGGGCTTCTGGTCCATTCTTCTGTAGTTAACATAGTAACCCTATATTTGGGTTCTAGATTAAAGACTGGCTTCATAATGTCGACTCCCATTGCATAAATGGGGTCAGACTTCTGAAGCTGAGAGTAAAGGTGTAACTGCAATCCATTTAAGATTTTCATACATAAGCCCTGTATTGGAGCTACAATAATCAAATTACACTTCTGGGTTTTAAAAAATAATGAAAACAAATAGGCTTATTAACAAGTACAAAAACTGATTTAGACCTTCGAGTAAAGTGTTAGCCAGGCTTGGGTGTTATGTCCTGAAAGTGATCACCAAGTTTCTATTTTAATTGGATTTCTCTAGCAAAACACAAGTCAAATCCATTCATAAAAGTTTTCTCATAGTATGTCACAGGCAATACTACCCTGCCAGTCATTACACACTTTGCCACACTAAACTTTCACTTCCATGTGAGACAGTGTGTGAATTCAGCATATGAGGAATTAAACATGGTTCTATTTTAGCTAGTAATTGAAAAGCCATACATTTTAATCCTTCTGAACCCACAATTTAATATAATGTTGTATATTAATCACCTTCATAGGAAAATTTACTTATAGCTAAAATAAGAGTAAATAGATAGTGCAGAAAGTCAAACAAATCATTTCTGTCATGCAAAAAATTACAGACTGTACTGGCCTGCACAGATACTTAGATTTAATACAAGTATTTTTATTGAGAAGCCATCAGTTATTTGCACAATTTATAGTGCTGTTACCTGCTCTAAACAGCACACCAGCCCTGGTCTATGAGAAGAAGATACAACAGTTAATGCTGTGGCAGCTTCATATTTGCCTTCATTGCTCAGACCAAGACACCACAACTGTGATCTAGATTGCTCTGTGTAATATTCTGTGCTTTAGGTTCAGTGTATACTCATTATGTTCATTTCAATTATCACCAAGTGCAAAGAGTAACAAAGTGTGGATTTCAGACGTTGAAGTCAATGTTGCCTTTACCAATTTTGTACATTTATTAGGATTTCATCATTAAAAATATACATGGGCAATAAGAGAAGGAATACAAAGCACTGCATACTGTTTCAAGTCAGTAAATTCATGGTGTTGGCAACTGTGTTTATGAATGTCCACAATACCAGAGAACCAAGTACCTAAAACAACATTGTTTATCCACACTGGTCAAAACTAGTGTACAACAGACAGGTGGTTGAAAGCACACATGAGTTAAAACAGACCTCCAACAGGTACATATAAGCAAGTAAGATCCCAACAAAGTTTGTAAAATAAATTTTACTCACCCTTAATGCCAAATCCTAAAGATGCAGCATTGTGAATCAGTACAATACAGTATATAATTAAAACAAACAGTCAATCACAAACATAATAATGATGTATGTGCAATTAATACAAGTATTAATCTGCTTTTACCTGCGAGCATCACACTAAGGATACTAGGAACAATGAAACTTTTAAGTTGGAAAACACCAGAGGGACAGAAGGATGGGGAGGAACTCAGCTGCCTTTGGAGGAGGTCACTATTACTTCAGTTATGTACCCCTGAACAATCAGTTATTCATTCCAAGAACAATGTTCCTATAGGAGGTATCTGCCACATATACTTACCGTTCTGTCCTAAGCAGCACAGAAAAATAAATAAGAACTGTATTAACAGAATTACCATGTGGATTACATATGGAGAACAGTCAATTCATATACATTAAATACACCTCACACAAAGACAATGGACACCATAACTGTTGAACAATAAATTTATTAATGTATTTTTCAAAATTATTTAATATTGCACAATTAACTGTGCATGTCAAATAAATCATAGAAGATAAATAAGATGCAAACAAATTGTAAAAATAACTAACATTCATTTCCTCTCAGACATGTTTTGACATTTTTTAAGGTTCTCTTCAAGGAGACTTGTTGTATCAAGGTTTACATTGGTATGTTTAAGACATTCTTTATATACATTGATATCAAAACATGTACATCCATGTGTATGAATACTGTCCATTTAATATATGTATGTACCTATGTTCATGTCAATGTATATACAGTAACTAGCTACTTTAGATTTATCAGTGTAAACCTGTGTACTTCACATGAATGTCTTCTGAACAAGTCTTCCTGAAGATGAGGTTATAAAAGGTCAAAACATGTTGGAGAGGAAATAAACTGATGTTACTTTTTAAACTTTTGCAATTTTGCAATATTATTGGTTTCTTTATGATTATTGACAAAACATTTATAAAGTCACCCTGAAGGCAACAGACTGATCACCCTGAAAGATACCTGTGTCCACAGTGCAGTGTTAAACAGCTGCTCAGTCTCCTGTTGGTTCTTCAGGATGTCAGCATTTTCGTGCATGCCAAACACCTCAGGGTGAATGTTGAGGGGAAGTTTGTGTGTGTAATTCATGAACAAATCATGCTCCTTCCCAATTGGAACATAGAAAAGACCTACATCAAACAAAATACACTCCACAAACTTCTTGAAAGCTCTGTCAGTCTACAAAGCGTTACAAAACCTGGTAAAGAACTGTAACTTGAAAAGAAAGTCTGACTTTGAACCACACTTTTTTATCATTGTGCCTATGGCCCAAAAATGCAGTCCATTCCCACATTTTCTCGGCTCCTGAACTATTTATTTGTCCCATGGGGATGTCTGTGAAGGGGACAACACTGACTAAAAGGCAAGTATTGTTGTTATGGAGAAATAATTTCAGTCTGGAAACTATTTTATCACACCACATATAACTTTGGATTACAGGTGTAGAAAACCGTTAGTGCATACTGCCTGCCCACTGTGTGTAATCTGTGTCAGTAGTGTCCTGTTCTTCATTACTCTGAGAAGGATAAGTGTTGTCATGTGCAGACAAATGCACATCAGCATCAGTGTCAAATATGCTGGGTGCCATGACCTGTTTTTTAGTTTATCTCCAAAGTCAGCCTTCATGTGTCTTGCATTTGGAAGAAATAGCTGTTGCACGTCTGACACTGTGAAATTAAGACAGCCATAACCTCATGCAGAGAGTAAATTTGCCTCCTGTACACCAAATTGCACCACATGAAAAGAATGTTAACTGCTGAGTTGAAGATGGACATAACCATAAAAGTATACACAGAATAAATGTAATTAAAATAGCAACAAAATGAAAATGTTCACTGCAATCATTTTCTACTGATTCCTACTTCTGAATATCGAAGACAAAACAAAAAAAAAACAAATTGTCACAGCATTTCATGTAGTTGTTTGCACAGCATGAATTCTGACAGCAGTAATCAAGGAGCATATCAGTGGTGTATTTTATGGCACACTCTAACCCTTCAGTAAGCTATTCAGATGCTGCAATAGTAAACTGCATTTTAACACAAAAAAAGCATGATATATACTAGATATATACTATGTACAGCCTATCATAAACCCTGTACCACACTTCTCTGACATTTATTTTCAAGAACTGCAACACAAACATGAAAAAGAATAAACCAAAAATGAAGGTTCATTAACTAAAGTGTGTATAAACAAGAGGACAATTTAAAAACTTTGCACATTGGTAAATTACTCCACTTTTGACAATCTACTTTTTCTTTTAACAATCTACTTTTATATAAAGCTTCTGACCATAAAAGTATTAAAAGCAACCTATAATATTACCAGAGTCAGGGTTTGTCATTTAAAATGCACCAGCTGTGAGTAAAGTGCATAAAACACAGGTTAAACATACCAGAAGTAGAGAAGTAGTATGTGTCCTTTTCCACAAGATCAACACAGTAGAACTTCGCCAAGATGGTGTTCAATGTACGGCGATCCCAATCATCAGTCACTCGCCCACCATAGTTACATTCCCCGGTAAGGTACCTCAATGCTTCAAACTGAATGTCCTGCAACCCCAAATATACACGAAGTGACAAAATCAGAGTGGAAATTCCTACTTAAATGTGAAGTAAAAATTCTTTTAAAATGTATTCTTTGAACCTCTGCATATGTCACCGTTTCCATGTTCATTCATTGTATTGGTAAATTTAATTCTGCAAAGTAAAGCATGCTGCACAGTTAGAAGTTCCTTTGTGGTTTGTTAAATACACACTGTAATAAAAATGTTTGAAATTAAAGCTGTGTATCATACTGTTACACATATTGTATGCTTGCATCAAATTCTGTGCAGTGAACTGTTTCTCAGAAATTTGATGACGTCTCGTTTGAGCTTCACATAAAGTAAGGGTTACATTAAATGATATGAAACAACACTAATTCATTTGATGACATTTAGTATAAACTCCATTCCAAATTTAAATCTATCTGTTGATTATGAAGACAAAACACACAGATAAACTGACATGCAGACATTACCTCCCCATTATGTGTTCACTGTGTGCAAAGAACACATAACAATGCACATAAGAATATCAGATGAGATAACCAGAACACACTGGGCAGGGAGAGGGGAGTACAGCCACCTTGGGCAGCCCAGTCAAAAGGGTGGCAAAATGGATATTTTTAGGGGTGTTTGCAGTAATGTATTCACCAGGGTGCAATCAGGTCAGAACTGAGTTACTGGAAACATACCTCATGTTCATCAAGCAACATGTGTAACTGCAACACACTGATGCATAAATCCATCTCATTGAACTCATATGGAATGTTCCATCCCAGGGTCCCAAATGTCCGTCGCTCCTGGACCACGGCATGGAAAAAGCACAGTCCATATAGCAACCTCTTGAAGTTATCTAATTGCTTACAGCTTTCAAAAAACTCAGGATCATTGATGGGGTGTGAAAGATATGACCTGTGCAGTAAAGAAAAACAAAATCAGCACTGCATGTCACATCTATTCTTAACATCCATAACTAAGTTCACCTTATGTGTATATGACTTAATTAAACTCTTTAAAACCTAGCAGCTAATAAGGGTACTACCAGGCATGACCTGAATAAATCTGCATTCTGCTCACACTGTTTATATACAGTATGTTGTCCATAGAAATAATTAATGGTAATTATTTCCCTAATCAGATTCACAGACTTGCCCTTCTAATGAGAGTAAGCTGTGCTTTCTGTGAGATACAGACTGAATATTTATATGTGATTTATATTAATTTCTTTCTTCAAAGTTATGCCATGGCTCAAGTGGTCAGTCACTAGCCTCTCAATATGGAGACCCTAAGTTTGATTCTCGGCCAGTGCATATGAGATTTGTGGTGGACAAAATGGCGCTTGGGCAGTTATTTTTCTGAGTACTTGAATTTTTCCCTGTCAATATCAATTAACCACACTACATACTAATCTTTATTCTGTTACTACTCTTATCAAAACAACAACTAGAAGAGGCCTGGGAACCTTCACACATAAGTAATGCTCTTTGGAATATCTGGGAGCACTGAACATTATTTTTTGGTCTCCAAAGGGTTAAACTCCTAACATTGCTTCTTATTTACTAGGTGGATTTCTTAAATCTCTGATTACTTGAATATACTGCATCAAATGAGATGAGAAAATGACCATAGACTCTTGAGTAGGTGGGATTATGAAGGAAGTGATTGTGGCCTGTTTCAGAGTACAGTCCCAGCACTCACTTTGGAAGAGAAGAAAACTAAAAAATTTCAGAAAATCATGTAGGCAGCCAACATTTGAAGTGGATGCCTCCCAACATATAGAATGTCACCATTTTATCAACAGGCCTTTCTAACACTCGTTTTTTAGCCCATGACTTAACAGAATAGTCAGCCAGTTCCAACCACCTCACATTCTTACAACAAGACCAGTCTCTTCTTTTTCTTTCAGGCAGACACTTTTGAAGTGGTTTCCCTAACAAAATTCCTTTTCATTCCTTATTTTCCACTTCTGAGTAGCATTAACATATTTTGCTAATTTATGGTCTATACTAAGGCTTAATGTAAGTGATTCACATGAAGAAGGCCAGCTGAGCTATATTGCTACCTGATGATGTTGGCTCTGAGTCCCTTGGGTGGCTCATAAGTCATCTTGATCCCACTGTGCAACACCTGAAGAGGAAAATAGGTAGCTGGGTAGGATGTGAGCCACAGGCGGAAGTCAGGGTGTGTTGTTCCAGGAGCAAAGCTCTCACAAATCTGCACAGAATACAAATGCCTGGAGGACACAGAATTTGGCCATCAATGTACCTGTAGTTCCTACACAAATTTTAAGAAAAACTGTCACAAAAAAATATTACTCCTAAACTAATATAAGCATCTGAAGATTTAAAGAACTGGGTACACAGGTGTAATGCCCTAATTTGGTGGGAACTAGATTTTACTAGTGATACCCTATGGGACATAAATATACAAGTAGTGTGAGGGGTTCGTAACACTCATACACAAAGGGAATGGTAGAAAACTGCCACCAGCCAGTGAATACTGACAGTGCGCTATATAAGGGTGTAGTACGTGAGGTCTAATAACTGACCAAAATCACACTTAACTATAGATAGTCTATATATATATATTGTAAATCAATGATGATAATGCTATAGTACAGATATGAAGGGGATGGTAAATTATACAATGAAACAAGAAGGATAAAATGATTATCTTGCTCTTGTATAAACCCGAATAAATGTGAATTTAGAATTTAGTTCAGATCGTCCGAATTATATTATGAAAGCGTTTCACTCTAATTTGGAATACAGAAAATTAACTCAGTCAATTCGGCTTACCTTGTAGTATGAAGAAGCGATGCCACATCGTAATCAATATTGAACTTTGTATAATAATTATCGTTCTCAGAGTCTTGTAGATACGTAGTGACCGGCGAACAGCGATACCTTCGAGTGAATTGCATGCCAGCAAAAAGTGGGGGTTTATATTAGAGCAAAATGATACATAAACATATTTTACAGTTGAGACAAACTGATTGCATCAGAGTTGGGGTTAAACGCTTCGAAAGAATGGGGAACTGACAAATAAGCGCTGAGTAGTAATTGTGAGCGATCATTTGTTTCGCAATGAGGAAATGAATGGAATCTATCTGTAACCATTTCAACATGCAAATCCAGCAAATACCAAAATTAACATGTAAAATCTAACACACAATGATTTACATTTTACATTTGTTACCATCGCCCATGATAAAAATAAGATTTGTGGTGGAAATTTACACACATCAAATCTTATCAGAGAAAATACAACACTGTAATGAATGTACAAATGGGGATGAAGGTTATACAACATAAATCATACAAAGTAAAAATAGGCAGAAATCAATAAAACTCTACACAGTAAATGAAAAAGGAACTTGTATATAGGGTATTTTTCATTCTTAGCAACTGCGTCAAGTAGGGGAATAGTTGTGTAATATGAATGTGTGTCACTGGTTGTGGTACGAAGTTCATCTAATGAGTGCTGCCGGATGCGTGTGGAATTTGCTACCATCGCGGTAATCTGAGATGCGTTGGTATGGTCATTCTGATTGCAGGTCCAGTGTGGCTGCGTTAGTTCGCGTGTTGTAGGGAGTAGTTTGAAAACACTACATTCTGTTCTGTGTCTCTCGGTCGTGGTTCTGGAGTTCGTCGTTGTTGAAAGGGGGTTTGAGGGGAGGTAGCACATGCAGTGTCTTGTGCTTTGGTGGTGGCACATCGCAGTTTGTCGAAGTGTCATCGTAGTAAAAAGTACAATAATCCTAATAACAAAATAATAGTAATCAAGATAATAATTGTGTGCCAGCGTATTTCAGTTTGTGATTTTCGTGAAGTTTGATGCATGTGTAACAAGGAATCGACGTCAATTGAATGCAGAGGCGTTGCGAGATAAGATTGTAAGCTTTCTGGTGCTTGCAATGTTGGTGGTGTGAGTTCTTGTAGCTGGTGGGACTCGTGCTGTGAAATTATCGGAACTTTATCTGGCAGGAAGACATGCGGTGTATGAAGTTCCGTCTGCATAGATCCGCGTAGTGTAGGATATATATGCAAATTTTCTGTAGACAAATGGCAGGCTGATGCGTTGAATAGCAGTCCGGCATTCACGAGTACTTGTGTGCGGGGAGGACTGGCTTCGTTCCCCGGGCAGCGTAATGTCAGTTGTGGCGTTGGGAAATGGTATATCCAGATGTTCCGATGTCGTATCATCGTTGATTGTTGATAGTTGAAAAGTAAATTTCTCTTACATAGTTGTTGGCGGTTTGGATTCTGGAAGAATAAACTAGCGGCACAGGTAAGTCTTTGTGTATTAAATATCGCTGAATCCAACGGGCATACAGTGATGCTACTTGTAACGCATTTGCTGTAGTCTTTCTCTGAAAGGTATATAGCCGCGTTGACTGACTTGTATCGCCAAATATGGATAATCAGTAGCATACTGAACAAATTTGTCTGAAGATATTCTTTCAGGCAAGATAATTATTTTATATAGTGTGAAGCTGTGATCTGCGGACTTGAGGGGAATATGTACAATGAGTTTAATGCAGTTGGAATTGGCAAAAATGGACACTTTAGACCATTTATAATATTGATGTATATCTTCGGTTCTAGTGCCGGCTATCAGTTCGTATCCCTCTGGCAAATGAAGTGTTATGTTTCTAAGTATACTCTGAAGTGAAGAGAGGCCAATTAACTTCATCGATAAGCTCCCTGAAATGGCAAGTTGTATGGCATCAAAGATTTCATCTAGTTGTTGGGTTAATTGCAACAAAGTAAATTCCATCTGTCTGACAGCTGTGTATGTTGTGCTTTGTCACAAAAATGTAAGATTAAACCAAAATAGGTCTTGTGTAATTTGCTGATATTTATCATGGGACTGAATTATACTATCCTTAACGATGCTAGAAAGGTTCGCAATATTCTCTGTGTTAAGTGACGTCGTATCAGCTACTTTCTTTACATATGTCAACTGGTTTGATAGAGAATGAACAATATCTGAATTTCTATTCTGTAAATCATCAAGTACACCGTGCAATTCGTGAATATCTGATACCGTTGCTGTTTCAAAAATAGTCTTTAGAATATTACTGCCTAGATTAAGTAAACCTCGTCGGGGATCTGGTCGGGGTAAAATCTGATAGAAGTCGTGAAGTTTATCTTCTAGAATTTGTACAAACATTTTAATCTGTTTAAGTTCAGAAGTTGACGTAAACTCTTTTCTCTGTTGTTCGACAGCAAGGAGGTCTGACTTTACTGTAGATAGTACTTCGTGATACGTACTCAGGTTCACATCTACTGCAACGCGCCATTGATCGTTTGAAAGGATAAAATCCCTCTCCTTCCTAAATATGACACTGATTAAGTAGCTGAACATGTAACTCTGCTAATACGATAAGTAGTAAGCACCCTGTAACATACAAAGTCGCATACAGTTAACACACATATTACAGGGTTTCTGCGTCTTGAGACAGGGCCTTCGCACGCAACGTAGTGAGCGGGGTGGGGTGTGTCCTGGAAGTCTGGAGTTCGCGCATAGAGAGGGGCGGGTTGGGAAGGTGATAGCTGGGATCGTTTCTGTCGGACATTGGAGTATCGGTAGGTTGTTGGGTGAGGTCAGGAGTGTCTGGACTGTGGTAAACTAGTGGTTCGTGTTCGGTTCTATCTTCCGACTTATGTGGGCACACTAGTGGGTATGGTCCAATTTTACATCCTGTGAATTTCCGTTTGCTTTCTGAGGTTTTGCTAATTCAGGATTAAATGACTTCTTAAGACGTTTAACGTGTACAACTTGACGGTTGCCCTTTAAATCCATTATCTCGTAATTCAGTTCTGAAATTTTCTTGGTAATCTGACAAGGGCCTGTCCATGGTTTGGAAACTTCCTGGTCAAACCTGGCTTAAGGGCAGGGTTATACAGGTAAACCAAATCCTGTACTTCAGACTCCCGTGGTTTAGCTTTACGCTCATAAAGCCGGTTATTGTTTAGATGTGACATCCTATTGGCTTTCGCTGCTAGCTTGTAAGCTAATCTCAGATCCGATTTTAGGTTTTCCAAGGGTCGATCGTCGTCTGTGTTGTCTTTAGGTAGGCGATCCTTTAAATTGTCAGTGCTGGGCAGAACAATTTACCTCCCATGCAACAAGTAAAACGGACTGTAACCCGTGTGAGAGGTTGCTCTATATGACGTGAGGTAGAAAGACACGAATTTGTCCCAATATTTATGATTTGCATTTACGTAATGCGAGAAGCCTGAATGGAGGAAAAGGTGGAGCCTTTCCACCATCCAATTCGAGCACGCATGATAGCTGGAAGTACGCACCCTGCGGACACCTAATATTTTGCACGTTCTTTGGAAGAAAGATGACAAATTCTCTGCCCTGGTCCGTGATCAGTGGCGAACCTGAACCATGACGTGTAACGATTTGGCTTGAGTACAACCTCGCACATGTTTGGGCCGTGTGATCGGGGATGGGAAACGCCTCAACATACTTTGTCAGGTGATCAATAAAAGTGAGGAGATGCTTGCTTTCTCGCGGCATTGTTGGGTAGGGGCCAGTTATATCCATCGAAGTAACTTCGAAGGGAATTTTGGGCTCCTCTACAACGCCAAGTGGGGCAATCATTTCCCGGTTCTCTTTCCTTCTCTGGCAAGGGTCGCACCTTCTTAAGTACTGCTCTACGTTTTCCCTCATTTTAGGCCACCAGTAATTTAGTGAAATTAGGCTGTACGTTCGCTTAATCTCAGAATATGCCACGTACTTTGGATCGTGGTTTTCTCTAATAACATCTTGGATTAAAGTTTGCGGGACCACTAGCTGATGTTTGCCGTTTTGCTGACGTCTGTACATGACGTCATCGCTATCCAGGAAGAATTCAATCTTTACTGTGATAAGTCCCTGGGTTTTGTCTGCGACAGAAAGCATCCTTTCTTTGTTCCTGCTGGACACTCTCTCGACTTAGGGGATCTGGGTTCGTGATGGCTCCCACGTGCCGGCTCAGAGCGTCTACGTGCCCAATCTTAGACCCTGCTATGTGCTCGATTACAAAGTCCAATTCGGACAGTTTTTGAGACATTCTTAAGAGGCGACTGTTGTGGTCAGCAAATTTCTGCAAGTAGGTTAACGCTGCATGGTCTGTCCTAACTAGGAAACGCTTGCCATACAGGTAACAGCGGAAGTACTTTGGTTGCCCACACCGAGGCTAACATTTCCTGTTCGGAAACTATAATTTTGTTCCGCTGTGTTAAGCTGTCTACTTGCGTATGCAATCGGCCGCTCTTTTCCGTCTTGGACTTGCGACAAGATGGTGGCAATGGCCACCTTTGAGGCATCAGTAGTTAGTATGAAGGGCAATTCAAAATTTGGGTAGGCCAGTACGGGCGTGGTACACAACCTTTCCTTCATACTCTGGAAAGCCTGTTGTTGTTGCGGGCCCCACGTAAACTGACCGTCCTTTCTAGTTAGGGCCGTCAATGGTTTAGCAATTTAGGCAAAATTTGGCACGAGCCTTCTGTAAAATGAAGCTAAACTCAGGAATGCCCTAACGTCCTTGACATTTTTGGGGACCGGATATTGTCTGACGGCCGTCACATTGTCAGGGGAGGCGGAGACGCCTTTCTCTAACAACACATAGCCTATATAGTCCACCTCGGAGTGGGCAATTACACATTTCCCAGGGTGCAACTAAATTCGCCTCATCGAGCTTACGTAATACCTCCTCTAATCGCTGAGCGTGCTCCTCAGCTGTTTGAGTAAACAATCAAATCATCAATGAAAATCCAACAATGGGAACCTAAAAAAAAATATCCATTAACCTCTGAAAGTTAGAGGGAGAGTTGGATAATTCGAAAGGGAGGCGATTAATTTCGTAGCGCCCGGAAGGGACAGTGAACCCTGTGCGTTCCCGGTGTTCCTCTTTTATGGGTACCTGCCCAAATGCGCTTTGACAGTCGAGGGTCGTGAAGTACCTGGATCCGTGTAAGGAGGCCGTAGCTTCCTCGAAGACGGGTAACGGATAGGTATCAAATTTTGTCACAGAATTCAGTGCTCTGAAGTCTACACAGAATCTGTATTTAGGGGTATTATCTGTGCTTTTCTTGGGTACCAAAAATGGCGGACGCTGACCAGGGGGAATTGCTCAGCCTTGTGGCACTTTTGTCGAGCATGTTCTCCACTTGTGCTTGCATTTCTTGCCTCAGGGCGTACGGGCTTCTGTATTGGGGACGCCTAATGGGTCGCGCGTCGCCTACTGGTATCTCACGTTCAATGACGTTAGTCCCCTTGAAATCGTTTGTTTCCTCATCGTGGAAGACATGGGCATACTATAGTAGTATCTTAACTTTATTCGTCCCGATGCGTTCCATATTAAGACAAAGTACAAATTTTTCCGTCTATCACACCTATAACCTTTATAAAGTATTCACTCGGCTACATGTTTCGGCCCCAACTGGGCCATCATCAGGCCTTATACATGTATAGGTCTTTTCTACTACAATACATTTTAGGATCCCAAATTGTCTTATAACATATTATAATGCTTTGTTATGGTTGATATATTGCTAAAACAATGTTAAAACTACATGTTAAAACAATTGTTAAAACTAGATAATCACAGGACGAATGTCATTTGGGAGTATTATGGTAATTAACTATTATCGTGCTGACGTGCCTTCGTTCGATATTGGTGCCTTGTGTTGACTACGTTGATACTGATTTTCTTTTGCAGGTTATTGACCTCGGGTTACGGATATTTCACCTCTTACGTTTGTCTTCTAGGTTTGATCGTAGTCTGCCTTGCCCAAACTTGTCTTGATTATGTTGCTGTTTTTTTATATTTTTTGTGCGTTTGTTTGCGGACATCTCTCCTTGTCTGTTTCTGTAAATATTGCATTGAATTAATTATTTGTACTTTGTTTTTATCTATATCTATTTGTATTTTCTTTTGATCTATATGGAGTTCTTATATTTAGTGTTACTTACTGTTTCTTTGGGCTAGGTGTTTGTATTCTTGGTGTGCCCTGGGTCTATTTCTCGCTATTCGCTGTTACGTTTGCTGGGTCCTTTCTTCTGTGTATGTACTTGGTCGTGGCTTTAGTAGTATCGGCTCAATAAGTTCTCTGTCTTCCTGATTTAAATGATCTAATTTTCCGTTCAGTAGCTTGCGATATAAAGCTTCATTTTTTCTTTTTCCTCTGAGGCCTAAGTGGCGAATCAGAATTTAGTTCTTTTCTTTGATTTATCTTGTCTATCATCGGCTCCGACGCTTCTTCCGCTATACCAAGAACAGTCGACTTGGGGACGGTCAGTGTCTGGTCGCTGAAGTTGGCCAGCATGACATACGCGCGCGTGTTAGGCGATCTGGCAGCCATATGGTCGGAATGTGACGTAATGAGTGACACCTTACTGGGGCTACATTCTACACGTGTGAGTGAGCGTGCAGGAAGGTCTCCTTCGATGGGGATGTGCGCGGTCTCAATGCACACAAGGGGGTCGTTCCTGTTCCTGCTCGAATTCTAATTTGCCTGTCACCACTTGGCTCCTAGGTGCCATGGTGATATTTTCCTTGGCTTTCACTAGCCAAGCTCTAACTGGGGTAGAGGTTCTCTCGCGGGGGAGTCGGCTGGGACCTCCTTGTCCATGCACCGAGCTTCCCATTGGGTGGGTTGAGGGCTGTGTCCCTCTTTACCCTCCATAAAGACCGTGAGTGCAGTGCTTTCTTTGAGCGACTTCCCATTCACTCGGGGCACTTTCCAATGTCTGTAAGTGACGTTTTTTGCACTCTAGATCCGCTACGGCCCCGGACTCTTTTAAAAAGTCCATGCCTAGAAGACCTTCCGCTTCAGTGAGGAGAGAACATACCAAAAACTGGTGGTTGAATTCACGCCCACCTAACACAAAGGAGACGGCCTGACGTCCCTTAACGTCTAGGGTTTCTCCCGTTACTCCATATGGTCGCATATCATTGAGTCTCACTTCACTTTTCGATACGCCTCGTTGCAATATCGAAATGTTAGAGCCGGTGTCAATAATCAAGACCCTAACTTCTCCTTCTATTCGCACCGAAATAAAGTAACGTGCTCCAACACGGCCGAAACTGCGGTCCTAATGACAGCATTTACTGGAGCTTTAAGGCGGGAGGAGCTGTCTTCCTTCACGCCCTTCTGCCGTTTCCCGAAATATTCGATTCCGTCCTAGAATCCTGTTTAGTCGGGGGTGGGGTTTTTCGCCTGGAGACCCGAAACGTCTTGAACGCTCGGTCTGGTTCTTTCTCCCGGGCTCTTGGGAGTTGCCTTGTTCCCTTTTTAACCTGGTAGGACTTTCCCTAGCGAAGTGCCCTATACCTTCGCATTCGTAACAGCGTAAGGCAGCCTTGGTCTGCGCGTTCCTATTGCTCGAGGCTATTTCCTTGTTGGCACTTCTTGGAACTTCCGTGCGTCGACCCTCTGCTTGGTTGTCCGTACGTAAACCGACCGCGTGTCGCGACTTATCACTGTCGCTATACGTTCTACTGTCGTGACGCGCATAGAAGCTACTATTAAACTTCTCCTGCCTCTCGGCTTCTTGCACCGAAACCGCAATTCTTATAGCCTCCACTGCCAAAACCGGAGATGCATAACGAACTTGTCTACCTGGAACACCAATTAAACCAGCCACGTAGCTTGCTAAAAGCACGCGTTCCGCATTTTCTCGATGGACTCCCTGAGCTACTGGGTCGTCAGACTGACAGGTAATCCTCTGAGCTAACGCCCTACACCTGTCTGCAAATTCTTGCGGACTTTCGTTTTTGCCTTGCCGGGCCATCTGTAGCCTCGCGTAATGTTACTGGTTCGTATGGACGTCCTTGTACCGTTTCCTGAACACCTCTTTAAAAGTATTCCGTGATGCGTCTCGTGTGTGGTGTTCTGCGCATCCCTGACGAAATACTCCAGCAGACCCTTCTAATTTTAACGCTGCTATCTCCAGCGTATTTTTCGGTTCCCACCTGCCAATTCGTTTGGAAACTTCAAGGGTTGAAATGAATTCTTCTAAAGAATTCGTCGACTCCAAACCTGACCACCTCGGGACGAGCGAGATTAATGAGAGGTCTTTGTGAACTATCGGTGCTCCTAGTGACATCCGCTCTCTAAGTCTTTGAATCTCTAATTTTGACTCTTCTAGTTCTTGTTGTAGCTGTGCGTGAGCCATTGTTTAAAAATAGCCGATTAAAAAAATTGACAAACAAATCACAAAAGAAAAAGGGGTAAAATTTTGCTCTGTTCGCGGTCTAATTTCGGTTACGTATCTCTTCCTTCAATCTACCGTTAAAGTATATAGCAACCACCTAATTACAGGTCCTGTACTACCACACTACGTACACTTAAATTCCGCGTTGATGCTAACCCGTCTGATAAATGCAACGCCTCTACCAAATTTTGTTAAATCCTACCGCTGCCACCATTTGTAATGCCCTAATTTGGTGGGGACTAGATTTTACTAGTGATACCCTATGGGACATAAATATACAAGTAGCGTGAGGGGTTTGCAACACTCATACACTAAGGGAATGGTAGAAAACTGCCACCAGTCAGTAAATACTGACAGTGCGCTATATAAGGGTGTAGTACATGAGGTCTAATAACTGACCAAAATCCCACTTAACTATAGATAGTCTATATATATATTGTAAATCAATGATGATAATGTTATAGTACAGATATGAAGGGGGTGGTAAATTATACAATGAAACAAGAAGGATAAAATGATTATCTTGCTCTTGTATAAACCCAAATAGATGTGAATTTAGAATTTAGTTCAGATCGTCCGAATTATATTACGAAAGCGTTTCACTCTAATTAATTTGGAATACAGAAAATTAACTCAGTCAATTCGGCTTACCTTGTAGTATGGAGAAGCGATGCCACATCGTAATCAATATTGAACTTTGTATAATAATTATCGTTCTCAGAGTCTTGTAGATACGTAGTGACCGGCGAACAGCGATTCCTTCGAGTGAATTGCACGCCAGCAAAAAGCGGGGTTTTATATTAGAGCAAAATGATACATAAACATATTTTACAGTTGAGACAAACTGATTGCGTCAGAGTTGGGGTTAAACGCTTCGAAAGAATGGGGAACTGACAAATAAGCGCTGAGTAGCAACTGTGAGCGATCGTTTGTTTCGCAATGAGGAAGTGAATGGAATCTAACTGTAACCATTTCAACATGCAAATCCAGAAAATACCAAAATTAATATGTAAAATCTAACACACAATGATTTACATTTTACATTTGTTACACAGGAATATCCAGTGAACATTTAGCATTATTTATGCAATATTTATGTTATTTATATTGCCAGCTTGTTATCATTATTTTTAAAATTTAATCCAAGTAGCTTTTGGAATGTGATGCCACATAGTTTGGCAATTGATATAAAGAGGGCAGATGGCCTCTCCCTGAGGAAATCATGGAATTATCTTATCTGTACTCAGAAGATATAGCAGAAGCCTCCTCTATGGAGATGCTGTGACTTTCTCTCTCTAATCTGGTACTTGTATGTTCCCAGTGGTACCTTGTCTTTTCAGAGATACCTTTCAGCTTTGTCTTTCTTTCTGCCCCTTCTCTCTATTCTTTTCCTTACTTGCTTTCCTCTTGTCTCTTGTGTATTACTTTTATTTATTTAATGTAATTTATATAACCTTTTTATTTATTATGGAATGAACAGAAACTGTTTTTAGTTGCCATGTTGACATACATAGAAGTAACATTTTTCACTCAAAATAAGACAAGAAATAACCAGTTTGACAGATGGTGCATGGCAATGGGGGATGTGTGATGGAACCCTACATATAAGAAATTAGAAAATCTGTGCATGCGGTGACCCAATTGTGTGATGGAAAAGAGTCAAAAAAAAGATTACATACTACACATTCATGCATTTACATATTAGGACTCTCAAAATATGAACACAATGTGACAATATGACAGTAAAGGACATTAACAACATATAAATATTTTATTCATAATACAGGTATGTCATTGTCTCTGCCTGAAAAACGTTTCTTTAATGCATATGAGTTGTCTGAAATCTGACATCATTATCTGACCTTCTGGAGTGGGTGAGTAGAAACCTACACTTTACACACACACTATATCTCTGCATATTCCATGCACTCAGCATATAATCAAGAGAGTATTTAAGCACATGAAAATGTAGGACATATCCAGGAAAATCAGGGAAATTGGTAACCCTACCAATCTCAAAATATTAGTTGGTGTGCATCTAATCCACAACTGTATTTTGTTGAGGAGTCCTCCATACGGATATGTCTAACCTTTTCTAGGGCCGGCATGAAACCCTTGGCAAGGTGACAGTTCTGCAGCATGACCCACGTGCCATTACGCACGCCTTCTTCTACCACATTTACAGCAATGGGGCCTTGCCCTTGACCCAAAGACAAAGCACATAGGCGGTTTGCTCCAAAGCCCTAAAAGGGATAACAACAAAATTTAAAATAAACATATACTTTGTCATTAACACATTGAGGACGGGGTCATTTAAATTGTTTAAACACCCGATCCCGGGGTTTTTAACAATTTTAACCCTTTAAACGCTGAATTAAATCCCATCTGCCATTTGCTGGCATTATTATCTCACCATTTTCTCCATGTTAGCAGGATAAGGGTTAAATCATTAACTCTTAGGCTACTAATGTCATATATATATATATATATGGAGCACCTATTCTTGATGTTTCTAG
>Ga0268261_10000545_pt1 | contig 24024 bp, 14 predicted proteins | sample TergutNc150P1_FD_190353 | JGI IMG/M metagenome (GOLD analysis project Ga0268261, IMG submission 190353) | Nasutitermes corniger P1 segment gut microbial community from laboratory colony in Florida, USA - Nc150 P1 (SPAdes) (version 2) | ecosystem: Host-associated > Arthropoda: Insects >...
GGGGGGGGGGGGGGGGGGGGTTCAGTGTTTGATCTCAAGTGCCACTAATACTTTCTCATTTTCTCATGTAGACAGAAAATATGTTTCATCCAGTAAATTGAGATCATCACCACAGACCAAAGGTTGGTGTGTGTCCCATTCAATGTGAATCCCTTGTTGTCTTTCTGGACTTTCCAAATGGCATGTATAACAGGCAACAACTTCAAGTCTATGCTGATGATGTTAATTTATCGAGCAAAAACATATTTACATAAAGAAAAACATGTACTGTGCCTCCTTGGTGATCTGACACTCATCAACTGACCTTTACATTTAATGACCTGCCCTTCTATCCACAAAATAAAACGAAAACCGAATTATTTGTGTGTAAAACTTAAATTTGTCATTGATGAACATATTATACTGTATTTTTGTGATGGTCAAAAATATAGCCTACTGAACTACATTTACAGTGAAAATATTTAGGTTAGCACAGGCCTAGTTTTGCTTATGTAATATAGGTCAAATGCTGCCAAACTGCTCAATATGAAAAAAATGGTATGCAGGGGCAAGATACAGAAGTGATTGGAGGAAGGAAACAAGGGAGGCCATGGCCAAAAAATGGGCTATAGACCATAGGAGGAGCAAGAGGAGGAGAGGGATGAAGAAGAAGATGAAGAAAACACAAACAAAACTTTGTTAAGAGGTGGACTCTCCCCACATTCGTTTACATTCTTAAATATTTTTAGGTTTTATTTTCCTACCACACATAAAAAATATATGCTGTATGTGTTGTTTTGTCCTGCAACATTGCTTAGGTTTGGTGATTTAGCTTCCTAGCTGTGCAATAGGCTAGGAAGCATGTAGCTCTATTGTGGAAAAGAAGAATAATTGATTTGTCAGTAAATTAAGCCGCATTGGACTGTTGCTTTACAGTAAAACAACTTTTTAATGACATTAATTCAGATATATGCAACATATTCACATAGTTTCTTTAAACACTAGCCAATGGGAAAACAGTTAATTTTCAACATAACCCTACAGTACATCACATGGGTGACAAATCTGTATGCATAACTGTGTGTCTCCAGAATTCTAACTTGACGTCTTTTCATTTGCTCAACTTATACGGACCAAACTGAACATGGTGTTTGTGTGTGTATGCATGCATGTATATACATTCATAAGCACATACATACATATATATACAACTTTCTGTATAAACTCTAGAGCAAAACTGGCAGACTTCTTATGAAGTGGATCTTTTCTAAGAAAACCATTCCAAGCATTCTTCAGTCAGCTCAACAACAAAGACATGGAAATGTTCTTCTAATTCAGAAAGGCATGTATGTGTAACTTGGTATCAGTGCTTTAGAGTGTGATGTCTAATGTCACTGTACAGGTGGGTTACTATTTTGTATTATTCCAATATCACACTAATCAAAGTCATGCCCGTTCGATCATCTTTATGAATTATCAATTTCACTAACAAACAATAGCAAACAAGTTTCAGACCACTGCTGTTGAGATAAATACGGATGGATTACAAATAAAAATACCTAGAAGTTTATTGACGTAAATAAACATTTTTGAAAATGACATAATTACTTGCCATAACCTGTCTTTCAAGAGTCAAATACGTATCTGCACGCACATTATAATTTTCCTGTTCACCTTTGCGAACTTCAACCGTCACTGGTCCTGCGCGATATAGCAACAAGATGATAGTCCGTGGGCCATACTTCCCTTCTTCGACTGTGGACGCATTCAAAATATTTTTTTGACAGCAATCACATCACAGGAACAGCTATGCCGGACATTGTATGGCAACAGGGCAAACAATGTCGGTGTTGCCAACGTTCCGTCACATCACATCTTGGATATCACCACTTGACCTCATATAATTTTACTTATCGATATCTTTACGTTTGGTTTTCACACTCGCCACCAACAATATTCACCAGTCACATTCAATGTATACTCCTATAATTTTCTTGAGTGTGAGAGATTTTTGAGGTGAAAACGTACGCAGTAATCAGGGCTAAGCATAAAGACAATTGAATGACTAGATTTACACTTTGGGAACAGAACCTTCGGTAAATTTGGATACATAGTTGGTTACTGTCCGGTCGTTTTACTTATATTCGCCAAGACGTCTCACCTACTGGCCCAAAATCACACCCTCCGAGCGCGGCCCACTGCGAGCACATATTGCCAATATACGCAAGACATCCCACTTGCTATTGCGCCGGTTTTGCCGTCACAGATTGTAGATGAATATCTCGGTGGGATGTGAATGACCTGTGCCCACAGATTAATACCTGGTGCCGTTCGATGGCATGGATTACAGTTAGTTGGTAATCAGACTTTTCAACCAGTAATAAAGTAAGGAATGGGTTACGGAGAGACGAGGCGAATTGCGGCAGACAAGGCACTTCCATTGTTGTTCATTATGAGGAGTATATTCGATGCTTTACAACAATCGAATTATTGGATGCTTTTCGGTTGTGTCTAGTACTGTATCAGTCCTGTTCGTACATGTCAATAACCTGAACAATTCATTTATTTTGTTTTTTGACAGTCATGTTTGGTTGTGTCTGAGCAACTTGCTACTGTAAGAATGTCCATGAATTTCGAATTGATTTGTCGACTTTGCTTGACAAGCGGAAAGCCACTGCTTCCTCTTTTTGATAAACATCAGACTTTGCCATCGAAAATTAAAACATTCGCTCCTTGTCTTAAGGTTGGTTGGTTTTTTTGTAGTGTACCTTCAAACACGGTATGTGCATGTGAGATAGTAAAGTGCTGGAACGAAATTCGGTGACGAAAGGTATGTTGTGGAAGAAGTATTTGAGGTTTCACTGCGATGGCTGTGAAGATAATACTTTTTGAAATGCGGTGTTGTGTAGCTTGGTAGATGCATACAGAACGCGTGGGAAGGCTATACAGTAGCAAATAAATTAATGAAACAGAGTACTTAAGAATCTAATAATTCCTTAGCTAGTCAAGTAGTTCCCCGCATTGTAATTACCGCGCTCACATGAGTCCGCCACTTGTTCCTGTTTTGAGCCAGATCAATCCACCCCATGTCCCGCCTATTCCGTCTTATTGTTAGATCCATTTTGCTATTAGCCTACATTCTACGGCTTGGTCTTCCACGTGGTCTCCTGTCGTAAGGTTTCTTGACCAAAACCCAGTATGCTCCTTTCCTGCCTCGCATATGTGTCATATCCTCTGCCTGTCCAATTCTTTTTCATTTGATCATCCTAGTAATATTTGGCAAGGAGTGGAGTTCACATAGTTTGTCATTATGCACCCCCCTATTACCTCTCCCATTTTAGGCCAAAATGTATTCCTATTCCTGTGTTTCTCCTCAATATGAGAGACAAAGTTTCACACCCATATAACACAACAGGCAAAATTATAGTTGTCTATATTTTAATTTTGTTTTTGGATAGCAAGTAGGAAGATAAAGGATTCTGACCTGAATGGTGGTAGGCATGTCTCAAGTTCAGTGTGCTTTTATTTTCTTAATTACTGCAATTTGTTTTGCTAGGATTGTTCCCAAGTATTTTGCCACACTTTAAAAGTATTTAAGCTTCTCTCATGGAAATAATTGTTCATGCCACACTTCTTAGTTTCTCTGAAGTAGGTGCTTTTTATCTTAAATCCAAAGTATTAATTTTCATATGTTCATACCATTATGTTGTATGGAATCATCTGATGGGTGAAATTCCATGAGCAACCAAGCAGCATTTGCCACTTGGAAGAAAATGATTAATAAATGTATCCAAAGGAGTTCAGTCATGCACAAGGCAGTTTATTATAAGGTGACTAGTTTTGGCCCATTTTCTGGGCCATCATCAGACCTGTATACCAGAACACTTTAAAAAACTATACAAATTATTAGTATACCTTGGAGAAAGAGATTTCTTACTTTACACTGATGTATAAAACTTCGTAAAAATGCATTTAATTAGTAGAAACAGTGTGGAATAAAAAGTATATAAAAATGTATGAAAAGCCATATATTAAACAGAAATGTAATAAATAATTGATAGAATAGAAGCGGTAAGGTAAAGCAATCCCATTACAGGCCTGGACAGGCCCTAAGGGTTCCAGGAGGTTGAAGCTTCCAGATTTCAAGACAATCAGCACATGAAGGTGGTAAGATTGTCAGCCCTACGCACCGACTGCCTTTACCCCCAGGAAACATTCCTGGTACTCATTTCTGTTAGAGGCTGAGTTGACCCCAGGGCCATAGTGAGGTAGGAGGATTAAAATTAATGTGCACAGTGTAGCTTCCTTCTGTAATCTCATAACAGATGAATCAAAGTTCTCCAAAATTTGCTACTGCTGTTAAGTGAAGCCGTGACAGTTTACAACAAGTGTGATCTGATTCATTACCATATGAAAGTGTGTTTGAGATTCTGCAAGAAGAGGACAGTATTGTAATAGAAAGACATTATTGTTTTAAGAAAACAAAGTGAAGTATGTAGTACTTACATTTGCTGAGAGGCTATATAGGAACTTTAGGTAGTTAACTTAGCAGAAGGATGATTGTTGCAAACAACATTCACCACATGAGATGTTCAACTTTTGTGCACTATGAGGTCTTGTTGCCTACTGTGGTGTTATTCATTGACTGTGAAAGGGAGTTGGGTTTGTTGGCTAGTCAAATGATTGTCCCTGTCGAGGGTTACTTTAAAGATTTTATTATAAGAAACAGTGTTTTTATCATTCATTTGATTATTCTTTTTAGTTTTTATAGATAAAAATTTTTCTGTTGTGTTCTTATGTGCATTTTTTCTGGCCACTTGTTTAATATCCATTATGCCATCTATTTTCCTGAAGGCATGGCCTTTTTCTAAAAGGTGTTGGGCTAATTTAGAATTAGTATTATTATTTCTAAAAATGTTTAGGATAAAGGCAGGTGTAAAGAGCCCCTTTTAGGAATTATTTAAAAATGTGGGGGGATACCTATTTAAAAATGTGGTTGGTACCTGTTCTCTTTAATCTCTTTCATTGTAGATGTCATGCCAAATTTTCAAACATATTCAGCAATACACAATATAAATTAGACATAAGTGTGACCTTGTGCCATATACTAATCTTTTTTGTTACCAGAAGGGTCTGTCATGCAGGAACCAGATTATACAACGTTCTTCTATCTAACATTGAAGTCTTAAGCCATGATATTAAAGAATTTAAGTCAACATGGATGGATATCCCTTAGCTCAACCCTGTTTTCTAGAAGATTTTTTTTGTCCAACTGATAGATCAAAGTAGTGTGCATATTGTAATTTTTCATACAAATACCTTTGTAAATTTTTGGTCTGTGTAATATGATATTCTTACAAGATGACTATAAATATTTGTACAAACCACATATTTGTATTATATTAAAATTCCTCATATAACATATTCTACATTATTGTAGTTGCAAGGATGTATGGAAGTAAACAAACTGTTTGTCATAATTCTTAGTTTAGAAGGAAAATGCTGTGTTCCTAGGCTGCAAACCAGAGCATTATGAGGAAATGTAGTGAATGTGCTATCATCTATTCAGATTTTGAAATATAAACTTCTGCAATTTATGTTTGTAATCTAATGTTAGATCTTGTGTTATTCATTTGTTTGTAGTTATGTATATGTTTATCATAAAATAATAGTCTTTATGATTAGAGAGGGCAGTCAGCCATGTGACTGTTGTGCACAGGATTTCTAAAGCTGGCCTCAAAACTTGTCATGTACACTGTTATAAGCTGTAATATTGAAGCAAAGCTTAAATTGTTACACATAGTTAGGAGTTTGAAATATCCATTATTTATTGCTTTGCAATATATGCAAGCTATTCATGTGGGTATATTATCTGCAGATGTGCCTGCAGGAAGTTGGTAACATTATTTTCAGTACATTTTGTAACTTCAGCAAGCATGCATTATAGTTGACATGTTTGCCTGTGTAGTTAAATATCTAGGAACTGAAAATGAAGTCATTATGCAAATTTTGTGTCCATAGATGTTTGTTGGTGACAACCTGCCAACTCAAATTTGTGTGCTGTGTGCCCAGAAGGTTGATGGGTTTTATAACTTCAAACTCCAGTGTGAAAGGTCAGATGCTGCACTGCGGCAGTATTTGAAGGATCAGAATTTTTCAGCTCAGCTTCTAAAGGTGATTATGTTCTAACAAGTTGAAAAGGATATTGAATAACCAGACGAAGTTTTATGCTTCATATTACATTCTGGAATACCTTTTAACTTATGTATGCAGTCTCTTTTTACTTAAACTGTTTATGAGTGATTTATGCTTTATTCATATTTTGGAGTTTATGTGTGCATAGTGGTATGCATTACTTCATTCACGTTTTTGTGGATATATGTGCAGCATTTGCTGGAAGATTTATGCTGTACACTGTGGCATTAACACATTAAATTTAATTTTTAGGTGGTTTATTAATGTTTTATAATCGGTATAGGTTATGGTATGCTGCATGAGAGATGATTTTTATAAATGGTGAGTGAGAATTGATATGGGAATATATGGCCATAGCTTCTTTTAAGATTCAAATAGTAACCTAGAATGAAGAGAGGAACTAGCTAACTTTATGGAGCAGAGTCCTTCTTGAGAACATAATAGCCACTTGGCTAGTCAAGGGGTTCATGATCTTGTGTGACACTTGAAGGTTCATTCTTATTATCATGAGAGCCTACAATTAGATTATGTTTTGAGCCAGATGAATCCAGTTCACATCCAAACATGATACTTTTTGAAGGTTCATTTTTGTTTCTGTCTGGGCTGAGGTCTTGTAAGTGGCATCTTCCCTTCAGGTGTTGTGAATGTAATTTTGGATGCATGTATCATCTCTCATGCATCATGTATACCCCTTCCATCTCATGCTTTATGATTTAAGCACCCTGACAATGTTTGATTGGGAGCACAAATTCAACTTGCTGTCAGTGATGTCCAAATATTCCCATCATCCTGTTGTCAGACATTGTTAATCAGCGTTCCCCCCTTAGGGTGGGTGGCCAAGTTTCATGTTCATACAAAATAAGGTAGCATTATGGTAAAAGTCTGGAAACATGGGCCATGAAAATTTTATTGTTGATGAGTTTCCAAGTGGGTGTTTTCCAGATATGAATACCAACACAACAATATATTAGGTACGTATGTTTCCTTATAGTTGTACCACACAGTGGGTTGTGTTATGGAATTAAATCACATAATTGTTATGTTTGTTACAACAAACTGGATTGGACATTAAGGGAATAAAACTGACACTCTTGAAACCATTTTATGTTGATTGCTGTCTTGTGTGCATTTAAACAAATTTATTACAAATAAAACATGCTGAATTGATTGATTTGTATGCCTCGTGTACCAAAGATACTGAACATGTACAGTACAGTAATTATTTAATATATCAAAAGTATGGTAAGATAAGTTAACTCCATAATACAAAGTTACTCCATGATAGATCTTGTTTCCTCCCTCATGGCTTTTTTTGCATTCAGGGCCATTTGCATTTTTGACAGCAGATGGCAGATGTATTTACAATTATAACCGTGGTACCCAGAGCTTCCTGTGGCAAGTACAAGAAGTAGGCAGTAATCTGCAGTTGTGTTACAGTGGCACTCTGTGATTGCACGTGCAAAAAGTTTAGTTACACTTTATTTTGTTTCAGCTCTTCTGTTAGTTGTGTTTGACCCATTTTTAAGCCAGTTGTGGGCAAATGTTTAGTACATCATATATCACAACTACATATGCACAGTAGTAAACTACTACAATAGTAAACTACATTCTCAGCATGCAGGATTTAGGTTTTTGTCTAACAGTCAATCAGGTTAGACATGTAGTTTTTAAAGTTGTTGAAGCTGCAGGGATGAATTGTCTGTTCACCTGGAGAATCAAATGGCTGGTTGGTACTGGTGGGACAAGTTGAGGCAATGATACAACTTGTCACTGAGGACAAACACCAAATCTATCAATTTGTAGAGTGTTGACAGCGAACAGAATTCTGCTCAGTGACTTTTATAAAAAGGTGGAGAATCTGTTGACAAAATTGGATTTAAAAGACAAACCATCCCGTATTTGGAACTGAGATGGAACTTGTGTCACTTATATCATCAAATTTGGTAATACTGTCTGCCAGGTAGGGAGAAAATATGTTTATAAACAAAGCTCTGGTGGCAAGTGTGTCACCACAACTTTGTTGTGTTGCATGTGTGCATCTGGAATGAGCATCCTGCCTATGGTCATTTTCAAAGGTGTAAGACTGAATGAGCAATTGGCTGAAACCTCCATGCCTTCATTGGTATGTCTGTTACCAAAGGGTTGGATCAGTGCCGATATATTTGCAGAGTGATTTCAGCACCTCATCAAATGTATTCCCTCTCACAGACCTGTAGTTCTGTTCATGGACTCACATGCTAGTCATATAACCCCTAAAATCCTGTCAAAGGCATCAGAAAAGTGCATTCATCTTGTAACATTTCCATCTCATACTACTCATCTGCAGCAGCCGCTGGATGTTGGTGTTTACAAGCCACTGAATGATGGTTGGAGGAAAGAAGTGGAGAAATTTTTGACTGAACATCCTGGAGCCAAGCCTGGCTGCTATGACTTTAATGGACTATTGGTTAGTGCTTATCATGGCACCTTCCAATCAACAACAGTGTGCTTCAGTTGCCTTTGAGCAAAGCATGACGTAGGATGACCAGGAAGAATCCTTCTTAAATGGTATTTTCACTGTCTGGGCAAGCAGAACAACCCACATGTCCATATCCACCATTAAAAAAAAAAAAAAGGACACAAAATAATGATGACGCTTGTGGTTCATGTGGAAGATTGTGTTTGGATGACTCTAAGAAGAAAAATGGCTCTGAATGGATAAGTGTACATTTTATCGACTATGGTATCACACAACATGCCAAAAAGTCGTGGATGAACTTCACTTCATGTGCGATGGTTGTGAGGATTCTGATGACAGTGAACAATCATACTGTGTCTATATAAAAGGACAATATTGGTAATTTAAACCATCAAACCAGCTCTCACAGATTGAGAAAAATTGCAACACGTGTATAGTTGTCCTTTCAGATTTGTATTAGTCATTGTTTATGTATGCAATGACGTATGAGGTGTGTCTAAAAGTTCGGTGAATGGTATCAGAAAACAAACAAAACAGAAGATACAAACAAATTAACTTTACTGGCCTTCAAAATAATCACAATTCTTCACAACACACTTTTGGTAACGTTCATAAAGCTTCTGGAAACTGTCAGCAAAGGCCTCTGTAGGAATCGATCGCAGAACCGCTGTCACATGTTCTTGGATTGCCGCCATGTCTGCAAAACGTGCGCCTTTCATGATGCTCTTCAGGCGGGGAAACAGAAAGAAGTCCGCAGGTGCCAGATCAGGGGGTACGGTGGATGATCGAGAATGGGTACGCCACGCTGAGCCAAGAATTGCTGGACACGGATCGCACAGTGCGCAGGCGCGTTATCATGCATCAACATCCACTGTCCAGTCCTGTGCTACCCTGGCCAAACACGGTGGATGCGTCATAGCAACCGTTTCAAAACTTCCTCGTAGGATGCGGAATTTCACGGTTTGACCCACAGGAATGAATTCCTTGTGGATGATACTATTGCTGTCGAAGAAAGCAATCAACATTATCTTGACCTTGGACTTTTGTAGGCGACTCTTTTTGGGTTGCGGGGAAGACGGTGAATGCCATTCCATCGATTGCCGCTTGGATTGCAGATCGAACTGGTAGCACCAGGTCTCATCCCCTGTGACGATTGTTTGCAGAAAGGATGGATCCCGATCTGGCACCTGCGGACTTCTTTCTGTTTCCCCGCCTGAAGAGCACCATGAAAGGCGCACGTTTTGCAGACGTGGCAGCAATCCAAGAACGTGTGACAGCGGTTCTGCAATCAATTTCTACAGATGCCTTTGCTGACAGTTTCCAGAAGCTTTATGAACGTTACCAAAAGTGTGTTGTGAAGGATGGCGATTATTTTGAAGGCCAGTAAAGTTAATTTGTTTGTATTTTCTGTTTTGTTTGTTTTCTGATACCATTCACCGAACTTTTTAGACACACCTTGTATAATCAATAAGTAACTTTATAATGCAATAGCTTCTATACTATCGCAGACTTACCTGTATATCACGGAGTTACCTGATTTTGCTAGGTAGTGTTTTACCTTATTTTTTTTAATTGAACAGCAGTTGAATTGTGCATTCAAAATTGCTGAGTTATAGTAAAAGAGAGACTCTTCCTTGTGGTTCAATTATAAAAATATGTTATTAGATTGATGAGCAGCATGTTGATAAAGGTTTAGTATCATGAAGTAACCGTATCTTACCATACAACTAGCAGGCCTATTTCAAAATAAGCCTGTACTGATATAAGATTTCACCGCTTATGTCTGTGTTGAATGTCGTGGATGCTTTGAGATGCTTCAGTGGTGATAAAACAACACAGAGCTTCATTAGGATTTGTTGAATACTTGCCCAAAGTGGAGGCACCATGTGGTGAGAGCAAGGCATAAAATGCTATATAGTGTAGGATAAAATAACATGTTAACTATCAAAATTTGTTCAGTATCTTGTACTTCTGATAGATCCTTTCATGAAGGAGTTTGCATGTTTTTTTTTTTTTGTATGGCTTGGTGGTCTGCTGGTAAGCATAATAATTCAGTATACACAAAGTCTCGTCAAACTGCAAACATGCATTTGTAAGGAATTGTTTTATCATGCTCCCTGGAAAGTAACAGTGTGAAGAATTTGTAAATGTTTTATCCTGAAAAATCATAATATGGTTGCCGGATGCTGAACGTCCAGCAACCGCATGTCCAACAATCCTACACATATGCAAAACCAGGGGCTGCTAGTGCAGTTGTAGGCTCCTAATGATGGGCAGTGTGTCTCCAGAAACATGTTGAGCTTCATATAAATATGGAATAATAAATTTTGATACACTCTTGCATCTTGTTGGATTTTTCTGTATGAATTATTTCATGTCACCCTTCTAGCACCTATAATTCTGAGGTGGCTTCTAGATTTTTGAGAATTTATGCACCCATTTATTTACTTCTAATAGCCAGTACCAGTATGTGTAATTATCAGCACTGTTAAAGTGCATTCTCTTATTATATGTGTTTCTGACAGCTTTCACCACAACATTTAAAAAAATGATTTCTTTTGGAATTGCCTTGTTTATGAAAACTTTCATAATGGTTTTAATTAGCTGAATTTTAGATACTTTTACTGAGGTTTCGGGAAATATGTTTTCTTAAGTTTATACTTCTCACAGTAGTGTTGACTAATTGTTTACCACTTTTTTTGTATTCTAGATGTATTTTCTTAAGAAATCTGTACAGTATTGTTTTATAATTAAGTTGTTGTGCCTGCATTAAACTTAATATTTGATGTATTGTTACTGCAGGAAGAAGACTGTAACAGAAAGTGTGTTTCTGAAATACCAGTCAAGAGTAATGAAGAGAATCAGAGCCTGCCAGTGGAGGTGCAGGTTAGAGAACTCCTGACAAAATCAGACAATAATGTCGATCATAGGTCAGTAGTGAGTAAACTTTTCTCTAATAAAATGAAGTGAATTTGTTCCTTTGCTTAATTAAGGACCATGCAATAAAGACTTATTTGGGAATGGGGCTACAGAGCTATGCTTTTATAACCTTGTCACTAGATATGAGTGGTCAGCTTAACATGCCAGCTGATTTGGTGTGGGGTATGTACCTCTGATCATACCAATTAGATAGGACGCCAGGTGCACCTCTGATTCACTTTACATTGGCAAGTGGAACAGTGCCTGCTTTTGCAAGGTATAAAACCTGGTTATTCCTGCTTATGGCTAGCTGCTCTATTAACTAAGTTACCTTATTTATGTTTGATGTAAGTCCTAATGCATAAATATTTTTCATTCTGGGGAGGCATTATTATGAATGGAAATTTAAGCAATACCTGAGAATTCTGGGCAAACATATATTGCAGTTGATAGCAGAGACTAAGTAAAAAGGTAAGAGATGTTGGTCATTACTTATCCTTATAATTTGCTACGTTCTGTTGATGTGAATAGTTTTAAGTGTTATGTTTTCAAGTAGTTTGATAATGTGCAGTTCTTGAGAGACATAATCTATTAAATATCTGATATGCAGGTCTCCAATTGAAAGCCGTTTTTTACATTCGTCTGCCACCTGGCCAGATTTTCAAACAAATACTAAAGCAGATGATAGCAGTAAAAATGTTCTTGCTGCAGAAGAAACTTCTGACGAAATTAAGAAGAGAAAAACGTTTGACTGTGAAGAATGTGGTGTGACATATGTTAGAAAAGACAGTTTAATATTGCACATGAGGGTGCACACAGGTATGAAACCTTACCACTGTAACAAGTGCAGAAAAACCTTTACACAAAATAGTGCTCTTGCGAGACACTCCAGAGTTCACATGCCAGGAGAGAAACCATTCACTTGCAATGTATGTGGTAAGTATTTGGGTGATAATGCCTCCCTCACAAAACACATGAGAATACATACTGGTGAGAGGCCTTTTCAGTGTAACTTATGTGAGAAAAGTTTTGGGAATTCTAATTGTCTTAAAATACATTTAAGGACTCATACAGGAGAAAAGCCTTTCCTTTGTACCTTGTGTGGGAAGGCATTTGGTGGTAATAGTTCCTTCATGGTGCACATGAGAAGCCATGGTGGTGAAAAGCCATTTCCTTGTAAACTGTGTGGAAAATCGTTTGTTGATCAAAGTACTCGTTCTCGGCATATGAGGATTCACACTGGAGAAAAACCATATCTGTGTACAGTATGCGGTAAACGTTTTAGTCAAAACAGTGCTCTGCTGAGTCACATGAGGATGCACACTGGGGAGAAACCATACCAGTGTACTGTATGTAATACTAAGTTTGCTCATAAATGTGGCCTTACTTATCATATGAGAAATCATATGGGTGAAAAACCATTTCAGTGCACTGAATGTGGTAAGACATTTCGTGATAGTGGTTCTCTAGTCATACATTCGAGAATTCATAATGGGGAGCGCCCATACCAGTGCTCTTCATGCTACAAGACCTTTACTCAGAGGTCTCACCTTGAAGCACATAATCGGCATCACACAGGTGAAAAACCCTTCAGTTGTGTGCGCTGTGGTAAGTGTTACTCATCAAAGCGGAATGAAGCACAACACGTCTGTGGAGCTGATCAGGAAAGAACAGTTGGTGTCATTAGTGATTTTATAATACAACCAAAATTGTGACTTATTACTATTGTTTAAAACAATGTTAACTAATGCGTGATGCCCTGTAGTTTGGACAGAGAATGTACTCTCCCTGAGCTGGTTATAGAATCCTCTTCTGTATTCCATGAAAGATGTAGGAAGCCCCATTTGAAGAATACATTGTGATTTGGGGTTCTCTGTATCCTTTCTTTGGCCTCCTTTCAAGGCTGCTGTTCCTTTTAATTGCCTTCTAGCTGCTGTTGTTTTTATAACACATCCTTATATTTATGCCCCTTCTCTTCAATTTGACTTTTGAGCATGTAGTCACAGCATGCACTCTTCAGATACCAGACTCATTAGACCCATATCTGTAACAGGTGTCATCTGGGAAAACTTGAAGAAGTGGAATTTTCACTTTCACTCCTTCCATACCTGCTTGTGTCTTCTTTCACTTATGAGCCTCACTCTCACTTTGCATGTCTGATTTCTTGCTACTTAGCTTGAACAAATTTCATAAATAAATCAAATTCATCTCTCCAGTGCAGACATATATTGTCTGTTCCTCACAATACATAAAATTCAGTCCAATATTAAACGGGGAATTCCTATACGAAATACTGAAATAAGGTAGGCTATATGCCTGTGAGACTTACTGCTGTGTAAGGAGATTCAGTTTCATTCTTCTGGGACTGCTTGACCCCAAAGATGAGCACCATTTTCCCTTGAAATTTCAGGAACCATTTACCCAACCACACAGTGCCACATCCCAGAAGATCTGAATCCTCAGCAACACCACTGTGAGAACCTTGGATCTCACAAGTTTGTACACATCATTCACAAAGAAGGAACTGTGATGCATAATACTGAAATAAGGTAGTCTGTCTGCCTACACTGAAAGCACTTCTGCCTACTCAACGGCATGTGGCTGCTCCATTGACTGTATTTCTTACTATCCCCCTTGTGTGTAACCACTACATGTACTGGCTCTCCTGCATGTAGCTGCTACACCTGCTGGGTTCTGTGTTCTGTCCCTCCTGCGTGTACCTGCTATATGTACTGTGTTGTCTTCTGGTTGTCCTGCATGTAGCCACTACACCTACAGTGTTCTCTGCTGTCCCTCCTGCATGTAGTGACTACACCTACTTTGTTATCTTCTCTTGCTCCTGCATGTAGCTGCTGTATGTACTGTGTTGTCTTCTGGCTGTCCTGCATGTAGCCACTACACCTACAGTGTTCTCTGCTGTCCAACATGCATGTAGCCACTACACCTACAGTGTTCTCTGCTGTCCAATATGCATGTAGCTACTATACATACTGTGTTGTCTTCTGGCTGTCCTGCATGTAGCCACTACACCTGTTGCTCTTCAGTGCCTCCTGTTTTGAGTCACCAAACAGCAAAAAAACCAACAGACCCCAGCCAGGCTTTCCAAATATCTTATCCATGCTTTGGATGATGCAGTAGTACCAACTGGAATCCAGAGGATTGCTGTTATTTTCATTGTTGTCATCACTATTTCAGGCACTGGACTGTGCCATACCTCGTTGAGCTGTGTAGCTATTCAGGTATGGGAATGCCACAAATGAAAAAGAAATGTTCATCGTGTGATGTTATGGTGGTACATAACAGATGTTTGATCACTGTGAATGTATCTTCATAGGACTGTAATAGTAAATAGGTAATGCTGTCGTTTTAGTATACTTTATTTAAAAAGACTGGGCAAAGAATGAGCACTTTTACTAGTAACATATTTTAGCTGTGGTGGCAATGCAGAAAATTGTGTTTGTTCTCCACACTGCAGTAATTGCCTGATACTGAAATCTGATATTATATTTCATACTAATTCAGACCCTTTGGATAATATTTTTCTTACTTGTACATGTACATGTTGAAGTAACTAATAAAGTATGAGATTAGCAAGAAGTAAAGTAGTAATTTCTGTGGGAAATACAAAGGGACAAATAAACAGGAAACAATTGGACCCCACTAATGCATTACTAATGACTGTATAATCATGTGCCTGCTGTGTAGCAAGAACCTGTGTACAGTGACAGTCTGTAGACTGCCAGAAACTTTCATATTATACTGAACTTCATTCTACAGGTAATCATGGTACAAAGGGATTATAGCATGTTGACAACATGAAGAATGGGAGACACTAGTTTGCTTATACACAAAGTAAATAGACATTTAAAATGAATATTCTCTGTACTGAGTATGGACAAACAAAACTACCTTAGTAATTGTAGTTATGTATGAGATCACGGAGTACATCAGTTGCAGTGTGACAAGTAGTATATTGCAAAACATTCAGGCTCACCAGCGTTAATTAAGAGACCACAAGTAGGTTCCACTGATCATCTTAAAGTACTGTTCATATCAACAGGAACAGTGAAACTTCATAACACAACATAATTGACAGTTACACAAATTACGTTCCTCCTCTCCCTTTACATGTATGAAAAGGGGGTTCAAAATAGTGGATTCTGATATTTTTGTAAATATCAATTTACAAGAGAAGTGTAATTGTGTACCCTTTTGTATTAATTGTACCAATGAAGCATGTATACTACCACATAAGTACTAGAAATAAAAAAAAAATGTGGAAGCTAGCAGTTATGTACATAATGGTACAATGTAACATAAAGCTGAAAGTAAAAAAAAAAAAGTATGACATGGCACAATGATTGCACAGGACTACATTGTTGTAACACCGCTGGAGGAGATGGAGGTGGTAGCAATGCCAATCATGCTGTTACACCTCATCTAGTGACTGGAAAACCAAGAAATGTTTTAGTGCATATGCAAGACTATGTTACTAATCTAGTTCATAAAAATTCCTTCACATTTAAAGTCACTTGGCTCTTCATTTGTTTTGCTCACCACCAAGAAAAATACACTTTACATATCATTGCAGAGTATAAAGTAAGTACTTCAGTTAACCCTTTCGTGACCAGCGGAACACATATGTCCCGCTGGTAATGAAAGGGTTAAACAGTGTGCTATTCAGATTAATGCACAGCACGTTACATGTCCTAATTAAGGTGTTCACCACCATTCTGTGCAAAGTGTATAGTTGTGTTTTCAAGACACAAGATCACTTGTCACAGCTCAATCCCTGAAGAGCAGTACCCGCACTGTCCGTTAACCGATCCGCAGTTTGCGAGCCGATAATGGAAAATGTTATCATGTAGATAATACTTACACAAAAACTGAAGTTATAAAATTATTTTGAAGACCTGGAGGATATCTTTTCTCAGTATTTCCCCACAGAAATTATGTATGAGACACTTTAGTTAATGGTCTTTAACACTAGATTGCATAGGATCATATATATCACATGTCATACCAGAAGTACTAATATACTTGCCCTGATAATGTACACACATTATTGTACCACAGAATTTTGTAGAAACAAAACATTTAAAGCACTTTTGTGAAATTTATATTTGACATTGGTGTAAAATATTTATATTTTTTAGAATGAGGTGTATTGTTTTACATAATTAATTTTTAATGCAAAGTATTAGGTACAATATAGCGGTGGCTTAAGTAATTTTGTTTTTCATGATTATGGAACCTAGGCTTAGTTGTTAAGGGTACACTGACTACAGTCATTAGTACCAGAAGATATGAAAATCAAAACCCTTTAGTATCATTTATATATTTCCTGAGAAATGACATCCTTTGGTCTTATCTAACACTTACATGTACACAAATTTATACACTACTTTATATCAGTGTGAACATTGTAATACAGGTTGCCAGCACTCCCAGCTTATTCAAAATAAACCTACTCACTGATTGGGAAAACTGAAGTGCATATTGCATTTGTTGGCCTTGTTCAGTCCTAAATGATGTGTCCAGGATAAAAGTAGCCAAGTTTCAATCTTTTAAGAGCATTCCATCAGTCTTTTTACCATAGAGTGACCAAACAACAAAATTTATGGGACATAACCAGTTTTGATGGCATGCTGTACATATTATAAAACAAACTTTTTTAGGCATTTGATTTGATTTAATCTTCTGCACAACATCCATCAAATATTTCAGCTAGGCTAAAATTACAAGTTACCAAAAACTGCAAAGTAATACTACATTGAGTTACAATAAGTGTGTTACTGCTACAGCAGATAAGTTGTTATATGTCTGTCTATGAGGGGCTGTAAACTTGTTTGAGTCCTCAATGTGGCTAGTTTGATACTAACATATACATCAGTTATTGTGTATCTGTGTGCGTGTGTGCATATGCACACATACACACATGCACAAACATAACAAGGGTTAAGAATATATTTATTGAGACTTTTTCAATAGATTGTGAGTGCACAGTATCTGTGTTTCTTACATGTCATCTATTGATATTTGTATGAGAGAGACATAAGATCCGAAATTATGTACGAGGGGTGGTCACAGTGTGGCTTGTGCACACGACTGTAGCGGCTCATACAGAGTTGCCTGTAACAAATAATATTCACGTAGTTCACATGCACATGCACATAAGGCTGACCATGAACAGCATTGTAAAAGATTCTCTAAAGAAGGAGGATCCATAAATAACTGAAAGTAACATATTATAGTTGGATGAACAGAAATATGAATCCATCATGAAGGAAAAGATGTATTATTTTGTTAGTGGTTTAGTGATTTCCTTGAAACACAGTAATTTCTTGTGTCAATAATGGAAAGGGTTGGCTGTGTTTTCTCAGGCAGTGAGCAGTATTGTAATCACACATATAATTTGATATATAAAAATATGGATTTGCCTGTGTTGCCTCCAGAAGTGCAGCTCCCAAAGTTCATCTAGTTGGTCACCCCTGATTTATTACGGTGTCTTTGGTATTTAATTATTTTTAATAATTATCATAAGAAAATAGTTACAGCATGGTTTTGGGACACTGTGGCACAAACCCCTCATTTTCTAAGGCCAACAGAAAGTATCTTTACAGGAATAAAGTCCAACTGTGCAGTTTTAGAGATATGAAACACAAAACTATGTCAAAAAGTATGTGTGGTTTGCCCCAAGAAAGTCAGGTGTTTGTATGTAACAACATGATGGAAATGTATGGCAGTAACAACTGTTTTACTTTGAAGTTACCTTCTGAAACTGTGTCCCCTTGGCACCACTCCTTGCGTGGTGAAATAGCCTTTTTCAAAGCCTTGCTTTCACAGGACACTGCAGATGTACATCCATGTCCTAATTGGAATTCAGGCTTGCAGGTGCAGCATGCTTACAAACCATGGAGCCACTGTGATCACCTATACAGCTATTTCAGTTTGTCTTTTGGCAGTTTCTGTCAACTAGTTGTAAATCCTAGCCTAATGAATTTATCCACATACTCTAATTAATTAAGTGTTGTTTTATTATCTTAGACTAAGTCCACAACATATTGGAACTTGGTCATTATTGAAATGTTGCCGTTATCTCTTTTTTCCAAACACAATGTATCTTACCTGCTAAAGTAAAGGAAAAACAACAACAAAAACTAACATTAGAATTTGGTTACAGGTGGACAAGTACTATTTTGGATACTGTAATCGTAGTTGCTCAGCGCATTAGCAAAAATTATATTTGAAAGACTCTATAGCTAATTATGCATGAATATTCAATATATATATATATATATATATATATAGCTAAATTATGTATGTACATGCACGTGCGTGCGTGTGTGTGTGTGTGTGTGTTTATGCATATTGTTTTAACCTCATGAAAACATGCACAACTTGCAATAAGCATTTAAATCTTCACATAACACTATAGTCTCTTGATTAATTGTCATGTTTTGTAAAATATTCTGACAGAATTCTGGAACAGTCTAGAAAATATCTCCACAAGGATACTCAAATGTACACTAATATTCTTCGTCACTATAAAATATATCACTCTGTCCATGAGATCCACGTTTTTCTTCACAGAGAAACACATTCCTTTTTCACCAATGACTTTAATTTACTAATGACAGGATCCCATTTCATTTCACACTGTTAATCAGTTCTGTGTGACAGATACACCAAGATCATACAATTGTGCAACTAGGTCATAGCATATGCAAGCCAGTGCATATGTTTTGCATCTTTCTTTTGTTTTTGTGACTCCTATTTTTGCACCACTATCTTACAATTAAAACAATTTCTGTACAGTGCATGAAAATACATTTATTAATGTGTTAGAATCTGTGTAGAAAGAAGAAAGCTGTGTACTGACATTGCTGTGCATAAATCTCAATATGAGAAACTGTCTTGTTTAAAAATGTGTGTTCACAAAAATTCTGTTGCTAAACATCTTCGTTTTTACATATGGCAAGAGGGAGTATCAAAACAGTTATAATGTGCACTGAAATTCCTTTCCCTCTTCAGAATATATTTTCATCATTTTGTACATTTATAGTCATAAGTTCTAATCAACAAACATGACTTGAGAATTAATTTAAAACTTTGCATGGTTCTAAGTGTTGCTGTAATCAGTTTTCTCCTTTCTGTACCCCTGTATCACCTGGTCAGAGACTGGCATTCTATCGGTCGTTTATTTCTTGATAACTCACACTGCCTGTTACTTCACAATAAACTTGATGTACCAGGACACGTAATTTAAAAAATGAAATTAATATAACAGGTAATCCCTTCTCATATATTTTGCATTCTCTGTACCCTGACACCCAGCCAATTTAATTTAATGCTCTTTTATATGTCATGGTTTAGTGTTTTAAAGTGTGACAGGAGATTTTTTAAAATTTTATTTTGGGCCACTTTGTTAAGAGCAGATAGGGTGTTTTGTTATTTAATTTAATTTAGTTTAATTTTATGCATCTTGTATTAAACCATAACACTTTACTGAATTCCCAACAAGTTATTTTTTTTTTCAGCCAATTTGTGAAAATGCTAATTTTCCAACAAGTTTCGTGACAGTTGAAGCTTGGCATTGAAGTTTTTGTACATTTTTCTTCAGGTGTGCTTGAATTTAATTAGAAGCATGTAAGTATAATGATGATTTTATGTGCTGGATGATCCAGAGGTTGATTTCTTAAATGTGAGGACTGGCTCTGAGGCCCATCCAACTTCCTATTCAATGAATACTGAGCATAAAGTGGTCAGGGTGTGACACTGACTGCTCATCTCCATCTAATGCCAAAGTTAGGAATGAGGTGAGCTATTTCTTCATTTCTCCATATGCCTTCAGGGTGTGCACAAGAAGAGCTTTTGTACCTCTCATTTTTATTTGAGCTTGTAACATGATGTGTGTTCTTTCCACATTTTTAACAAAAGATTTTTCTTCTATGTAAAGGTGATTTAATTCTGTTCACTTGTGTGATACCAGAATAGAAGCTGTGCATAAAATGCAAATAAATGCATTAGTGCTGAAGGTATGGTTAAGGGTTATAAGTGCACACTTATTGAAGACAACATTAATTTAATTCTTTTTGGAGTTTTGAACTTCAAAGATTTTCGCAATATAAAGGAATACAATGAGCCTCTCTAAACTCATGATATTCAAGTGATCACAAATAATACATCCTATACACTATATGAAGTAATGTTTCCCTGTGATGCTTCTGGATTCATTAACATTTGTATTAATCTGAAACACTTAATAAGTGATGGAATTACACAGCACATTCTTACAATACTGCATTATTTAAAGTAACTTAAAACACTAACTCCAATTTTTGTATTTCATAAATGTATCAATGAATAATTTAACAAGCCTGTCCATGCCTGATGGCCTGTTGGTAGAACTGCTGCCATGTATTCAGGAGTGGAGTTGTTTTAGTGACTGTATACATCAAACTCTCTCTTCATTGTCTTACCTTCAAATGCAATGCAGTGTAATGTAATGTAATGAAGCTGGATTAAACACCTGGCACAAAACTTGCAACCTTTAAAATAATACCTGGTCCCATAATAGCTACTCCTTAACCCTTCAATGCTGGCCTTGTTGCACTGTAGGGATATTTAATTCTTTGCATGCTGTGGGCCATGGTGAACTGTATGGTCATGAATGAATTTAACAGTAATATAATTTCAGAACTTCTGTGTTCTAGGCGGTAGTAGGAATTTAAAGCCCAGTGTCTTTGAAGGGTTAATACCTCTACCAAAGCCTTAATCTTTGAAAAAAAAAAGGTGGAATTTAGAATTACATTGAGCATACACACATCTTAATAGTCAGCCTTAACTTCATAATATGGCCAATATTAGCTCTCTTGATGGTAAAATCTGGTTTGAAATGTGTGAGATTCTGGTAATACATCCAGGGCCATGTTTGGAAAGGGGTTGGAATATTCAGTTTTTTCATTCATGATGAAGAGTTTCAACACAGGGGAAGTAAAAAATAGGAAAATAACTAGGCAAAAATGATTGTGCCTAGAAGAACAGATGTACTGCAAGAAGAGTAATCCAGTAGCTCTAATCACTGTATAGTGCTATAAGATGAATGTGGAATCACAGTACACAGAAGCAGATTTGTTGAATAGGAAAAGAAATATCACTGTTTTGACAGCAATAACTATACAGCATGAGGGAATGAGTGCTGTGTCATGAAGTGTTGTGAAGTGTGCTGCAAGGCTTTGAAAATATATAAAAACTCATAAAGGTGCTCCTTCACATGCACAAAGCTGAAAAAGAGGGTGGGTGTGGGGAGAAGTCTTTGCTTAGCCAGGGGACACAGAAACCACTGCATTTCATTAAGCTTTGTAAACTAGTTTTTGTATCAAAACTGCATCTTTCTGCTGTACAATAATTTTATGTACTTATATAATGAATACATTTCTTAAGAATAGGTGCACTCTTCAAATAATAGACCATTATCAATTCAGCAACACCCACAGTGATCTACTTGTTTAGAAAAGCATCATTGAAGCTGTATTTTATATTTATTTTATACTGAATACTTATATTTTGTTGAACTTTATGTAAAATGGACTGTGTAGTTTTAAGGAAGTTCACATTCTTATTATGTTTGATGAATGTACGAAGTTTTGTCTACTTGAATGGACGAATTAGGTTTGATACTGGGGAATAATATTTACAACTGAAATTAAGATATTAAATTAATTTCTACATTATTAAATATATAACTGAAATGAGTATATTTTGAGAGTTCTAGAATTAGAATTTTCTGTCTATGTATGTTTTGTAAGGTGTGCTGTGTTTTAGAAAGTAGGTAACACGAAATGTGTCCTTTATTTTCTCAGCAGTAAGTTTGCACTTTCCAGTTTTTTAGGGATCATTTTACCCTTAGAAGTGTGTGGCAAGTATCAGTGTTTGATATAATTAAGTCTCTGTACATTACGTTAAGTAGGTATTCTAATTAAATTTGCTGCTGGATTTTACATTTGCCTGTTATCAAAGAAGAAGTTAATTCTTTCTGTATGTCCCTTAACACACTGAAGATTTTGTGTAAAAATTTAATATTCCAAATTTGATGTAATTTTTATGACAGCAGGGTCATTTCCTATGTATTACTTTCTTTGAAAAGTATGTGTATTAGCTACCCTTTTAATTATTTCACTGAACTGTTTTAATTTGCTAGAGTGTCAGTTGTAGAGAACTGCAGTGGTTTGAACTAATGTTCAAAATTTGTTTAATTTCAATGGCCAGCACACGATATGGTGACTAATATATGCTACTCTGTGTCCTGAAAACATCTGTCCACTCACCTGCAGTACAGGGGAATGAAATCCAGTATAAATATCTGTGAGACAGGAATTGGTTCAGTAACAAGGTAGTGCCCATTTGCATAGTTACCCTCCCATCCCACCTACATACACTCCATGTCAAGTCATGGTGTGCCCATAATAGGTATGCATATCTATTATATGCACTGGAACACTAGATACAAAGAAATTAACCACTATGTATTTCAGTTCTATAGTTGCATCATTTTTCAGTTTAGTGCTTTCTCATGACGATTCCTCTGCTGTCTGACTACTACAGGGAAGGTGTGAAGAGTCATAGTAGCTGTGATCTTAGAGACGAAATCTAAGAGGACTGGGTTCTTACCATGTGTTGAAATTACGAGAGGTAATATGACCAATAGAAAAGATTAAAGACAGCATATGCAAGAGGGAAGCAGAACCGAGAGAGCTCGTCAATACGGCGTGCTCTCCTCTTGTTTTTGGACAGTTTGCCATGAACTGGCCACATGGGGTGAGGTACGGTTGGTTCACAGCCAAGCGCAGTGTCATCGGTTGTTGCGCACTTCTTCTGCAATGAAACGGGAAAGGTAATAATAATAACAATAATAATAATAATAATAATAATAATAATAATAATAATAATAATAATAGGCCAGATATAATAATTAAAAAAAGAGAAAACATGCAGGCTGATAGATGTGGCAATACCCGCAGACAGAAATGTCGTGCAAAAGGAAGCGGGAAAAAAGTTAAAATACAAGAGTTTTGAGCTTCAGCGAATGTGGAACCTGAAATGCACGATTATACCAGTAATAATTGGAGTTACTGAATATTAACGAGAAGCTTAAAGAAAAGTGTGAAGGCTATACCAGGAAAACATTCAGTAGATTTACTACAAAAGACAGCTAGCTATACTGGAGACATCACATATAATATGGAGAGTACTGCAGTGTGAAACTTGAAGCCTGAGCGGTCGGGATCACCGCTGGTTCAAGAGAAGTGCCAGGAAGAAAAGGCCTGTGACAAGAGACGATAATAATAATAATAATAATAATAATAATAATAATAATAATAATAATAATAATAATAATAATAATAATAATAATAATAACAACAACATACATTGAAACCTCAGACAAATGGTACACACACATACCCAAACCA